>ENA-OZBR01001118-OZBR01001118.1-human-gut-metagenome-genome-assembly--contig:-NODE-1118-length-10684-cov-3.665914_pt1 | contig 10684 bp, 10 predicted proteins | sample MGYA00243981_ERZ653524 | MGnify/ENA primary metagenome ERZ653524 (study PRJEB26926, sample SAMN06165084) | human gut metagenome | biome: ENVO:00009003; feature: ENVO:2100002; material: ENVO:00002003...
TCTCTATCCTTTTACTTATAAGACATTCAATACCTGTTCTTTTATCTGCTCCAATTCATCTTTCATGCGAACAACTATTTTCTGCATATCCGCATGATTACTCTTTGAGCCCAGTGTATTTATTTCGCGACCCATTTCCTGAGCGATAAATCCAAGTTTCTTACCCTGACCATGTCCGGTTTCCATCGTTTCAAGAAAATACTTCAAATGATTATCCAGTCGGTTCTTCTCTTCATTGACATCCAACTTTTCGATGTAGTAAATCATTTCCTGCTCAAAACGATTCTTATCATAATCAACAGCCAACTTCTCCAGATTATCCAATATACGAGCTTTAATCTTCTCAATCCGTTCTTTCTCGTACGGTTCGACATCTTTCAGCAAAGCTGCAATATTCGATACCTTCTGGACAAACAAATTCTGCAACATGGCTCCTTCCTGAATACGGAAATCACACAAATGCTGAATAGCTTCATCAATTGTCTTGCTTACAACATTCCATTCTTCTTCGTCTGCTTCTACCGGATCTGTCTTGATAACATCCGGCATTCTCAGCAGCAACTGCAATTCATTCCAGCTTGAAGGAACATTGATTCCTAATTTATCAGACAATTCTTTCAACTGAGCAAAATAAGACATCACTGCCTCTTGATTTATCTGCGATGAAGCATCCTTTCCTATATATTCTATATAAATAGCAAAATCAACTTTTCCACGTTCAAGAGCCTGCAACAACCGACTGCGAATTTGCATTTCCTTATCTTTATAAATAGAAGGAATACGTGTTGACAAATCCAGTTGTTTGCTATTAAGCGCCTTAATCTCTACGGTTACTTTTTTGGTAGGCAATTCGGCAGTAACCTTACCGAAACCTGTCATTGATTGTATCATGCTACTTAAAAATTTCTACAAAGTTAGCTTTTTCAGCCAACAATTAATAATCTATTGCTTACAAGATTCCTATTTTTATTCAGCCAGCCAGTTTCGGTTGTAAACTTTCTCGTTAGGAGTCTTGTAAAACATATCATTTACCTGAGGAATCAACAGCTCATACGTCTTTCCGGCGGTCACGAGTTTCCGATCTCTTAACCAAGGATTAAACCGCTTCAGATCAGCATACGTTATGCCCTGATTCTTGGCAAAAGATGCCAGATCCGGAATATCAGAAGAAACTTCTACCGATTTACAGTTTATCGGCTTATATAAATCCCGTTCACGTAAAACAAAGCCGTATCTATAAGGATTCTCGAAAATCAATTTGATAGCCAAAATCCGATAGACATAGCGTGTTGTCTCTTCAACCAGCCATAAGTCCAATGAACTTTCCACATCCTGTTTGCTCAATTCACCGGAAATACGTCCCATTCCCGCATTATAGGAAGAAGCAACGGCTACCCAATCACCATACTTGGCATAAGCGTCCTTCAGGTATTTACAAGCAGCTATGGTCGATTTCTCTACATGACTACGTTCATCCACAGTAGTCGTTATTGTCAATCCATAATCTCTGGCTGTTCCTTCCATAAACTGCCACATACCGACGGCACGAGCCGGCGACTTCACCCGAGGATCCAAGTTACTTTCGATAACAGCCAGGTATTTAAAGTCTGTCGGAACGCCATATTCTTTCAAAATAGGTTCAATGATCGGGAAATAACGATTTGCCCGCTTGAAGTTTAACATGGTAGTTGCGTGCAAATAACAGAAAGACGACAATTCCCGATCAATTCCTTCGTGCATATTATAACGTGTCAAATCGATGGACTGACCACAAAAGTCAATCTGATCCGGTATTTCTGGCGTCATAATCATGGACGGAACTACAGGCTTTTCTCGCTTAATCGTTGCTGAATCATCCGAACAAACCGATATGCAGGCAAAGAAAAACAACAGGCACACCGCTAGTACTGACATTATCTTTGTTTTCATCTTTATTGAATAATAAGTTCTACATTTCCGTACTTCCGCTTCCCGAAGAATCAAAGTTACGTTCTTTCTTCGGACGCAAGATATTTATATCTCCTTTTTTCTTGTATTTAATTCCATCCGAACCTTCGGCTTCTATCACATAGAAATAAACACCGGGCGCTACATACTTTCCTCCTTTCTTTCCATCCCAGCCTTCCGCAGGATTCGTCCAATGGTAAATCTGCTGTCCCCAACGGTTGAAGATCCAGCAGGAGAACTTAACCAACGATTTATAGGCCACTCGGAATTCATCGTTAACACCGGGTGTTGTTCCCGGAGAAAAGGCATTGGGCACATCCAAAAAAGATTCGGCCACTTCTATTTCAAAAGGATAAGAAGCATAACATTTACCGGTCCGGTCGCTCACTTCCACTTCAGCCGTATATTTTCCATACTCAGAAAATGTATATTCCACTTCGGGTTCGGTAAAACGAATCAAGGCATTATCTGCTCCTTCTTCCGTCTTATAGATTTTCCAGATATACAACGAAGCCACCGGCTCGTTGGCATAAGCCGTGAAACGAATCGTTACCGGGGCAGAAAGCGCTTCAGAGGTAGCTGTCATATTCTCGGCTGCCTCCAGGAATACGGTTGTATCAGCCTGCAACAGTACAGAAGATGTTTCATAAAAATCGGTAGTAGCCGATTGAGGTTTACCAAAATGAGAAGCGAACTGATCACCCGTCAGCGTAAAATTCGTATCCGCATAAACCGAATCAATCAACTGTTGGAACGGATTCCCTTCCAGCTTCTTTACCTTTTCCACTGAATTGAGGACCTTCGCTTCTTCATCCCATACCAAGGATTCATAAGAGACTTCAAATTCTCTGTTCAACTGACGGTTGATACCACTTGTCGGATCCGAATAAGTCAGATTATCCATCTTGTAATTACCCGTCAAGATAACCCCCGAACAAGGATCACTGTCGTCCGAAACAGCCAGATTACTTATTTCAAATGGATGCTTGCTGTAATCAATGATCCAGACATACGAAGACAAAGGACCTTCTTCTACAAAATAGCCATAACCATCTTCTACCTGCGTAATCGTAGATGTTGTTCCCTGTTGTTCACAGGCAATAGGTTCAGCTTCCAACCTTTTTGTCTTATATCGATACCATTGATGGCTGGAGGAAGTTGATGTATAGCTGATAGAAACGCCGTCTGTTCCGTTCACTACATAAACTTTCAATTTCAATGACGTTTCTTCTTTTGCCAGCATCGGTTCTCCTTGTCCGCCCTTTACTACATATTCTTCTGCTGATAAAGGGAAAATCATTCCCAATAAAAAGAAAAGCCAGCACCACTTTCCAAGTGTTTTCATTTTCATACGCTTACTAATTGACTCCAAAATTACAATAAATCCTGATACAATGCCCTCCTAACCTCAAGAAGGACAGCTTTCCCATTCTCTTTTTACCTTTTTTATAGGAAACTAACAGCTTAAAGAAGTCTGGTAGTCGCAGGGAAGTTATTTCATTTGTCGTATGATTTTAATTTTTTGACAGATGTGCTAAAGCTTTACCATAGATGTGCTAAAGCTTTTTGACAGATGTGGAAAAGCTTTTTGACAGATATGGAAAAGCTTTTCGACAACTGTGCTAAAAAGACTTTATAACGACCGAACAGCTACATGCCCTCGAGCCGGTCTGTTCTACTTAATAAGATTTAAGCAGTTTCCCAAGGCCTTTATTAGCTTTTTTTGCAGACTTACACTATCTTTGTCCCGATTAAACAATGAAAAAATGAATCGACTAAAGACCGTTATATGCACGTGTGTATTCAGCTTTGCCAGTCTCTTCACCTTCGGACAGGAAAGTAAAACGTTTCAACATACCATTGAACAAGGAGAAACAGTATATGCAATCGCTACCATGTATGGCGTCAGTACAGAAGCCATCTATAAGTTAAATCCGGGAAGTAAAGAAGGAATCAAAGCCGGAGAAGTGCTACTCATCCCTCAAAAGAAAGTTTCTGTATCCGGAAATAATACGGAAACTTATACTTTCCATACCATCGAACCCAAGGAAACGCTATATGCTGTTTCCATGAAATATAAGGTTCCGGCACAGTATATCCTGCAAGCCAATCCGGGTCTTTCGGTAAAGACGTTTCAGAAAGGACGTACCATCCGTATTCCTTCTCAGGAAAACATACAGGCAATGGCACAGGTCTCTCAAACAGAAAATACACCACAGCCAGAAGAAAAACCTGTCAAGGAAACGACATATACGATACAGAAAAAAGAGACGATGTATAGTTTGTGCCGGAAATTCAAGGTTTCCAGCTACGAACTCATTAAACTGAATCCGCAATTAAAGAACGGAGTCAAAGCCGGAGTTGAAATCAAAGTACCGGTAAAAGAAAAGGCTGTTGCCAGCAAGACCGATAATAACACTTCAGCCGAATCATTCATTCAGTCGGAATCTGAGGTAAATGCCTTGTTGTCGGCTCCTAAAAGCACAAAAGAGCTTAACCAGCTCAAGGTTGCTTTGTTATTACCCTTCAATCCAAGTAAGAAGACAGTCGCATCGTCTCGTTTCATTGAATACTACGAAGGTATGCTGCTGGCTGTTGACAGCTTGCAGAATCAAGGACTTTCTTTAGACTTATCAGTCTATGATACAGGAGAAGGAACAAGCCGGATCCGTGAAATCCTTACCGGTGAAACTTTGCCGAATGCGGATCTGATCATCGGAGCCGTTCAAAATGATCAGATTAAAATGATTGCAGACTTTGCCAAAGAACATCGTATCAAATACGTCATTCCTTTCACCTCAAAGAATGATGATGTCTTGTCGAACAACTTTGTCTTCCAGGTAAACACGCCTCATTCTTATTTATACTCAAAGGCAGCCGAACGCGGACGCAAGTTGTTTGCCAACGATAACATCATCTTTGTCAAGATTCACGACAAAGAAGAGAAAAAGCCTTTCATCAAAGCGCTACAAGAAGAGTTGAAAGATCATAAGGTTCCTTTCAAGGAAATCGAATACAACGGGGAAACTTTTGCCGAAGATCTAGATTCCCTTTATATGGTGGATCAAACCCGCAATGTGATTATTCCAACTTCTTCATCCTTGGAAGCATTGCAGAAAATCAAAACACCGTTACGAGTTTTAGCCGAAACACAAACCGATTATACCATTTCGTTATTTGGTTATCCTGAATGGCAAACCTATGTACGGGAAGCTCTCGACGACTTCTATGCTCTCGATACCTATATTTATACCAACTTTTATGCAGACAATCTGTCAAAACCCATGCAGGATTTCTACAATAAATTCAAGACTTGGTATAGTAAGGATTTGATCAATACCTATCCGAAATATGGTATCCTTGGCTTTGATACAGGTATGTTCTTCTTCGGTGCCATGAAGAAATATGGTGTAAACTTCGAAGAAGAGCTCGACAACATCCGTTATCCAAGCATCCAGACAGGCTTTGATTTCCATCGCGTCAACAACTGGGGAGGTTTCATCAATACACAAATCTTTATTGTTCATTATAATAGAGATTTTACCGTAACTCGTGAATAACATAGAAAAGATGACAAAGTATTTGTTTATAATAGCCTCTTTGCTGCTCTTTTCAATTGATAACGGGCAAGCGCAAACCAACTCGTTCAAACAGGAACTGTCCTTGGGTGTTTCCTTTGGTATGAACTTTTCTTCAGTATCTTTCTCTCCGAAAGTAAACCAGAAAATGAAACAAGGTTACCAAGGAGGTGTAACGCTCCGTTGGATTACAGAAAATCATCTGGGACTTCAAGCCGAATTGAATTATGCACAGCAAGGCTGGGAAGAAGAATTTGAAGAACAACCGGAATATCAATACAGTCGGACGATCAATTATATAGAACTTCCGTTCCTGACTCATATCTATTTCGGAGGAAAACGTTTCAAGTTCTTCTTCAACTTAGGACCGAAAATCGGTTACGCCTTGAGCGAAAGTACGAAAAGCAATCTGAACGGTGCTGAACCTAATCGGAATAATATGCAGCACGACATGCCTATTGAAAAGAAATTCGATTGGGGATTGTGTGGCGGACCCGGACTGGAATTATCTACCGGTATCGGCCATTTCTTGTTGGAAGGCCGATACTATTATGCGTTGGGCGACATTTACGGTAGTCAGAAAAAGGATCCTTTTGCCCGTTCTGCCAGCCAGACAATCGGAGTTAAGTTTACCTATCTCTTTCCTCTCTGGCGATAAACGGGCACGAACAGCCTTTACTTCTTGAGCAAGTCCGGACGAAGACGGGCTGTTCGCTCCTGAGCCTGTTGCAAACGCCATTCTTCTATCTTGCGCTGATGACCGGACAATAGAATATCAGGCACTTTCCATCCTTTATATTCTGCCGGACGTGTATAAACCGGCGGAGCCAATAAGTTATCCTGGAAGGAATCAGACAAGGCACTCTGCTCATCGCCTATCGCTCCCGGAATCAGGCGAACTACGGCATCCGTGATAATGGCAGCAGCCAATTCTCCTCCAGTCAATACATAATCGCCCACCGAGATTTCTTTCGTAATCAAATGCTCGCGGATTCTATAATCGATGCCTTTGTAATGACCACACAAAATAATCAGATTATTCAATAACGACATCTGGTTGGCCATTGGTTGATTAAAAGTCTCTCCATCCGGTGAAGTATAAATTACTTCATCATACGTCCGTTCTTCTTTCAATGCAGAAATAGCCCGATCGATCGGTTCTATCTGCATCACCATTCCGGCTTCTCCACCAAAAGGATAATCGTCTACTCTACGCCATTTATTCGTCGTATAATCTCTCAGATTATGTAAATGAATTTCAGCCAAACCTTTATCTTGGGCACGCTTTACGATAGAACAGTTTACCATTCCTTCTATCATTTCCGGCAATACAGTCAAAATATCTATACGCATATATGTTCAATACATTATCAATTCTTCAATCAGACAACAAAGATACGCTTTTTATCTGAATCCGATAAGGGAATAAAACCGCTCAAAACTGACATTTGTCCTGTATTTAAATGTTTTTATCTATCAATATTTCTCTACAAGGAATCCAAATTCTTCCTACATTTGTAAGAGAAGATAACAGTCCACCTTATCAACTGACAAGGGAAAATGAGAATAAACGCTGTTTCTGTGGCCTGATGAATAAATCATCTGCCAATTCACCAACAAATGCGATTCTCGCTTGTTATCTTAATAGGAAGAATCAAATGCATAAAACATAATAAAAATGAGAAGAACAAACATTGGCATCCTGCGAGGTGCGTTGGCCCTGATCTTGGGCTTTGTATTAATCATGTGGCCCGAAGCCGCCATTATCTATATGATTATGGTAATTGGAGCCTGTTTCCTGTTGCCTGGAATCTACTCGATTGTCGGTTATTTTCTGCGGAACAAAGAAGATGAAGTAACACCACCACTCTTCCCGCTCGACGGACTTGGAAGCTTGCTGTTAGGCGGCTGGTTGCTCCTGATGCCGAATTTCTTTGTCAACATCCTGATGTATTTATTAGGAGCCGTATTGGTTTTGGCCGGCATACAACAGATCAGTACGCTTATCAGAGCACGTAAATGGAGCGTAGTGCCTTATGTTTTTTACATCTTGCCTTCACTGATTCTGCTTGTCGGAGTCATGATTCTGGTATATCCGATGGACATTATGGCAAACACGCTTACGATCTTCGGCGTTGCCACTCTCTTTTACGGAGCCAATGAATTGATAAACTGGTATAAGTTCCGTAAAAGAGATTATATACAAATCGACTAACGCTTAGAGACATCAGGAATTTTTCCGGTATTCCATCGGAGACATTCCTGCATGTTTCTTAAAGAATTTACCAAAAGTGGATTGATCAGAGAAATGCAAGGCATCTGCCACTTGCTGAACGGTTGCCTGAGGAGCCTTCAATAAGATCTTGGCTTCTTGCATCAAAGCCTCATCAATCCATTTGTTGGCCGACCTGCCGGTCAGTTCCTTTAAGATCAAAGACAAATACTGAGGCGTAATATACAATTGTTCGGCATAGAACGAAACCACATGCTGTTCCTTACAATACATATATAATATACGTAAGAACGATTCGAACAATTCTTCCTTACGGGTCAACGAAGGCGGTGTATTGTATTCTTTCCGCTCTGAGAAAATATTCCCCATCTCAATAAAAAAGCCCATCAATGTATTCTGAATCAACAAGCGCTGCAAATGATGGCTCGTCTGAAGGATTGTCTGGCGCAGACGAAGCATACACTCGTCTAACGTTTTGATTTCTGATTCCTGCAAAAGGATGGTCGGGTTTTTCCGAATCTTCATATATTGAATCATCGACGATGAATGGTTCGGCATCATTGATTGTTCCAAAAACGCACGCGAAACCGCCATCAACCGACCTTTGAAGTTTGGACTGTATTTCATTACCTTGGTGATATGCGTCGGCATTATTATAACAACCGTATTAGTCGAAGCTTGAAAAAGAACATAATCTATACTCAAATCAATCGAGCCCTCCAATACCAGCAATACCTGCAAAGCATTTACACGCACAGGATCATTTAGGAAAACGTCCTGACTGTTCAGATCTGCAACTAAAATATCAGCTTGATAGCTCTCATACATATACAACCTCGATTTCAATGAGTCAAAATCAATTAAGGGCAATTCCATCATATACGAATTTCGATTTATAGTCAATTCAATACTATTCTATACAAACATACACATAAGATTTGAAAAGCGTGTGTTTCCTTTTAGTTTTTTTATAAGATTTATAAATACAGCACACCTTCTTTTCGTAGTCTTGAAAAGAAGTCTGAAGCTAGCACACAAAACTCCCAAGCAGCCTTACAAAAGAGGCACAGTTCACCATAAATTCTTTAGTGCACGACGTGGATTACTTAGTTCACGGCGTGAACTGAACTATTACTAACCGGAATCAAAAGAATAATCCCAGTCATCACCCATTAAAAAAGAATAAAATCAAACTTATATATTTGCCTGTAAAATAAAAAATCACTACCTTTGCCGCGTTTTCTACCCGTGTGATGGGAAAATTAGAAAGCGAATTAGAAAAACAATCTAATTTTGAGTAACACATTTAATTAGTTAAAATGAAAACATTTCAATTAGAAGGTAAGTCAAGAGAGATCGCTGCATGTCCGGCTGATCAGAAGAGAGCTTTGAAAGCTATGCGTAAAAACGATGAAATCCCTGCCGTTCTGTACGGAGGTGAGAAAGTAATCCACTTTTCAGTTACTAACAATGCAGTTCGTAACTTGGTTTACACTCCGAACATCTATGCAGTTGAATTGACAATCGACGGAGAAAAGAAAACTGTAGTTATGAAAGATATTCAGTTCCACCCGGTAACTGACGCTATCCTTCACATCGACTTCTTGGAAGTATGCGATACTAAACCAATCGTAATGGAAGTTCCGGTTATTTTGGAAGGTCACGCAGAAGGTGTTAAAGCCGGTGGTAAGCTTCAGTTACAGATGAGAAAACTGAAAGTAAAAGCTGTTTATACTGAAATCCCTGAAAAATTGGTTATCAACGTTGATCACCTGGGCTTAGGTAAGACTATGCAGGTAGGTGAAATCCACTTCGAAGGCTTGGAAATCATGAACGCTAAGAACGCTGTTGTTTGCGCTGTTCAGTTGACTCGTGCCGCTCGTGGTGCTCAGGCTAAAGCTTAATACGTACATTTTATAAGATAAAGAATATCTTATCATTCATAAGATTTAGTCAGAAAAGGGGTTTGTTCTTCCGAATAAACCCCTTTATTTTTCTGTTTAAATTCATCGAAACATCATATGAAATACTTAATTACCGGATTAGGAAACATCGGTTCTGAATATTGGGGAACCCGTCATAATGTCGGATTCCGTGTTGTCAATCATTTGGTAGAACAGGCTGGAGCCTCTTTTACCGACGAACGGTATGGAGCCGTAGCCCGTATGCGGATCAAGAATTGCGAGCTGGTTGTCCTGAAGCCCAATACGTATATGAACTTGAGCGGTAATGCTGTCCGTTATTGGTTGCAGAAGGAAAACATCCCGGTCGAAAACCTTTTGATCGTTGTAGACGACCTGGCTCTTCCCTTCGGTACACTCCGATTAAAACCGAAAGGTAGCGATGCCGGACATAACGGATTGAAGAACATTGCCCAGATGTTGAACACACAAAACTATGCCCGCCTGCGTTTCGGACTGGGAAATGATTTTCCAAGAGGTGGTCAAATAGACTTTGTGTTGGGAAAGTTTCCACAAGAAGAACTCGACCAAATGCCCGCAATACTGGACCGTGCAACCGAAATCATCAAAAGTTTCTGTTTGGCGGGTATTCAATTAACGATGAATCAATTCAACAATAAATAGATATAAGATGAACGAGGTTCGTATCGATAAATGGATGTGGGCAACGCGCATCTTCAAAACCAGAAGCATTGCAGCGGATGCCTGTAAAAAAGGACGTGTCATGATTGGCGGAGTCAATGTCAAACCGTCCAGAATGATTAAAGTGGGTGATATTATCCAGGTACGGAAACCGCCCGTTACCTTTTCGTTCAAAGTATTGGACCTGACCGAAAACCGGATGGGTGCCAAACTTGTCCCGCAGTTCATGGAAAACGTAACGACACCCGACCAGTATGAAATTCTGGAGATGAATCGTATCTCGGGCTTTGTCAATCGGACTAAAGGCTGTCTCTTATACACAT
>ENA-OZBR01001122-OZBR01001122.1-human-gut-metagenome-genome-assembly--contig:-NODE-1122-length-10659-cov-3.843550_pt1 | contig 10659 bp, 11 predicted proteins | sample MGYA00243981_ERZ653524 | MGnify/ENA primary metagenome ERZ653524 (study PRJEB26926, sample SAMN06165084) | human gut metagenome | biome: ENVO:00009003; feature: ENVO:2100002; material: ENVO:00002003...
TCTAGTACGGTCTCGTGGGCTCGGAGATGTGTATAAGAGACAGATCCTATGGGCCTCTGAGCGCCCCATTTCAAAACGTGAGAAGGACGTGAATCTATGAATTCGCCTTTGCTGGAGAAAATTTCTCAGCCCAGCGATCTGAAAAAGCTGTCCAGTCAGCAGACTGTGCAGCTTTGCGCAGAAATCCGTGAATTTCTTCTGGATAACGTATCAAAGACCGGCGGCCATCTGGCATCCAATCTGGGGGCCGTGGAACTGACGGTCGCGCTGCACCGCGTCTTTACGACGCCGCAGGATGAGATCGTGTTCGACGTGGGCCACCAGTGCTATACCCATAAGCTGCTGACCGGCCGCCGCGAAGGTTTTGCAAAACTGCGCCAACTGGACGGCCTGTCCGGCTTCCCGAACCCGAACGAGAGCGAGCACGACGCCTTTATTTCCGGCCACGGCAACACGGCACTGTCCGTTGCCATCGGCATCGCGTGGGCCAAAAAGCTGCGCGGGGAGCCGGGGCAGGTCATCGCCGTCATCGGCGACGGCGCGTTGACCGGCGGCCTTGCGTATGAGGGCCTCAACAATGCGGGCCGCATCAACCGCAATATGATCGTTATTTTGAATGACAACGCCATGTCCATTTCCCGCAACGTGGGCTCCATTGCGCGTTATCTTTCCTATGTGCGCGCAAAGCCGGGGTATTTGAACGCAAAAGACAGCGTCGAAGCCGCACTGTGCCGCGTGCCGAAGGTGGGCGAGCATATGGCTGCCGAAGTGCGCCGCGTGAAAAACCAAATCAAAAAGAATATTTTCAACACCACGATCTTTCAGGATCTTGGATTTAATTATTACGGCCCGTTCGATGGACACGACCTGCGCACCTTGACATCGGTTTTGACGATGGCGCGCGATATGGATAAGCCGGTGCTCGTCCACATCCGCACCTATAAAGGACGCGGATATAAATACGCGGAGAACGCTCCGAGCGTTTACCACGGCCTTGCGGCGTTTGACCGCGAAAAGGGCGCGGGCGAAGCCATTGCCAAGGGTTTTTCGCATGCGTTCGGCGAGACGATGTGCACGATAGCCGGTGTGAATGAGAAGCTGTGCGCCGTTACGGCGGCGATGGAATCCGGCACCGGTCTGACGGATTTCCGCGAAAAATACCGCAGCCGTTTCTTCGATGTCGGCATTGCGGAGGAACACGCCGTCACGTTCTGCGCCGGTCTGGCGCGCGGCGGCATGATTCCGGTTTTTGCGGTATATTCCACGTTTTTACAGCGCGCGTACGACCAGCTCATCCACGACGGCGCTTTGCAGCATCTCAAAATTATTCTGGCCGTGGACAGAGCCGGCGTGGTCGGCGAAGACGGCCAGACGCACCAAGGTGTGTTCGATGCCGCGTTCCTGCGCACTGTGCCGGACATCCACGTGTACGCGCCGACGTATTACGATGAGCTTTCGGACAATCTTGATGACTGTATTAAGGGAGAAAACCACCTTTATGCTATTCGCTACCCGCGCGGCAAAGAGCTGTATCGCCCGGAAAACTACACGCTTTCCGGCAAGCCGTTTTATGTGTTCGGCACGGAAGATGCTTCTGTCACGCTTGTGACCTATGGCCGTATGTTCTCGTTTGCGTGCGAAGCGGCGGAAACGCTCGAAAAAGAGGGCATAAAGTGCCGCATCGTGAAGCTCAATCGCATCGTGCCGATCGATCCGAAAGCGGTGGAAGCGGTCTTAAGGTGTCTCACGGTGCTGTTCTTTGAAGAGGGCGTCCGCCAAGGCGGCATTGCGGAGGAATTCGGCGCCATGCTGTTGGATCGCAATTTCAGAGGACACTACGAAGTGCACGCTATTGAAAACGGATTCATCAAGCACGCGCCTATGTTCCGCACGCTGCATAAGCTCGGTCTTGACGTAGAGGGCATGGTGAACGCCGTACACACGGCGCTGCAAACCGCAGAAAAGAAAGATGGAAAGGCAGTTTCTATATGAAAAAAAGGATAGACGTCCTGCTTTACGAAAAAGGGCTTGCGCCCAGCCGCGAAAAAGCGCGCACGCTCATCATGGCGGGCTGTGTTTACGCGGATAACCAGAAATTCGATAAGCCCGGTGACACCGTGCGCGAAGACGCAGTCTTAGAGGTGCGCGGCAACACGCTGCGCTACGTCAGCCGCGGCGGCTTAAAGCTTGAAAAAGCTATGCAGCTGTTTCCGATCAAACTCGAAAACACCGTATGTATGGACATCGGCGCATCTACGGGCGGCTTTACGGACTGCATGCTGCAAAACGGTGCCTCCAAAGTATACAGCGTAGACGTCGGCTATGGGCAGCTCGCCTGGCAGCTGCGCACCGACCCGCGCGTGGTGAATCTGGAGCGTACGAACGCCCGCTATCTCACACGCGAGCAAATTCCGGAGGAGATTGACTTCTTCTCCGTAGACGTGTCGTTCATCTCGCTCAAAATTATTTTGCCCGCCGTGCGTCCGCTTTTAAAGGACGGCGGCAAAGCCGTGTGCCTTATTAAGCCGCAGTTTGAAGCCGGCAGGGAAAAAGTGGGCAAAAAGGGCGTTGTGCGCGACAAAGCCGTGCACGAGGAAGTGGTGCAGATGATCTGCGATTTCGCAGTGGAAAACGGATATTCCGTACAGGGACTTACGTTCTCGCCGGTCAAAGGACCGGAGGGCAACATCGAGTATCTTGTGTTCCTCCAAAAAAGCGACGCGCCGGTGAATACGGCAGAAAGCACGCCGCACGAGATCGTGGAAGCATCTCACGCGGCGCTGGACAAAAAGGACTGAAGCTTATGAAAATTGCGGTGATTCCAAATCTGGATAAACGCGATGCGGACACATACACCCGGGAAATTCTGGCGGTTTTGCAGGAAAACGGTGCGGAAACACTCATGCACGAAAAGCACCGCGGGCAGTATGAACACGTCACGTTCTGCAAAAATCACGCTGCACTGGCGGAAAGCTGCGACCTTATCGTTGCGGTCGGCGGCGACGGCACCATCATCCACACGGCAAAGCACGCGTCCGTTGCAGGTAAGCCCATCCTTGGAGTGAACCTTGGGCGGCTGGGCTTTTTGGCAGGTGTGGAGAAGGACGAGCTGCACAAATTAAAGGCGCTCTTTACGGGCGATTACCGTGTGCGCCGCCTGATGATGCTTTCCGTTACCGTGCACAGCGTGAAGGGGGATACAACCTACCGCGCTTTAAACGACGCGGTCGTCTCCGGTGCACAGTCCAGAATTTACGATTTCGGCTTTTCCGTCGACGGTTCCAAGCTTTATAAATTCCGCGCGGACGGCCTCATTTTGGCTACACCGGCGGGCTCCACGGCGTACTCGCTCTCGGCGGGCGGCCCGGTGGTAGACCCGGAATCGGAATGCGTAATCTTCACGCCCATCTGCCCGCATGCGCTCTTTAACCGCAGCACGCTGTTCTGCGCAGATAAGACCATCACGGTCAGCACGGACAGCGATTATTCCGGCGAGGTGTATCTCACCATAGACGGTGGCGCACCCATACGCATTCATAAGACGGACACGGTTTCCGTCAGCCGCTCGACCTATTACACTGAGCTTATTCAGACCGACGAACGCAATTTTTACGATATTGTAGACAGCAAATTTATGCAAAGCAGAAATTAAAAGGCAGGAAGGAAGGCAGAAAGCATGAAAACAAGACGCCACGCCAAAATTCTGGAGCTCATCAAAGCACAGGATATCGACACGCAGGAGGAGCTCCTGCGCAATTTGCGCGCTTGTGGCTTCGACGTGACCCAGGCAACCGTTTCCCGCGATATCAAAGAGCTTCGGCTCGTAAAGAGTCTTTCCCCGAACGGAAAGTATAAATATTCCACCGGGCGCGACAATGCCCGCGACATTTCCTCCAAGTTCTATTCGCTGTTCGGCGATTCGGTTATGAGCGTGGAGGCGGCCGGCAACATGATCGTTGTCAAGTGCATGACCGGCATGGCGCAGGCGGTCTGCGCCTCTATGGATACGCTGCATTTCCCGGATTTCATCGGCACGCTGGCCGGTGAAGACACCATTCTCATCATCTGCAAAACGGATGAGATTGCGGAGGAAAAGCAGAACGAGCTCAGAAAGCTGATTGGCGGGGTCTGATATGCTGACGCAGCTTTACATTCAGAATATCGCCGTCATCGAGCAGGCGTCTATCGATTTTGAACCGGGCTTCACCGTTTTGACCGGCGAGACCGGCGCGGGCAAATCCATCATCATCGACGCGATCTACGCCGTGCTCGGTGAGCGCACCTCAAAGGAGCTTGTGCGCACAGGTGCGGAGCAGGCGAGTGTTTCGGCACTTTTTACGGATGTTTCTCCGCAGACGCAGCAGGTTTTGCGCGAGCTGGATATTCCGCTTGAAGACGATGGCAGTTTGCTTATTCGCCGTGAGATCCGCCCGCACGGGCGCTCCGCCTGCAAGCTCAACAACATCCCGGCGACCGTTTCCATGCTGCGCGCCGTCGGCGGCACGCTCATCGATATTCTCGGCCAGCATGAAAGCTACAAGTTGCTTTCACCGGAAGTGCACGGCACGTATATCGACAGCTTTGCGGGCGCATACGGTCTGCTTGCGGAGTACCGCGCGGCGTATACGGCGCTGCGCCGCATCAAAGGCGAGCTCGATGCGCTCGAATCCGACGAGGGGCAGAAGTCCCGCCGCATGGATATTTTGCGCTATCAGATCGAAGAATTAGAAGCTGCACAGCTGCGCGTCGGCGAACAGGCAGAGCTGACCGAGCGCCGCGATGAGATCCGCAACAGTGAGCGCATCGTGCGCGGTGTGGGCGAAGCTGTCACGCTTTTGCAGGGCGATGAGGACAATGGCGGCGCCATCACGGCCGTATCCGTTGCGGCAGAGTCGCTCGAGCAGGCGGCGCGCTATGCACCGTCGCTTTCAAACGTCGCCGAGCATGTCCGCGACGCCGAATACGCACTGACAGATGCCGCGGCGGAAATCTCCGATTACCTCGATAACGCCATGTTCGACGCAAACGAGCTTGATGAGATTGAAAGCCGTCTGGAAATTATCTACCGCTTGAGCCTCAAATACGGCGAAACGGAGGAAGAAATGCTTTCGTTCCTCGACCGTGCCCGTGCGGAGCTTTCGGACATCGAGTTTTCCGACGAAAAAAAAGAATTGCTTTTGCAACAGTATGAGCAGAAGAAAAAAGAAGCGGTGACGCTTGCAAAGCAGCTATCCGCGAAGCGCCGCGCCGCGTGTGAGAGCTTTTCCCGCCGTGTGCGGCAGGAGCTTTCAGAGCTCAACATGCCCGGCGTCGTCTTCACCGTGGAGCAGGAGCGCACACCGTTGACAGCCTTCGGCTGCGACCGCATCCAGTTCCTCGTCTCCGCAAACGCAGGTGAGGATCCGAAGCCTATGTCGAAGATCGCGTCCGGCGGCGAGCTTTCGCGTATTATGCTCGCCATCAACACTGTGCTGTCTGAGGATTCCGGCGCGGCCGAAACGCAGATCTTCGATGAGATTGACACCGGCATCAGCGGCGAAGCGGCGAATAAGGTCGGCATCAAGCTGCGCTGCGTCTCCAAAAACGCGCAGGTCATCTGCGTCACGCACCTGGCGCAGATCGCCGCCATGGCAGATAACCACCTGTTTATCGTCAAAAAGCAGGAGAACAACAAAACGTATACGGCGGTGCACACGCTGACGAAAGACGCGCGTGTCCGCGAGATTGCCCGTATTATCGGCGGCGATGACATCACGCCGTTAAAACTCAAAATGGCTGAGGAGATGCTCGGTCGGCCGCATGAATCATGAATATTAATCCTGTAAAGATAAACAGCCTTACAATCAAAATATGTAAAGTTATATCACTTGCCGGTGCGCTCGCGACAATTTACATCCTGCTTTTGCTTTCGCCGATTCTGTTCGGACAGTGCGTATTTGCTGTAAAGCAAGCCGACTGTACAGGTTATCCCGTGAATTCGCTTGCATATTACACATATATGCCTGCCGAAGATTATTTCCCGGGTGACTGCGCGGCGATTCAAACCGAACGCGGTCTGTTGCTGCTGACGCTGACCGAAAACGACCCTGAAGCCCGCGTTTGGCATACGGCGGGGGACTTTAAAGCCTATGCCGAGGTGCCGTATGAATATTTAGAGGGCAAAGTGAGCGCATTCTGCCTGCCGCATATGGGTTTCGTCGCGGATGATTGGCCCGTTCTGTTGCCTATATTTGCAGGGGGCGCGGCGCTTTTCTATACATTCTCGCGCGTTCTGCCGAAAAAACTATATCAGCCAAAGTACGGCAGAGAGCCGGGGGAGGAGGCCGAAAATGGAGCTGACACCTGAATATATAAAGGCTGTTCGCTTTACAGTAAAGCGCGGCAACACCTACGATGCCGCCGAGGTGGATGCGTTTTTAGACGAGCTTTTAGAAGCTGTCATCGCACGGCAAAACACTCCGGATGCCGATACCCTTGCAGCGGTGTGTACCATACGCGCCGAGATGACGGAGCAGATTACCCGTGCAGTACTCGAAGCCGAAAAGCGCATTGCACCCCTGCTTTCGGACGAAAATGCGATTTAGCCGCCGATTTTTTCGGATTTTACGCTGTTTTTGTGCACAAGTATTTGACAAGAGAGCGGGATATGTTATAATATGATCGAAATAGTGTTATGCCCTTTCAAATATGTCCGTAGGAGAACGCAATGAACATCGCACATCTGAAATATGCGGTGGAAGTAGAGAAGACCGCATCCATCACTAAGGCTGCCGAAAACCTTTTTATGGGGCAGCCGAACCTCAGCCGCGGGATTAAGGAGCTTGAGGAGACGCTCGGCGTCAAGATCTTTAAGCGCACCTCAAAGGGCATTGTGCCCACACCGCAGGGAGAGGAGTTTCTCGGCTACGCCAAGAGTATTCTGGCACAGATCGAAGAAATGGAATCGCTTTATAAGCCCGAAAAGAATAATAAGCTGAAGTTCAGCATCTCGGTGCCGCGCGCCAGCTATATTGCGGATGCGTTTTCCAAGTTTGTCCGTGAGGCGGATATGTCAAAGGAAATCGAGTTTAGTTTCAAAGAAACGAACGCCATGCGTGCCATTCGCAACGTGGTACAGGAAAACTACGGCCTTGCCATCGTGCGGTATCAGACGATCTTTGAGAGCTTTTTTACGAACATGCTGCGCGATAAGGGCATGAAGTCGGAGAACATCTGGGAATTCGAGTATCAGCTTCTCATCTCCAAAAACGACCCGCTCTCGCAAAAGGATGTTGTGGATATTGAAGACCTTTCCGGCTATATCGAAATTTGCCACGGCGATCCGTTCGTGCCGTCGCTGCCGATGTCCGACATCAAAAAGGCAGAGATGGACGAAAACGTCACCAAACGCGTGTATGTTTACAGCCGCGGCAGTCAGCTCGACCTTTTGGCGACGGTGCCGCACACATATATGTGGGTCTCGCCGACGGATGTGGAACAGCTTGAACGCTATGAGCTTGTGTTAAAACCGTGCCGCGGCAACAAACACCGCGTGTACAGAGATATTTTGACGTCCAAAAAGGAATATAAATATACGGCGGTCGATAAACAGTTCATCGAAAAGTTGTATGAGGAGCGCGATTTATTGAGCGCAAAGTTCGGCACGCCGCATGCGGAGTAGAAATCCGCCGAAGTTTGTATTTGATTTAGTTTGTCTGTTTTTTAACGTGTCGTTGGGGCTTTTTTGCTTTTATATCGATGAAATTATATCGATATTTGAAAATGGGTATTCCATTTGGTCGTTTCTTGTGTTAAAGTATTAGATGTTTGGTTTATTTTGATTTTCTGTTTGGATGGGGGTTGGCTGCGTCATGGTGAATCGCAGCATTTCAAAACAAACGCTGCTCAGGTTACCGCTTTACCTGAATTATATGAAGCAGCTCGGCGAAAACACGCCGGAACACATTTCCGCCACGACCATCGCAGAGGCGCTGCGCCTCAACCATGTCGTTGTGCGCAAAGACCTTGCAGCGGTCAGTTCGGCCGGCAAGCCGAAGGTTGGTTACAACACAGAGGCGCTCATCGCAGAGCTTGAGGAATTCTTAGGCTATAATGATGTTGATGACGCCATCATCGTCGGCGCGGGCAAGCTCGGCAAGGCGCTTTTGACGTATGGCGGCTTTAAAGACTGCGGCATGAACATTGTGGCCGCGTTCGATATCGATGAAGAGGTATGTGAGGAAGATTACGGCGGCAAACGCATTCTGACAATGGATAAGCTGATGGATCTGTGTGAGCGTATGCGCGTGCGCATCGGCATCATCGCGGTCCCGGCAGAAAATGCGCAGGCCATCTGCAACTTGCTCATTGAAAGCGGAATTTTGGCTATCTGGAATTTCGCGCCCGTGCATCTCGATGTGCCGGAGGGCATATTGGTACATAACGAAAACCTCGCCGCGTCGCTTGCAATCTTATCTAAGCAGCTCAAGGAGAAATTAGACGCCAATACCTAAGTTAGCTTGGCAGAAAAGGAAGATCCCTTTTCCATGCCATTATATAAACAAATAAGTAAAAACCAAAAACTAAGAAACGGAGTTTGATTAGAATGAAAGTTATCATCTGCATCGGCAGCTCATGTCATCTGAAAGGTTCCCGTCAGGTCGTGGAAAAGCTTCAGGCGCTCGTAAAGGAAAACCACCTCGAAGATAAGGTAGAACTCGGTGGCACTTTCTGCATGGGTGACTGCGTAAACGGCGTCAACGTCACCGTAGACGGCGAGAAGCATTCCGTATCTCCCGACACCACCGAGGAATTCTTCCAGAAAGAGATTCTCGCAAAGGTTCAGTAAGCATAAGAAACAAAAAATTAGCCGGTGCAAGAGCTTTTTTGCATCGGCTCTCCGTGCGTAAGCTGCTGTGTGCGGCAAAACGCAGCAGAAAATAGGAAGTAAGGGTGATTAAGTTGTTGACAGCCGGAATGAAAGGCAAAGCCGAGACCGTTGTTACAGAGAAGAACACAGCCAAAGCCATGGGAAGCGGCACGCTGGACGTTTTTGCAACGCCCGCTATGGTCGCGCTGATGGAAGAGGCGGCTTGGAAGTGCGTTGCGCCGGAATTAGAGCCGGGCATGGGCACTGTGGGCACGCTGATGAATGTGCAGCACACGTCCGCAACGCCGCTTAGCATGCATGTTACGGCAGAGTGCGAACTTACCGAAGTGGACAACCGCCGTTTGGTGTTCACGGTTAAAGCGTTTGACGAGGTCGGCCCCATCGGCAGCGGTACCCATGAAAGATTCATCGTCAAGGATGAAAAGTTCGTAGCGAAAGCGAACGCTAAAAGAGGATAAGTTAAAGAGAGGATAATAGGGTATGCCAGACTACCTGAAGCTCAAAAAGTCTAACTGTCAGAACTGTTATAAGTGCATCCGTCATTGCCCTGTCAAGTCCATTCGTTTTCAGTCCAGTCAGGCGCATATCGTAAAAGACGAGTGCATTCTCTGCGGTCAGTGCTTTGTCGTATGTCCGCAGAACGCAAAAGAAATCCGAAATGACGTACCGATCGCGGAGATGTTCGTCAAGGGTGAATGTCCCGTGGCAGTCAGCCTTGCGCCATCCTTTGTAGCAAATTACCCGGGCGCTACCATCGAAACGATGCGTGCGGCGCTCAAAAAGCTTGGCTTTGACCGGGTAGAGGAGACCGCCGTAGGTGCGTCCGTCGTCAAGACCGAATACGAAAAGATCATTAAAGAGCGTCGGCAGAGCGTCATCATTTCCACATGCTGCCACTCTGTCAATACGCTTGTGCAGAAGTATTACCCGGAAGCTCTGCCGTACCTTGCACATGTTTTGTCGCCGATGCAGGCGCACTGTAAGATGCTGAAGGAGGAAGACCCGGAACTGAAGACCGTTTTCATCGGGCCGTGCATCTCCAAAAAGGCAGAGGCCGACGAAAGCCCGTATGTGGACTGTGTGCTCACGTTCGAGGAGCTTTCCGCTTGGTTTGAAAAAGAGGGCATCACCGTGGAAGCAGGCGAAGATCACACGGAAGAAAGCCGTGCGCGCCTGTTCCCGACGACCGGAGGCATTCTGCGCACCATGGTGTGCGATGACCCCGAGTATACATACATGGCGATCGACGGCGTGGAAAACTGCATCAACGCGCTTGAAGACATCAAGAGCGGCAAAATGGAGAACTGCTTTGTCGAGATGAGCGCCTGCTTCGGCAGCTGCATCAACGGCCCGGCTATGGATCAGGGTCAGCGCCAGCCTGTGCAGGATTTTATCGCGGTCAATAAGTATGCCGGCAAAAAGGACTTTGCGGTGCCGCAGCCGGCTTCCGAAGAGCTCAAGCACGATTTTGATTATATCAGCCTGTATCACCTCATGCCGGGCAACATCGAGATTGAGGCTATCCTCAAAAAGATGGGCAAGACCCGTCCGGAGCAGGAATTGAACTGCGGTGCCTGCGGCTATAATACCTGCCGCGAAAAGGCCATCGCTGTTTATCAGGGCAAGGCGGAGATTTCCATGTGCCTGCCGTATCTGCTCGGCAAAGCGCAGTCGTTCTCCGATACCATCATCAACAACACGCCGAACGGCATTTTGGTGCTGAACGAATCGCTGGAAATCCAGCAGATCAACGCTGCCGCGCGTAAGATCGTGAACGTGAAGCATACATC
>ENA-OZBR01001126-OZBR01001126.1-human-gut-metagenome-genome-assembly--contig:-NODE-1126-length-10645-cov-5.792257_pt1 | contig 10645 bp, 9 predicted proteins | sample MGYA00243981_ERZ653524 | MGnify/ENA primary metagenome ERZ653524 (study PRJEB26926, sample SAMN06165084) | human gut metagenome | biome: ENVO:00009003; feature: ENVO:2100002; material: ENVO:00002003...
CGAGATCTAGTACGGTCTCGTGGGCTCGGAGATGTGTATAAGAGACAGATCTACTATAATAACCTTTAGATCCCGAATGTAATTTAAGTATCTTTTTACATTTGTAGTCGATACACATTGATCCAGTACAAGGTATTCTGTATCAGGCCTTGCCATTTTCTCGCACAGTGCCTCCGTGTAATCCTGGGTTTTTTGATAGAATTCTTCTCTGCTACAAGCGCAATGATAACTTGTTAAATACGGAAAATAGTTGTAATCCTGCGTTTTTCTATATTTACGCGGCATTATTTTTGAAAAAGCTCTCCGTATTTTATAAATCGCCCATGGGATAAAGGGCTGTTCGTTTACATCCCCATGCCAATAACCAGGAAATTCAAAATCCACCAAATCACGGATATATTTGTCAGTCTCATCCAGCCAGCACTTACCAAATATCAGCTGATACGTTCTCTTATTCATTCTGGCAAATTTTTTATAACGTTTTACTGCAAATCCGCTATTGAGCCTGTGCCAATTATCAACAAGGTTATATTCTAGATCAGAAATTCCGTCCGGATCCTGTAAAAACCTACATTCAACATCTGAAGGAGCATATGTAAAACCATCGAATTCCCGCAAATAATCATCTACCGCTCCTGAGCCGGTAGCATGATAGCTGATGCATGTTACTTTTTTCATTCTTTTTTCCTCCGAAATACTTTTAAGGACGTGATCACATCCGGATAGAATCTATAAATATACAGCCATGAGCATACCAAATATACGATAGCGCCAATCATTACTTTACAGATTAACGTAATGATATCATTCAAAACATATAAATCATGAATCACACTGAACATTAAAAAACCAAATAATATAAAGGGTAGTCCTTGAATTAGATAACGCTTTACATCAATAAGTTTTCTTAGCGCAACTGTTTCTGAAACCGCAATCAATCCCTCAGAAATTGTTGTTGCGATTGCAGCTCCAACTGCACCGCTAGTTCCGATTAAACAGTAATTTAACACCACATTAACAAATGCACCCAAGATTAAGCAAACGACAAATGTCATATCTTTATTATTTGGAAGTAAAACCTGTGTTTTCAAAACATTCGCCCAACTAACGAAAATAATATATGGCGCTAAAGTGTATAATAGTGGAACAACCAAATCAAACCCTGTCCCAAAAAACAAGGGAACAAACTCTTTAGCTACTGCGCATATTCCAAAAACCAATGCACTCGTTGCAAATACTACAAATAGCATTGATTTTTGAATCATTTCATTGACCGATTTTAGTTCTCCTTTTGCGATTGAATTGGATACTCGTGGCAGCATAACAGTACCTAACGCTGTCACTAAGCTATTAGGAATACTCAGCAATTTTTCAGCATTATCGTAGCAGCCTAATTCGGCATCAATAGACATGTTTCCAATCATAATCTTATCAAAATATCCCAGCAGATCATTTGCAATAACTGGTAAAAACAGCACTAGATTCGGCTTCAAGTGTTTTATAACATCATTCCATTTTGGTCTTATAAAACAAACGTAATTTCTTAAAATTGGCCAAACCGATAACTGACCTACCAGTGTTCCTCCTGACATAATTAATGTATATTTCCAAACATCATTTGGTGATTTAACCAATAAAAGAATCAACAACACTGTTCCTATTTTTACAATAACATTTCGCAATGTTGTAACATAAAAGAGTTCCAATCCAAATAGCAGCCATGTCACATCAAATATCGCAGAGAGAACGTTAAACCCCTGCATATAAGCAAGTCTTCTATTTTCAGTAACCACCAAGCAGTATATAATGTATAATATACTCATTCCTACTGATAATAGTATTTGCAGGGATACAATCTCACTAAAAACTTTGTTTCGTTCTTCTTTAGAATCTCTTACTTTTGCAATACATCTATTACCATAGTCGGAAACGCCCAGCACTGCAAAAATCAAAAAATAATGGGAAATTGCATATGTATAACTGTATTGACCAATTCCATCTGCTCCAATCACTCGCGAAATATACGGAGATGTAATCAATGGTGTGACTAATGTTACAATTCGATAAAGCAAATTGTATGCATAATTTTTTTTCAAGCCATTTCTATTTTCTTTCATCTTTCTCTAAACCTATAATTGCTTGGTACACTCGTTCTGAATTATTTTTATCTCGGATAGGAAACATTTCTTTAACCCGTTTTTGATATTTTTCACCCAACCGTGTATTTTCCAACTCATGCAATATCTTAATTACTTCCGTACTTTTTCTGCAAATTGGTCCAAATCCATCTTTTTCAAAATCGAACCATCTTTTGCTCGCTGCTCGTTCGTTCTCATCGTTGTCAAACTGATAATAGATTACTGGTTTTAGCATATAAGCGAAATCAAAAAACACGCTAGAGTAATCTGTAATCAATATTGAACTTTCCAAAAGAAGATTTTCAACAATTGCAGAGCCAGCATCACGTATTACAATTCTTTTCGATTTGGCAGAAAACAGATGAATATACTTTTGCATTTCAATATGAGGGTAAAAAACAAAATTCATATTTTTCTCTTCAAGAAATGAAGCTAGTTCATCGCTCTCCAACAATTCTTTGCAACCAATGAAATATTCATCTCGAACGAAATCCATTTCGCTTGCATTTGTATATTTAACTCTCCATGTCGGCATAAATAAAATTTGCTTTATTGGAAGTTTTTCAGACTCGTCGATCAAATTGTCAAATCTCGGCATGCCTATATCACATAAAACGCTCGGTTTGTATCCAGAGTTCTTTGAAAGTGCCTCATATTCTCTCGGAATTGAGCATATCATTAAATCTATTTTTACTGTATTGGCTGTACAGCCAGCCTTTCCCATTCGAACACAATGATCAAGCAATACCTTTTTTCCTTTGACACTTATCAGGCCCCTTTTATCTAACTGAGAAAACAACTCAAAATTAGGCGAATAACCCTGGTAATGTGTAGACAAAAGCATCGGCGCTGTAATATATCTTAAATAATGTTCAAAAGAGCCATATCGAACGATATCACCTGTTTCCAATCTGTCTCTATCTGGAGATGTATCTGATATTACAAACTTCACACTAATTTCCGGGTGTACCTTTTTTAAATATCTATAAAAAACATATCCATTATCACGTGCATCCGTCCCTCGCTCTGCAATCAGCCATGCATTGTCATGGACACGATATAATTTTGATATAACATATACAATATAATATTTTGCAGCACATCGCACCTGACCAATTCTACGTTTGAATTTGATTCTATTCATTTGCTATTTCCACCTTAAACATATAATATTCTTTAAGCGCAATGAGCATCATTGGAAAACACACCATACTGCACGTGTATGTGTAAAACATATTAAACATCGCATTTAAAAACCATATCATAAACACTAAAGTTACCACTAACTTTGGCATTCTCATATCGAGAATAAATGTCTTTAATAGTCCATACACTGAATAAATATAAATGCCCAATCCAATATAACCAAAATTCAACAGAACACTTATAAAATCATTATGTGCCCAATGCGCTGCTGTATAGAACCTTTTAGTAATCTGATAATCAAAATTAAACCCACAGCCCAATAATTGATTAAGGATATTTTCTTTAAAGAAGTACTTAAGATCCAAATTCCAGAAAACTGTTCGGCCGTTAGTAATCGTTCCCCATTTGTCAAAGAAACTATTAGTCGTATATGTCGTTGCTGCGATTTTAGATCCTGCTGCCGAATTCAAAATTAAAATCCCCATTAGTATCACTAATGGAATAAGAGAAAAATAGAAGTACCGTTTTTTCTCACAATATATATACCAAAAAGCAAGAACCACTAACAGTCCTATTCCAAGATAGGTTCTTGAACCACACATCAAAAAGCCATACATTGGAATAATGGTGTAAAACAAATATTTTTTACTTTTTGTTAAGCAGTAAAGTCCCAATACCAAAGTTACAATCATAAGACATGTTGGTGCAAGTCGAAACGAATCACCCGTTATAGACACAAAATATCTTCCGCTCCCCCATGCTTTATTGATTACATATGACGATGGCATAAAAATAGAAATTCCGACAATGACAGACCACAACTGTACAATTTTTTCTATGTATCTTTCATTTTCTTTAAAATGACTTGCTGCACATTCGGGATAACTCGTATAATAAATTGTTAGCAATATCCAAAATCCATAATAAAAAAGCATGTTGCTGTTATACAGTGGGAAAGTTGTCTGCATGAGCGCATATACATGCACGACTACAACCGTAACCAATATTCCAGCCCATCTTTTTTTCATTTTTCGGACTGTTAAAAAAAGTAATACAATAATTACACAAATCAACAGTGCCTTATTAATCCATCTCAAAAGCGGAAATGACTGAAACAAAGTAAAAACTGGAAATAGCAAAAGTAACCTACATAATAGTTTATTTGCATTCATTTCTTATCTCTTCTCCATCTGCTGTGCGATATCGGCATCCACAATTTCCTCGCCGGTCTTATGCTTCAGCTGTTCCTTGGATGCTTCACTCAGACCGTTGTTGATCACACAGTTCATATCGCAGGTGCTGCACTTATCGAGTTCCTCTTTGGCGACTTTGCCATCACGATAATCACGGCAAATCTTCAGCTCATACATGCTGTACGGATGCTTGGTGAACAGTGCCTTGAACTTGTGTACCAGAACCCAGGTAGCAGGTTTCCAGATGTACTTGTGCATCGCAGGACTTACGCTGCCGATCATCCAGCAGTCACGGTCGCAGCAACGAACCTTTGCACGAACCTTCTCTGCCTCCGGGCTGTTCCACAGCTCATCCCAAGTCTGATTGTTCAGGTTGCCCATGACCTCTTTATCCTTTGTGCCATTGCAAGGCATAACATCGCCATACGGGTCGATGAAGAAGGTATCGAAGCTCATATCGCAAGGCAGCAGACGCTTCTGGCCGTAGATGTAATTGATCAGACCGTGGTTAAAGTAAGCACGGAACCACTTCTTCGGGCTGTTGCTACGGAGCAGTTCGTTGACCAGATTCTCGAAGTTCTTTGCGACCATCGGACGATCATGGATGATGTTCTTTGCTTCAACAAAGTAGAAGCTGTTATGCAAAGAAGCCGTAGCAAACTCCATGCCCATCTCATCGGAAATCTTGTACAGCGGAACCAGGTCAGGAGCATTCTTGTCCTGAACGGTCATACCAAAACCGACATCCTTCATGCCCATTTCACGCAGCTTCTTCAGTGTGCTGTAACCACGCTGGTAGCCGTTCTGCAGGCCACGAATCTCATTGTTGGTCTGCTCCAGACCCTCGATAGAGATACGAATACCGATCTGAGGGAACTCCTTACACAGATCAACGATACGATCTGTGAAGAAACCGTTCGTGGAAATAACGATACGGTCAGACTTCTTGTACAGTTCACGCACGATATCCTTCAGGTCAGTACGGATGAACGGTTCACCGCCGGTGATGTTTGTGAAGTACATCTTTGGCAGCTTCTTAATGGTCTCGATGCTGATTTCCTCTTCCGGCTTGGAAGGTGCCTTATAACGGTTGCACATAGAACAACGAGCGTTGCAGCGATAAGTAACGATGACCGTACCATTTAACTTCTTTTCTTCAGACATGATTAGCTCTCCTATTGTTTACTCTCTCTTTTAAGAATGTTTCGATTTTATTTAAGAACCACTTGGCGCATACTGAGAACACAACCGAGCCGCATATAACTGCGACTGCCGTGAAGATATATGCCAGCAGACCGTTTCCAAATAGATGAACGAGGTGCAGCTTCTCAAGCACACGATAAATCACCATGTGGCACAGGTAAATCTCGAAGCTGATACCCCCGAGGAACTTGGCAACTGGATTGACCAGTACCCCCCCCACTTTACAGCCGATGGTATAGACCAGTGCTGCCACACAGAAGAACAGCATCGTAAGTGTAGAACTGCCTAACGCAAAATACGCAACCGTGGCAATCAACAGAACCGCTCCGGCGATGATTTTGTACTTCGATGCGAACTCGGCCAGTTCTTTTCGATAGAGAAAAATCAGGCCACCTGCGATAAAGTAAATCGCATCGTAGACGATACTAGTCCTTCCAGCTTTGAAGTAATTAGCGCACAGCCAGTTAAACATCAGTGCCACAACTGCTACGCCCCACGCTCTCTTCTTATTTCCAATCAGAAAACAGAAGAACGGGAACAGCATATAGAACACAAAAATAACTGCCAGTGTCCAGCTCACACCAATGACCGAAATCTTGGCATTCGGCAGTAACCCTTGGCATAATGTCAAGTTTGTGAAAACTTCAAACAAGGATTCCTTGCTTGGTGAAATCACAAAGTCTAACGCACAAAGCAGTGCAAAATACGGCCAGATTTTGATGTACCGTTTCTTGTAGAAATCCTCTACGCTGATCTTCTGGTCAATTATTCTCTGGTAATAGCCGCAGCACATACCAAAGCCGCTGACCATCATAAAAAGGAAAACGAGGTTTGTGAAAGACGGAATAAGCTGGTTAAATGCAAATCCTCCAATTTCGTATTTTCCATTCGATAATACGTGCATCAGAGCAATTCCAATAATGGCATATGCCTTCAATCCATCTATTCCCTCGTATCGATCCGCTTTTGTAGCCACAAATTCTCTCCTCACGTACCAGTCTTACTGATACACCTTCATAATTTTCTCGTAATACTCATCAATGGTATCGAAGCTGATGTCCTTACAGTTCGCACTGTACTCCGCACACAGCTTCTTATCACCCCAGAGCTTCTCGATCTTCTTCTTCAGATCTTCGGCATTACCGCTCTCAAACAGCTCACCGGTCTTGCCGACCTGAATCAGTTCCGGGATGCCTCCGATGTCTGCTCCCAGCACCGGTGTGCCATACATCTGGGATTCCATCACGGAGAACGGGCAGTTCTCATACCACTCAGAAGGGTAAATGGAGAACCGTGCCTCACGGATCAGCTTCTCCAGTGCCTCGCCTTTCTGGAAGCCAACGTTCTTGATGTTCTTAATACCATTTACTGTCTCTTCCAGCGGGCCAGTACCGGCGAAGATGAACTGCACATCCGGCAGTTCTTTACAGACCTTGATGAGCGTGCCGATCCCCTTCTCCTCCGAGAAGCGGCCGAAGTAGAGGACGTAATCCTTCTTCGGAGTCTCTTTCCACTCCACCTTGTCGATGAAGTTGTGCATTGCCACGGTCTTGGTCGCAAACAGCGGATTGCTGTCCATCTTGCTCTTCATGAACTCCGAGCAGCAGATCATGGTGTCAATGTACTTGTAGGTGCCCTTCCACTTCCAGAACTCAGCCTCCATCATGCCGATGGCAGACTTCGCCGTAGAGCCGTGGATGCACTTGCCTTTCATGCAGTTCACGAAATGGCCGCCGAGGCACTTCTCACAGTTCTGGTGCGTGTTCGGATTGTTCAGCATGTGGTTCGGGCAGACCAGCTGGTAGTCATGTGCCGTGAAGATGATCTTACACTCTCTTCCGGTCTCCTTGCGCCACTTCACGATTTCCAGAATGATGGAAGGTGTCAGCTGGTAGTTAAAATTGTTCAGGTGACAGACATCCGGCTTGAAGTCATCTAGTACTAGTCTTAATTTTTCTCTTGCTTCCTTGCTGTAGATGGTCTTGATCGGGTAAGTTAGCTTGCTCAGTTTGCTGCCGCCGTGGAAGTCCATATCAGATGTATAAGCATTGACCCGGTTGCCCACGCAGCGGCCTTCATGCTCCATACCGAAGTACTGAACCTCGTGTCCATGCTGCTCCAGCACCTCACCCAGCTTAAATATGTACGTTTCTGATCCGCCGTTTCTGAATAAAAATTTCCTTTACTACGCATCTCTTCGGCAAAATACAATATATCGGTATAGAATAATCATCGACCGCTACATATAGTGTTTTCAGCAAATTCCAGCACAAGAAAAAGCCCGTCAATTTCACTGTTGACGGGCTAAATTACGGTGCAAAAAGCTCACTTATTTACATAGAGTTCAAGCAATCTTTTCTGCTCATTATTCGATTTTTGAAGCCTTACTGACACATCTTTCAAAATTACGGTTTGCATCTTTTTCGCTATAGTCTCAATCTTTACCCAAAATCCTGCTTATCTCTGTTTTTCCGGGTCAAAAGCAGACATCCCTCTGAACTTACTGCTTGTCAGCCACAAAGATGGGTGTCAAAAGTTCTATAAGATTTTTGTTAAAAACGACTAAGATTTCTCATTTTCGAGAAACCGATATTATTTTCCCTCTCCTGCATATACTTTATCCAGAAATAACATTTACTGGAAATTCAAAAAGATTCACTAATTTCTACTTAAAGATTACCTTTATCACAGCAAAAAAGCTCCCACCTGCTGCTCAAAGATTTCTTTGAACCACAAGTGGGAGCTACGCTTATCTATTCAATTATGTGCCTTACTCGGCTTTTTGTTCTGCTTCGATTTCCGACTTTTTTCTTCTACCACGCCGTTTCTTTTCCTCAGCGGGTTTCACCTCATCGATATTGTAAACGATAACTTGGTCTTCTGGATAGAGCATACCATTTAAGGTATATGTGATTTTTCCACCCTCAGAATTCTCAAAGGAGAGCATACGCCGGAACTCCAGAAGGATTGCCGGGACCTTAACGCTGATTGCATACGTCTGCTTGCTCTCCTCATTGCTGAACTTGATTGCGTTTGGATCTTTCTCTGAGCACGGCTGAATTGCCACCTGCCTTGTTTTTGCATTTACCAGTACTCTGATGTACGGGGCATAGTTCAGTTCAACGGCTGTTGCCTTATTGAACTTCAAGCTACTCGAAGTCACCGTCATTATCGATTCGCCCTTCGGCTGCTTCAAGTTGATTACTTCAAATCCTTCTAAAATCGCCACTGTGCATTCCTCACTTTCATAAATCTCTGATGTCGGCTGCTCTGGAGCCCTGTTCTCCAGAGTCATCGCTTTTTCCGTTGCAGTTTCCAATCTCTTAAACGAGACTGCCTTCCATGTCGGATTGATTGGCACAAATCCCAGTAGGATACCCTTCCGTAGTGGAATCAGTCTCTGTTGCTTGGGCTTCTTCCACCGTCGCTTACCTGCAATTTGTTTAAGGCGCACCTGTGCCTTATCCCAGGTTTCACGATCAATGATTGCCGGGTGATGATCCGAGATAAAATACTGTTCCAGTTCGCCTTCATTCTTTTTAATTTTATGTGTCAAGCAGTCCACCGTGTATGTCTTCTGCATCAGAAGATCCCCACAGTATTTTTCATTGCGCAGGATATTCTTGATTCCCTGACTTGTCCACGGGTTATCTTTAACAGTTCGGATTTCCAATGCATTCAGCTTTTCAGCTATTTCCAGTGGGTGCATCCCTTTTACAAAACTTAGGTAAATTGTCCGAACTACTTCTGCCTCCTTGGTAACAATGACCATCTCACCAGCATCATCCGTGTCATAACCAAGCAAGCAGGCAGTACATACTTTCTGTGTACCAGCTTGCATCCGACTGCGGTTTGCCCACTTGATGTTCGTCGAAATACTGCGAGACTCCTCCTGTGCAAAGGATGCCAACATAGTCAAAAAGACCTCGGCCTTCTCATCCAGACTATCCAGACGCTCTTTGTCAAAATAAACACTGACGGGCGGCCGCAGGTTGCGCAGCAGTCGAATATTGGTTAGACAATCCACCACGTTTCTAGCAAATCGGCTAATAGACTTTGTAAGTATCAAGTCTATCTTCTTTGCCTTTGCGTCCTCAATCATCTGCTGGAACTGAACTCGGTGCTTCACCTGTGTACCAGAGATTCCCTCGTCTGTATATATTCCTGCCAGTTCCCAGTCTGGGTGTTCTGCAATGACCGTATTAAAATGAGCCATCTGTTCTTCCAAGCTGGTTTCTTGAGCTTCCTGATCTGTACTGACACGGCAATATGCCGCCACTCTCTTTTTCGGTGGTTCTTCAGTTTCTGCCACAATACCTACAGTCGCCGGGATAATTGTCACATCATAGGTCTTTGTCAGTCGTGGTGTTTTCTTCCTATCCTTACCCCGGCGACGCTCTATAACAATCGGTTTCTTCTCCCGATTTTCGCTTGCCATCCTTATCCTCCCTTCTTCGCCCATATTTTACCATTAGCTGTGTCTTAGTATGGGGAACTATAGTAAGGGATGTTTCCTTTTTATTATACAGTATTGTGGGTATCTCCACAATATCATTTTAGAATTACGCCCCGTATAATGAAAGTTAAAGAGAGGTCCGGATTACACATAGAAAAGGTGGTGACAGAATTGATTGACTTTGCCCCTCTTTGGGAAACCATGCAGCGCAAACAGATTTCACAATACCAGCTTCTCAAAAGCGGCCTTGATAATAAAACTCTGGACACCTTAAAAAAGAATCGTAACATCACCCTTTCTACACTTGAGAAAATCTGTGTGATTCTCAACTGCACTCCAAACGATGTAGTCCGTTTCATACCTGACCATAAGGACTGAAACTACCAAGCCCCGTATTATCGGCAGCCTTGGTAGTTTTTTGTTTGGGCGTTTCACCTGTTCGGCCACACGCCCCTCACACCTGTCTCTTATACACATCTGACGCTGCCGACGAAGCTAGAAGTGTAGAT
>ENA-OZBR01001134-OZBR01001134.1-human-gut-metagenome-genome-assembly--contig:-NODE-1134-length-10598-cov-6.741060_pt1 | contig 10598 bp, 8 predicted proteins | sample MGYA00243981_ERZ653524 | MGnify/ENA primary metagenome ERZ653524 (study PRJEB26926, sample SAMN06165084) | human gut metagenome | biome: ENVO:00009003; feature: ENVO:2100002; material: ENVO:00002003...
TTTGGCATATTCATGCCAAAACACCTCGCGGGATAGTGGTGTGTGAACAGTAACTTAAAATTTACTCTACAAAAAAATCCACTTAAGGTATATAATATTGCTGTAAATAATCTGGATATGCATAGAAATAGAAAAAAACATAGATAAGCAAGGAGAATATAAACTATGAGACATATAGATGAAATTCAGATTGCCGGAACTGCAATCCTGCTTTGTGGCGCGATGTTTGCAGTTTCTGCTGTGGCACCAACCGGTAATACAGTGTCAAAAGCTGTTACAAACTTTACGGAAGCTCCGGAGACTGCTGCTGAGGCTCAGGCACAGGCAGAGGCCCAGGCTGAAGAGGATGGATTTACCATTTACACTCAGAAAAGTAACTATGATGATTCTGATTATGACAACAGTTATAATGATACTTCTTACGATGACTCTTCTTACAATACTGATACGACGCAGGACGGTTCTCTGGATGATACAGGGCAGGAGAATGATAATACAGATACAGAAGATGGATCTTCTGATGATGGAAGCAGTGATCAGACATCATCTGACGATACAGGGGATGATTCTTCCGATCAGATTGATTATCCCAGCGATGACGGTTCCGGTGACAGTACAGATGGTTCTCTGGATAACTCTGATACATGGGAAGACAATGGAGAGGAAGTTCAGCAGATAGAGTATTAAGTAATATCGGAAGAATAAAATATAAGGACAGTATCGTACTCAACTGTCCTTATATTGTTTTGAAAGCACAGTATATTATTTCACCAAATCAGTGATTCCGTATAGATAATTTTATCCGCCTGATTTTCGGATGATTCAAACTATGTTTTCCAGTAGCTTTTCAAAAGCGTTCTGACTCATCGGCTTGTAATAATAATAGCCCTGCAGCTCATCACACCCCTCTTCTACGAGGAAGTCTACCATTTCTTTTGTTTCCACACCTTCACACACGATAGATTTGTTTGTACGTTTCAACAGATGGAAAATCTCTTGGAGGACAATCTTTCCATTTTCAGAGAGCTCATCGGAAAGGAAACGTTTATCTATTTTAACTTCATCAAACAGAATATCTTTTAATGCATTCAGAGAAGAATAACCGGAACCAAAATCATCCATGGAAATCCGTATATTCTGTTCGTGGAAGAAACAGATCATTTCATTTACCGCTTTTATATTATGGATAAAAGTAGTTTCGGTAATCTCAAATATTACATGGTATGGATTTATTTCATATTGTTTGATCAGTGCCATTACTTTTTCTGCAAAACTGTGAATGTTTCCAAAATGAACAGGTGATACATTTAAAGAAACAGGAATGACCCTCTTTCCCTCTTTCTGGCGCTGGTTCATCCATGCAAAGGTTTCTTCATATACATAATAGTCCAGTGCCTGGATTTCGCCGGTCTCTTCCAGAATCGGGAGAAACATATCAGGATACCACATGGTATCATTTTCTCTTTGCCATCTTACCAATGCTTCTGCACTTGCGATTGTCTGATCTTTGCCGCATATTTTCGGCTGGAAATAAATCTTAAATTCTTTCTGCTTCAATGCACTTTTGAATGAGTGGATGGTATCCGCACAGTGTTGTTCGTTTAATGCAATATCGTTGGTATATTCACATACACCGGATAATTCTGTTTTAGCTTTTTCACGAACAATGTTTGTATGTGATATGATCTGCTCTGCAGGAATGCTGGTATCTTTGAGATAATAAATTCCTGTATTCAGATGAAAATAATTAATTTGAAATGTTTTAAGGATTTCCTGTATAATCTGGCGATTATACTCCTCAATCTGCTTTTTTACATCAGATGATTTACACCCTGTTATGTCAAGCACTGCCACAAAAACATCGGAATGATATCTGTTTACAAACAAAGAAGCCGAAAAAAGTTCCATTCTTCTGAGTACAAAATTCAGGATTTTTGTTCCTGTTTCATATCCCCAGTAATCATTAATCAAATGAAATTTGCTAATGTCTGTCATGATAAATGCATATTCTTTTTCACCGTTAGCATTTGTGAGTATGGTAAATATTTTTTCTTTCAGAGAATCTGAAGAAATGCTCTGTGCCAGACCACTCCTAGTCAGATATTGCTCTTTCTGAGCAAGCTGCTGTTTTTTATATTTTTTGTCCTGATACATCTTCTCATCTGCAATCTTAAGAAGATCCATGATCAGATAATAATGATTCTTACAGCTGATATCATATCCTACTGCGTAACTTAACGGATGATCTGCTGCCTGATTATGCTCATCAATCAGTGTCTGGAGCTGGATATTCATCTGCTCTAACTGCGACCATGTAGTATTTCTCTGAATAATCAGAAATTCATCTCCGCCGAATCGCGCAAGGTAACTGTTTTCTGTAAGTATCCGGGTGAGAAAAGATGCAAATGTCTGGATAAATACATCTCCCTCTTCATGTCCATAGGTATCATTGATTATTTTCAGATTGTTTAAATCGAACATCATAATTCCGGTGTCCAGAGTATCGTCTTCGTCCTGAATCTGCTGCAGTTGTTTTTCTAATGCTTTTTTATTATGAACCCCTGCAACATCAAAAGCAGAACTCTGGATCATACTCTTGAGATAATCTTTGAGTGCAAGGGAAACTCCGCATCCGGCCAGTGCGGCAATAATCATAAGCGCCAAAAAAGATTTTCCAAATCCGCATCTGAAGTGAGAAATCATGGTTACAAGGATTCCGGCAAATATTATAAGCTCTATATAACAAAGACGTATTGTAATCTTGTTCTTTTCCATATTTTGATTAATAACCTGCTTTCATTTTCATTCATTATCATAAATTTAAGCTGCATATAAGATGATTCTTTTTGCCATACTCTTTTCAATTCCAATTTTGCTTCCTTTTACCATGACAATATAATAGCCATGGATTTCTGACAGAAGTTCTATTTCACTGCCGGCAATGAATCCAAGGGATTCCAGATAATGCCGCTGTTTTTCCTGACCGCAGACTTTACTGATCTTGTATTTGATATTAAATTGAGCTAAGTTTAATGGCATAATGCATCCTTCCGTTCTTTAAGGGCTGCTGAAAACGCTGCAGACCGTAGCCTCTTTATTTTTTTACCGTTAGCTTTGACTAACACAGTATAACATGAATTCTTCCAAAAAGAAGTCATTTTTTTACTTTTGAGAAATTTTATCTGATGATTCGTGTTGACACTGATCAATAAACAAAAACATCTCTGGCAAAATAAATTATGTTTTTGTTTCTCAATAAATGGTATAATCAAACTGTTATTGACATTCAGGAGGCTTTTTATGAAGAAACAAAACAGGTTACTATCACTAATTCTATCTCTGTTCCTTCTGCTGTTTACCTTAGTTCCGCAATCAGCACTGACGGTAAAAGCTGAAGGCAACAGTGAGATGGCAGTTCATTTTATTGACGTTGGACAGGGAAATGCCATCTTAGTACAGTCCGGAGGACAAAATCTTTTGTACGATGGCGGGGATCAGAGCCATGCTGATCTGATCATCTCCTACTTACAGGAACAGAATGTGGAAAACATTGACTATATGATCGCTTCTCACTATGATGAAGATCATATCGGCGGTCTTGTTCCATGTATAGACAATTTCTCTGTAAGTAATATATTCGGACCAGACTATGTACACACTTCAAATTTATTCAATAATTTTATGAATACTGCCACTGCAAATGCAATTATCGTACAGTATCCTTCTGTAGGTGAAACATTTGATTTTGGCACCGGAAGTTTCACTGTTCTTGCACCGAATGGTATCAGCCAGAACAGTAATGATAACTCTCTTGTAATCAAACTTAAAAATGGTTCAAATAGCTTTATTTTTACCGGAGATGCAGAGGAAACCAGTGAACAGGATATGATCAGTACAGGTATGAACCTTGACTGTGATGTTCTTTCTGTTGGTCATCATGGGTCTGCAAGTTCAACTACCTGGGATTTCCTTGAGGCGACTTCTCCATCTTACGCAGTCATAAGCTGCGGAATCAATAATCAGTATAATCATCCGTCAGCAGATACAATGGGACGTTTATCAGATATGGGAATCCCTGTATTCCGAACAGATAAACAGGGTACGATCATTGCAGTATCCGATGGAACAAATATTTCCTGGTCACAGGAGCCATGCAATGATTATTCTTCCGGAGACTCCTCTGCAAATGCTTCTGCAGGTGTCGCCGGAGGAAACTCCGATCAGGAAGAAACTACCGCTTCTGATCCGGTAACTGAACAGAAAGAATCCAACAATACAGATGTAGGAACAATGGTATGGATCCCTGCAACCGGCGAAAAATATCACAGCATTCCCAACTGTGGAAGAATGAACCCGGATACAGCCAGACAGGTATCCAGATCAGAAGCCGAAGCTATGGGATACGAGCCTTGCAGTAAATGTTACTGATAAACAAAAACAGCCGCATTTGCGGCTGTTTTGTTAAAATCCTTCCTGTCTGCGGATTTTCCAGAGTTTTGCACGTTTCTGTGCAGCCTCATTCTCTATCTGCTGAGTAACTCCCTCAATGATAAGTCCCGGTACTTCCACAGGATGCTGATGTTCATCTGTTCCAACCATAATAAAATATGCGCGGTTGATCATGGTTCTGGTTCCATCAAGGGCTTCACAGTAAGTATCAATACGTACTTCCATGGAAGAACGTCCCACATGTGTAAGCCGTCCGATGAGAACGATGGTATCGTTCACTCTGGCTCCGGCTTTGAAATACATATTGTCTACTGCAACAGTTACCACATTCATTTCCGCATGACGCTTGGCAACAATACCTGCTGTTTCATCAATCCATGCAAGCAGCTGTCCGCCAAACAGATAACCTGCGGCATTCAGACACTTTGGCATTAATAAATGAGACTGCTCTGTTAAGGAGTCCTCAACTCGTTTCATTTTTCTTTCTGACATTTCTTTTCTCACTTCCCCTTTATCATGCTTTCTGTTGGCTATTATAGCACGTTCCATGATTTTGTGTTATATTTTTCATAATTTTCCTTCTATATAATTTTAAAGCGTTATCACTTTAATATTTTTCCTTCTGTATAATTTTAAAGCGTTATCACTTTAATATGAATGTATGAAAAAAAATACAATCTTTGTCTTGCCTTTCCCATCACTTTACTGTACAATGTTTAAATAGGTACAAATACAAATGTTCGCCATAGTAAAACACTGATCGCAAGGATGCATCTGCAATTCACTGTATCAGTGTTTTTTAATAAAATTCACCATAATATGCATTATTTACGAGTATTGCTATAAGTGAATTTGCGAGTATTGCTGTAGATAAATAACGGGGAAATGAGGAATGATATTATGGAAAAACATGAAATGATGAGTCTGGAAGATTCCGGACAGCTTCGTGACAAAATGAGATTCTTTGAACAGGAACTGCTCAAGAATCATCATATCGATCCAAATCTGTATGTAGAATATAATGTAAAAAGAGGTCTTCGTGACTCCGCAGGTAAAGGTGTCCTGACAGGTCTTACAGAGATTTCTGATGTTAATGGTTATAATCTGATCAACGGCAGACAGATTCCGGCTGATGGACGTCTGTACTATCAGGGAATCAATGTACAGGATATTATCAGTGGTCTGAATGGCAGACGTTTTGGATTTGAAGAAACAGTTTATCTTCTGATCTTTGGTAAGCTTCCAAGTAAAGAGGAACTTTCCAGATTTCTGGATATGATGGCTGACATGGAAGACCTTGGCGGTCGTTTTGTACGCGATGTTGTTATGAAAGGAACCAATGCCAACATTATGAATGCTATGCAGCGCTGTGTTCTGGCTCTTTATACATATGACGACAATCCGGAAGATATTTCTCCTGAGAATGTACTTCGCCAGTCACTGGAACTGATTGCAAAGCTTCCTGAAATTGCCGTATATTCTTACCATGCATATCGTCATTTTCGTAAAGATGAGACCCTATTCATCCGTAATCCACAGAAAGGACTTTCCCTTGCAGAAAATATTCTTCTTATGCTTCGTCCGGATGGTAAATATACAGAACTGGAGGCTAAGGTTCTGGATATCGCACTGATTCTTCATGCTGAGCATGGTGGTGGTAATAACTCCACTTTCACAACTCACGTGGTAACTTCTTCAGGTACAGATACCTACTCTTCTACTGCTGCATCCATCGGATCTCTGAAGGGACCGCGTCATGGTGGTGCGAACCTGAAAGTTCAGAACATGTTTGCAGATCTGAAAGCTCATGTAGAACACTGGGACAACGAAGATGAGATTGTTGATTATCTCAAGAAGGTACTAAATAAGGAAGCATTTGATCATGCCGGGCTGATTTATGGCATGGGACATGCCGTTTATACTCTCTCCGATCCTCGTGAAGTAATCCTGAAACGTTTTGCTCAGGCACTGGCTGAAGAGAAAGGAATGACCGAGGAATTCAAACTTTATGACCGTGTGGAGGGTATTGCAGGTAAGCTGATCATGGAACATAGAAAACTGTTTAAGAATGTCTGCGCAAACGTGGACTTCTATAGTGGATTTGTATACAGCATGCTTGGGATTCCTGAAGAATTATTTACTCCGATCTTTGCTATTGCGCGTATGCCGGGCTGGAGTGCTCACCGTCTGGAAGAACTGATTAATGCAAATAAGATCATTCGTCCTGCTTACAAATATGTAGGACATCATACAGATTTTGTTGCTTTTGACGAAAGGTAAACAGATGAAACTTATTACTGGCTGCGGTTCATTCCGCAGCCGTTTTATTATGTCACTAAAGTGAGCTTCCGCAGGAAGAGAATCCTGCGCTACTGTCCACTGGTAATATCTTTTCTCGTAAAAATATAATTTGCATTTGTTGTATGAGGTCTGTATAATCAAAATAAATCCGAAAAAGGAGGTATTCTCTATGGCAAAAGAACAGATTGCGGTTGCAGAACTGGTTTTAAATATGATTCTTGGAAAGACAGGCGGTACACGGGTAGATTATTTCCCACAGAAACCAAATTTTCCGTTTGATGCAGTTTATGAGCAGGCATTTGTACGTGCCACACCGGAGAGTCAAGGAATCTCCTCTGATCTATTTGCTGCCCTTCTTCGGGAACTGGATGCTTCCAAAGATACGGAAATGCATCATTTTATGGCACTGCGTCATGGCAAGGTAATCTGTGAATGTAATTTTGCACCATACCCTAAAGGAATGTGGCATATTACACATTCCATGTGCAAGAGCATCACAGGTATGGCAATCGGCATGTTGATCGAAGAGGAAAAATTAAAACTCGATGAAAATATTTATGACATTTTTTCGGATCATATAAATGCCTTTTCAAAGATTTTCCGTCCTGTGATCACAGTAGAGAATCTGCTGACCATGACAAGCGGCGTAACTTTTAATGAATCAGGTATCGTGTCCGGAAATGACTGGCTTGGAAGTTTTCTGAATGCATCTGTCAATGGAAAACCCGGAACAGAGTTTCAATATAACAGTCTGAATACTTATGTTCTTTCTGCAATCGTGACGAAACGTACAGGAGAAACCCTGACCGAATATCTGACTCCGAGACTGTTTGGTCCTCTTGGTATCACGAAATATTACTGGGAAACCTGTCCGAAAGGAATTACAAAAGGCGGCTGGGGACTGTTTCTCTGTGCAGAAGACATGGCAAAACTTGGCCAGCTGTATCTTCAGAGGGGAAAATGGAATGGTCAGCAGCTGGTGTCTGAATATTGGATAGAAATATCTACGGCACGACATCTGAAAACTCAGAATGACACCTATGGATATGGATATCAGCTATGGATGGAACAGCGCCCGGGAAGCTTTGAATATAATGGGATGCTGGGACAGAATGTTATTATTTATCCTGATATGGATATGGTTCTTGTCACAAATGCCGGAAATAAAGAAATGTTTCAGGACTGTATCATGCTGAATATCATTCGGAAATATTTCCCTGTTAATTATCATCCCGCCGATGTTCTACCTGAGAATCCGCTCTCCTATAGTCTTCTGAAACGGTTGTGCGGAGAACTGGAAAATGGAGAAAATAATAACAGAAGTACTTCTCTGCGCGGGAGATGGAAAAGAAATGTAGTTTCCAGAAGGAAGCATTCAGATAAAAAGTACAGCTACCGTATTTCAGCAGCCGTTGATCGCCCATCTGATCATCACAGTTTTATGCGGGCTGTAAGCGGCAGAACTTATGTTATGGAACAGCAGAATATTGGAATTGCGCCGTTGTTTGTGCAGGTATTCCACAATAATATGACAGATGGTATTTCTGAAATTTCTTTTACTTATGATGCGGGAAACTTTTACGTTTCTTTTACCGAAGGTGAGGTAATCCATAAACTTCCTGTTGGATTTGGAAGGGCTGCGGATGGATGTGTTGATCTTCATGGAGAACATTACCTTGTAGCTACACTGGGAGAATTTGCAAGGGATGAAAACGACATCCCAGTATTAAAGTTGGAGATTACTTTTATCGAAGAATGTGTGAAACGAAAGGCGCACATTTTCTTTCATGAAGATGATGAAATTGAAATCAGATGGAACGAAACACCCGGTAAAAAAATGATCCTGGCAGGACTGAGTTCTATTACTGAAGAACTGTCAGGAAACTTCCTGTATAATTCGCTTCTGGGAGATCATAATATTACGACAGAACTGCTGCACCGGCTTATGGAACAAACGATTGAGCCTGCTGTAAGGGGATATCTGAAGAGACCGGAAGAAACAGGCAGTATTGATACGGATGAGTGAATATAATAAAGTCTCATATACAAAAATGCATTTCTCACTAAACGATTCAGATGAGAAATGCATTTTGCATTTTACAGGTTTATTTTATTTATGGTATGTATTATTTACGCGGATTGCCATAGTTCTGTTTAGTCCTGTTTCACATTGAAAGCTTTCATTCCCGGATATACTGCGCTTGCGCCGAGTTCTTCTTCGATACGGAGAAGCTGATTGTATTTTGCAACACGTTCAGATCTGCTTGGGGCGCCGGTCTTAATCTGGCAGGTATTCAGTGCTACTGCAAGGTCTGCGATTGTTGTATCTGCTGTCTCGCCGGAACGATGAGAAGAAATTGCGGTGTAGCCTGCTTTGTGGGCCATTTTGATTGCTTCCAGTGTTTCGGATACGGAACCGATCTGGTTTAATTTGATCAGGATCGCATTACCTGCGCCAAGGCTGATACCTTTTGCAAGTCTTTCTGTATTTGTAACAAACAGGTCATCACCGACAAGCTGTACTTTGTCGCCAAGTCTGGCTGTAAGTTTCTGCCATCCTTCCCAGTCTTCTTCATCCAGGCCGTCTTCGATAGAGATGATCGGATATTTTTCGCATAATTTAGCCCAGTGCTCAATGAGCTCTTCAGATGTATACTCTGTGCCGGCTTTTGGAAGTTTGTAATATCCTTTGCCTTTTTCACTCTTCCACTCGGAGGAAGCAGCATCCATGGCAATCCTGAAGTCTTTGCCTGGTTCATATCCGGCTTTCTTAACTGCTTCAAGGATTGTCTCGATTGCTTCTTCATCGGATTTCAGTGCAGGTGCAAAACCACCCTCATCACCTACAGATGTAGCAAGTCCGCGCTCTTTCAGAATGGCAGCAAGTGCGTGGAACACTTCCGCACACCATCTTAAGCATTCTTTGAAGGAAGGTGCCCCAACTGGCATGATCATGAATTCCTGTACATCCAGCCCGGATGATAATGCATGGCATCCGCCGTTTACGATGTTCATCATTGGTACAGGGAGGCGATTTCCGGATACTCCACCAAGGAAACGATACAGCGGAATTTCAAGAGAAGTTGCCGCTGCTCTGCAGCATGCGATAGATACTGCAAGGATTGCATTTGCTCCAAGTTTAGATTTGTCTTTTGTTCCGTCTGCTGCGATCATTGCTGCGTCTACTGCATAGATGTCACCTGCATCGAGACCTTCGATTGCTTCGTTGATTGTTGTGTTGATGTTCTCTACTGCTTTCTGCACACCTTTTCCAAGGTAACGAGCTTTATCTCCATCTCTTAACTCCAGAGCTTCGAATTCTCCTGTAGATGCACCGCTTGGAGCAGTTCCTCTTGCAACAGTGCCATCCATCAGATATACTTCTGCTTCTACTGTCGGATTTCCTCTGGAATCCAGAATTTCTCTTCCAATTACTTTCTCAATTTCTAAGTACATGATAAATCCCCTTTCTGGTTTTGCATTTGGACTCCTGGTACACCGTAGCTGGGATGTACCAAGTGGATCATATCTGAGGTACGGTTTTTCAGCAGAACCGTGATTTCAGCAAATACAGATCTGCTCCAGTGTTCCGAAGGTTTCAGCAGGTCTTCGGATGGAGTTCAAATGATTTAATTCACACGAGAGTTTGCTGTATCTAACTCTATTGGTTAGTATATTCTAACTTTTATAAAAATGCAAGAGGGAAATTGGAAGGATATTGAGAAAGTATTTCAGAAATACATCAAGATTATATTTATGTTTAATATATTTTGCTTGTAGATAACAAATTAATTAAATAAAAATCTTCAAATATCTAAAACTGTCTCTTATACACATCTGACGCTGCC
>ENA-OZBR01001144-OZBR01001144.1-human-gut-metagenome-genome-assembly--contig:-NODE-1144-length-10571-cov-4.133226_pt1 | contig 10571 bp, 7 predicted proteins | sample MGYA00243981_ERZ653524 | MGnify/ENA primary metagenome ERZ653524 (study PRJEB26926, sample SAMN06165084) | human gut metagenome | biome: ENVO:00009003; feature: ENVO:2100002; material: ENVO:00002003...
ATATAAGTCTTTTATAGTTAAAACTTTAGTTCGGGCAAGCTGTTTATTGCTTCCTCTTTCAATTTATCCACTGCACGGGTGTATTTCTCTGTATGCTTCAATCCGCTGTGCCCTAAAAGACTGGCTACCGTCTTGATATTTGCCCCATTGTTCAGAATGTTCACAGCAAACGAATGCCGGGCACAATGCCAGCTTATATGTTTGTCTATCCCGGCTCTCTTTACCCAACACTTTACTGATTTACAGCAACTTTCGTAAGTAGGTAAATCGAATATCAAGCAGTTTTTATCTGCCGGGGCTTCACCAATGATAGACAATAGACCATCATTCAGGGGAATAACCACACCACTACTGGCAGAATGTCCCTTTGTCTTGCTTTGCTCAAATTTCAATAACCGATTAGCGTAATCCACATTCTTATAGGTAAGGTCTTTTACATCACAGAAGCGCAGACCGCAGTATAAGCAGAAGATAAAAGCCCGTCTGACATTCGGGTTCTCGTTGTCATAATGGCGAGCCGCCAACTTTTGGATTTCTTCGGGAGAAAGAACATCTTTCCGAAGCATTTGGCTATCCACTTTGCAGGTAACACTTTTACATGGGTCTTTCAACATTACATCATGGTCAATCGCATATCGAATAACTTTCTTGAAACGCTGGTAAATGCTTTTAGCACCCTCGCCCACACTTCGGGATTGCAGATAGGCTACAAACTGCTCCATCATTTCTTTGGTGATAAGTTCCGGTTTGATACTAAACTCATTCATGGGGTATTGCTCTTTTAAGAAGTCCTTAAAACGGCTAAGCGCAATTTGTACCATGCGAATATCTTTCTTGGTATAACTGTTGATATAGGCTTGGAAATGGTCTAAGAAATTGACCGTTCTATCTTTTTTTAACCGATAGCCCAACATACTTTCTTTAAACTCCTGTTCACGCTCTGCACGTATCTTTGTGGCAAGCTCCAATGTTTCTTTGTTCTGCTGGCGTTCCGCAGAGGTACGGGGTTTATCTATCAGATACAGACTAAGGTTTTCTTTTCGCCTGTTATGCTTTACTGCAAACTTGGGCTTACCTTGCATCTTTCCACTATCATAGTACACTTGATTGCCGTTTTCATCTAATACGGGCTTTTCCTCTCTACCTAAATAATACTCTAAGTAAAGGCTAATTCTACCATCCGAAAGCTTATTTTGCTCTAACTTGGGGTTTTCTTTCGTTTTATTTTCTAACTTTGCCATTGTTTAGAGGTTTTATCCCGATTTAGGTACCATAACCGGGTAATTACGCTAAATAGTTGATTTTCTTTTGTTTTCTGATATTGCAAAGGTACAAAAGAAAATGATATTTCAAAGTGTACTAAAAGTGTACTGAATAACGGAAAATGGGCAAAATATGGTAAAAATAGAGAAAATAGGAAATATTCAAGTGATTGATAATAAAGAAGATAAATTCTTTTGTTTTCCTATGATTTCTATGGCTTGTACCGGCTCTGGGTACTGAAAAGGCCAAATTCGAATAATTTTGAGTTTGTCTTTTTTCTTTTTATACAACTGATTGGCTCACCTATAATCAAAGTTCTGTCCTTTATTGTTCTTTATATAAAAGAACAACAACTCTTCTTCTCAACACGAATCAGAACAGACGACAGTATTTTTCAATCAATCGCCATAACCGCTCTTCGTCTACTTCCATCACAATCCGTACAGGTTGCGTACCCATAGGTGGATTATATGGAAAAGCTAACGACTGTCCATAGGAAAGTCCTTGCTGGGTATTGATATCTACATGACATACCATCTCCCGCTTAAGAATGGAAGAATCCATACACAAAGCAGCAGCTACAATATCCCAAATATGCCACACTGTATCCGGACGTTCCTGAAATGTCGTTTGCAGAAAATTATCATGTGACATGGCTTGAAGCTTATCATCTTTCAACAGTCCAATAATGCGGTCAAAACGTTCCTTTCGCAGTTCAATCCGATCACATACATCCAAGCCAACTACAATCTGTTCCTTAAATGGAGTTCGCAGGGCAATTTGTGCAGCCTCCGGATCATACCACCAGTTAAATTCGGCAGCTGGAGTCGTGTTTCCCGGCACCGTAAAAGCTCCGCCCATATAAACAACCCGCTTGATAAGCGGAATAATCTCGGGAGTCATCCTGACAGCCATCGCTAAATTACAACAAGGACCAATAGCCAAGACTGTTACCTCATGAGGATATCGTTTTACTTGTTCTATAATAAAATTGACTGCATGCATATCGGCTGGCTCAATAGTTGGTTCTTGCTTATAGCGGGAAACATAAACATCTTTCCAAGAGGCAGGCTCTTCATAAGCAAATGACCCTAAATATCCTTCTCCATAACCAAATAATCGGATTTCTTCCTTTATATTATCCTTCCGGTTAGGAGCCAATGGCAAACGAACTCCTTGCAACACTGGCACATCTGTTGCGCCAATCGCTTCCAACTGACGGATAGCGTAAGCGGTCCCTTCGGAAACCCAGGTATTGCCTGTCACCACAGTAACTCCCAATAATTCTATATCCGGAGCTTTTGCTAACATCATCATGGCGATACCATCGTCAAAAAGCTCTACCATATCGGTATCCAGAATTATTTTCTGGCGACGATCATCACCAGCCCATCCCAAAGTAACTCCACAAAACAGAATGAAAACTAAACAAAACTGCCTCATACTTCCTATTTTTACTCCAAAACTACAAAAAATACCGGGTAAATTTCAGATCTACTATTGCTTTATTTCCAACGACTGATACTTAAAGACAGGATTATTTTAAAGAACGGAAGATTACATATATTCTTTGTACAAGAAATAAAATTCGTTACATTTGTAAAAGCATGTACAATTCATTGTAACTTAAGTTTGAGGTGATATGAAAAGGAACTATCCGGTAGGCATACAAAACTTTGAAAAGATACGCAATGGGAATTATTGCTACATCGACAAAACGGATCTGATTTATCAGCTGATAAAGTCCGGTCAATATTATTTCTTAAGTCGTCCCAGACGATTTGGAAAAAGTCTGCTCATATCTACCTTAGAAGCTTATTTCCAAGGGAAGAAAGAACTATTTGAAGGGCTTGCCTTAGCACAACTGGAAAAAGAATGGATAGAATATCCTATTCTGCATTTGGATCTGAATGCCCAAAAGTATGATATGCCGGAAAGTTTATACAGCATACTGAATAATGCGTTGTGCATTTGGGAAAGCCTTTACGGAAGTCGCCCCAGTGAAACCAATCTGTCCCTGCGTTTCCAAGGAGTGATTCAACGGGCAGCCGAGAAATGGAATCGCCCCGTCGTGATCCTCATTGATGAATATGATAAACCCATGCTTCAGGCCATAGGGAACGAACCTTTGTTGAACGACTATCGCAATACATTGAAAGCTTTTTACGGAGTAATGAAGAGTTGCGACAAGTATATCCAGTTTGCCCTGCTTACCGGAGTAACCAAATTCAGCAAAGTCAGTGTATTCAGTGATCTAAATAACCTGATGGATATTTCCATAGACAACCGATTTGCCAACATATGCGGTATCACGGAAAAAGAGCTTCTCAGCAACTTCAAGGAAGACATCGTAGAACTTGGGCAAAAGAATGGTATGACCGAAGAAGAAACAAAGGATTACCTCAAAGATATGTATGATGGATATCATTTCGTGGAATACGGTGATGATATATATAACCCGTTCAGCCTGCTGAATACATTTGCAAAGATGAAGTTCGGCAGTTATTGGTTCGAGACCGGAACGCCAACTTTTCTGGTTGAACTCCTTAAACATAGCGAATATGATTTGCATAGGTTGACCGAAGAAATGACATCTGCCGATTCACTTGGAGGAATAGACACCATGCATTCTAATCCTATACCCATTCTGTACCAAAGCGGTTATTTAACCATTAAAGGATATGATAAGGAATTTCAAGTTTATTACTTGGGATTTCCTAATAGGGAAGTAGAAGAAGGTTTCACCAAATTTCTATTACCTTGTTACGCTCACTTACAGACAGGAAATCCATCTTTCGAAATCATGAGCTTTGTAAAGGATGTACGAAACGGTGATATAAACGCATTTCTAAAACGTCTGCAAAGTTTCTTTGCAGATATTCCGTATGAACTGGCACGCGATCTGGAACTACACTACCAGAATGTTCTCTTCATCGTATTCAAACTGTTAGGTTTCTATACTCAGGTCGAATATCATACCTCCAACGGACGAATAGATATGGTTGTCAAGACCGAACAATACATTTATGTCATGGAATTCAAACTGAATGGTACAGCCGAAGAAGCGTTGAAACAGATCCATGATAAGCAATACGCATTGCCTTTCATTTCCGATAATCGGAAACTATATAAAATAGGTGTTAACTTCAACCAGGAAATAAGAGGCATTGAGAAATGGATTGTTGAAGAATAGCAGAGCGAGCATCTTTGTCAACGATGCTCGCCATACTACATGAAACGTTATTGTACAATCATCCTGAAATCATTACATTCGATTCTTCCGATCCTGCTTCTGCCGCAAAGAGTTTCCACTAAAGATACGAATCATTTATATACCTTCATTCACCAGCAGATAATACACCAGCGCCCAATCCTGATCATTTGCATAAGGATCATAAAACTGGCCTTTTACGCCATCAATCTTGTAAGGATACAGATATGCACACGAGGCTTTCCCATCCTCGAAGAAAAGACAAAGATTGTTGCGCACGATATTCTCTGCCCGTTTCTGATAAGATAAATCACCGGTACATTGTGCGTAATAATGATAAACGGCGGCTGTCACCGTACTCCAATAATGCGGAAAAGTATCTCCAAACAATTCTCGCTTGCCAAACCAATAACCATCCCAATACCGGATGGCAACATCATTCAGATGAAAACTGGGCTGGAAACCATTGAAGGCTTCTACTACCGGCAACTGGCGTTTTACTTCATCCAGATACTTCTGTTCCTGGGTTACCAGATAAAGTTGGGCGAGGAATTGTACGGCTGGAGCAACAATACTCTGTTCATAATTTACTTCAAACTTAGGATAATTCAGTCCGTTACGGATAAACACATCACCCGTTTTCTTAAAATCAGCCTGTAACTTCTGATATTCCTTTTTCATTCCGGCCATTTCCAGCGACTCTAATCCGATCTGCACAGGAATACCAATGGCATAAAAACCATATCCATACTGACGAAACATCGACTGCAATGTTTCATATCCATCAACAGCAAACTGTTTGTCGTCGGTAGCCTGATACATCTGAAAATAGAATTCTGCCACCCACATGTAATTATATCCCCGGTTTCGGTTGGTTTGATCGACACTCGAATAAGTTACATAGTCTTTCGTCTGCAACTTCTCCCGGAGAAACTTGGCATATTTCAGTAAAGAAGATTTCAAGGATTCCTCTTTCGTCAGGCGGAATTGTTTGGCCAGCAACACACCCATGCCTACACGTTCCGCTCCTTCGTCACGATCCACCGGATTACAATTCGGCGTATCATTCAAATAGATACTGTCACCCTCATTATCATATATCATATAAGCCCCATAACGCGGGTCTGAAAGACGGTCCATTTGCTGATGCATACGGATAAACGCTACACGTTTCTCTAACAATTCTCGTTCGCTGCTGATCACCAACAAGTCTGCGTGCGTATGCTTTCCTCCATCATATATAAAATCCAAACGAACTTCCCCCAATTGCTTCAACGGAACTTCCACAACATACCGGTCATTTTCCCACTTAACCGCAACAGGAACTCCGTTCAACCGGGCCTCATAGTTTTCCAGAGGCCGGGCCGAAACTATTTCCATCCGTGCTATTTCTCCTTTCTGATACACATATTTATCACAAGAGACCAACAAACTACCTGACTCCAACAACTGCTGTTTGAAGTCATCATTTCCTTCATGCGAGAAAAGCTTCCAGGCCAATGTATAGCTGGCTCCCGGTTTTAAGTATAAATCCGGCGGATTCAAAGCGAAGACACCCCGATACTGAGAATTACCTTTTTCGGCACCCCGTTCCCAGATTTCATAACTTTTTATACCACCCTCTGTGACAACCAAACCGACATGAGGAGCAAAACCACCCATGCGCAGAGCATTCAGATAGGCAGCACTCTCTCCATTCCATACTTGTACGTTAGTCCGTGCCTGGATACATTCTTCCGCTCCCGGATAATTATCGTTGAACGGTGTATAAATACCTATATCGTACAACGATACAGACTCCTTCCCCTCATTACTGAAAGTATATTCTTCCGTCAAATCTCCATTTTGGAATATACGCTTCACTTGAATACGGATATCTCCCTCGCGATAAACTACATCTGTTCCATCCAAATTGATTTCAACCGGCTTATTCCACATTTTCTTTATACTTTCATGCCCTTGCGTCAAGGTAAAATAACCTAAGCCCCAGGCCAGATCTTCCCTGACCCACGGATATTGCGTACCGTCTGTTTTTATCAGCCAGTTCATCTCTGTTTGATCCTTTTCAACTTTCAGCTGATTGATAGCTCCATTATGAAGATTCATCTCCACCTGAAGAGGTAACTTCTCGGCATACGAAAAGAGAGATGTAAACGAAAGGAGCATACAAGCTCCTATTTTTTGGAATAAATGCGTATCCATGGTTATTCTTTATTAGATAATAATCCGTCAAGAACCGGTTTATACGTTTCCCGACTTTATTGTCAGAGTTTTTTTCTTGTCAGGGCAAATTTAAGATTTTTCTCACAGTAATCAGATGGAATTCTTACTTTCTGAACACTATTCATTCGCTTCAGAATACTTTCACCAAAGAATTTAGCAAGGGAATAAAATTTATACCCCCTCACCTATTTGTATTTTTCTCCTATCAAAAAAGATAAAGGCTTAGGTAAATTCTTTAGTTCACGGCGTGAACTACTTAATCCACGCCGTGAACTAAGTAATCCACGATGAGAACTAAGTAATCCACGGCGTGGATTAAAGAATAAATAGTGAGAACCGAAAGAATAGCCTCTTGATTTATTTTTTAACTTTGTCTGTTATTTGAAATGAACCTCTGATTGTCGGAAAGAAACATTATGAAGAACATTATCCAAAGCATCCGGTCGGCCTATCCTGTTTCTGATACTTCCATTCAAGCACTGGAAGCTTGTCTGACGTTATGCCATTTTCCGAAGAGATATCTATTGGTGAAGGAGAATATATTCTGTAAATATGCTTATTTCATTGAGGAAGGAATGACCCGCTCTTACTGGCTGGTCGATGGAGAAGAGATTACCACATCATTTGCGGGCGAAGGAAGCATCGTATTCAGCATGGACGAACTCTATTACCAGAAAGTGAGTGAAGAATTCGTTGAAACCCTCGAAGAAGTCGTGGCTTACCGTATCTTGCTGACTGACCTGATTCATCTTTTCGAGACGAATATCGAATTATGCAACTGGGGAAGAATCATACATCAGAATGAATACCGGCGTCTGCACCGCAGCCACAAGGAACGCCTTACGCTTCCTGCTAAAGAACGGTATGAAGCATTCAAGGAACAGTTTCTGGATGTCTGCCAGCGCGTCAATCTCGGATTCATCGCTTCTTATCTGGGAATTACACTTTCGACACTCAGCCGGCTGCGTGCAAATGGATGAAGCCAGCCGACGATTTTGACATAGGACAAACTTTTCTCCGAAAATAGGTCATACATTTGTCTTACATATAAACCAAATGTAATAATCCATGTCAAAAACTAGAATTTCGGCGGCCGCCTTTGCGGATACGAAGCCCCATTATGAATTGCTGGATGGGTTGCGAGGCGTAGCTGCTCTGCTTGTTGTATTCTATCACATCTTCGAAGGTCTTTCGTTTGCTGCCGGAGGCACACTGATCACCACCATTAACCACGGGTATTTAGCGGTCGATTTCTTCTTTATCCTCTCCGGTTTTGTTATCGGCTATGCCTACGACGACCGCCTGGGAAAAACCATGTCTCTCGGAAATTTCTTCAAGCGCCGCTTGATCCGCTTGCACCCGATGATCGTCATGGGAGCCGTTATTGGTGCCGTCACGTTCTGTATTCAAGGAAGCGTACAATGGGATGGAACGAAGATAGCGACCTCGATGGTGATGTTGGCTTTGCTTTGTGCCATGTTCTTCATACCGGCAGTTCCGGGTGTGCGTTATGAAGTACGCGGCAACGGAGAGATGTTTCCGCTCAACGGTCCCAGCTGGTCGCTATTCTTCGAATACATCGGAAATATATTATACGCGTTATTCATTCATCGGTTATCCAAGAAGGCTCTGGCCGTACTCGTCGGCATATTGGGTGTCTTCCTGGCTTGGTTTGCCTTGTTCGATGTCTCAGGCTACGGCATGATCGGAGTGGGCTGGACACTCGACAGCGTGAACTTCCTGGGCGGATCACTGCGGATGCTTTTCCCTTTCACGATGGGAATGCTGCTATCACGCCACTTCCGACCGATGCAGATACGAGGCGCATTCTGGATCTGTTCGGTTGTCCTGCTCCTTCTCTTCTGTGTGCCTTACATCGAAAGCAACGGACCGATTAGTCTGAACGGATTGTTCGAGGCTGTTTGTATCCTCTTCGTCTTCCCAATTCTGGTATGGATCGGTGCTTCGGGCAAAACGACCGACAAGCGATCTACGCAGATCTGCAAATTCCTGGGAGATATTTCGTTCCCGCTCTATGCCGTGCACTATCCGCTTATGTACTTATTCTATGCCTGGCTGATTGACAACAAACTTTATACCTTCGGCGAAGTATGGCCCACGGCCTTGATGGTTTATATCGGCAGTATTCTGCTGGCTTATCTGTGTCTGAAATGCTACGACGAGCCCGTCAGAAGATGGCTGACGAAGAAGTTCATGCCTAAGAAACCGGCGGCGTAAGACTTCTGTAAGGCTACAAAAAATCCAGCGCCTCGCGCAGAGACTTTTGTAACTCTGCAAAAACATCAGCGCCTCACGCGGAGACTTTTGTAGCTTTACATAAACGCCAGCGCGAGGCGTTGAAAACACATATCATATTATTGCAACCTAAACTGAACCGGAAGAATGTAACGCACGGCAACAGCTTCACCCTTCTGCTTTCCGGGAATCCATTTCGGCATAGCCTTCACTACACGAAGAGCTTCCGCATCCAAAGCCGGATCAACGCCTCGTTCCACCTTCACCTGCTTGATATTTCCCTCTTTATCCACCACAAAGCTAGTCACAACACGTCCTTGAATGCCATTATCCTGAGCTATCTTCGGATATTTAACTTCATTCATCACATATTTAAATAATTCAGTAGGTCCGCCCGGAAACGAAGGCTGTTCTTCTACAACCGTAAAGATTTGTCCTTCTACCACATCATCATCCGCCTTGCCCGCTCCAGGCTGGATCTGCGCACCATCCGCTTTCATGCCATCCGGATCTATTTCCAAGCGGATTTTCATACCGTCTTTTACATCTTTCACAGCGATCTCCTTGGCTTGGAACCCTGGCATCGAAATTCTTAAGGTCGCATCAGCCGGAACTTCCAGAGAAAATTCTCCATCCATATCTGTGATAGTCCCCGAAGTTGTGTTTTTAATCACCACGGCCGCACCCACAATAGGCGCCACATCATCCACCACCACAGCCGAAATCTTTACGTTTCCATTTCCATCAGTCTGCTTAGCCGACGGCGTATTACAATTACTGAACGTCAGCAGCAGAGCCATCAAAGGAAGCAATACAAGAAGCTTCACTTGCTCTATTCTTTTTGAAGGTTGTTTGTTCATCATACGAATTCTGTTTTTTAGAGATGATACATTAAAATTACTATATAAATGAGCTGCAGCCTGACGAGAAGTAGAAAGCCCCAACAGATGATACTGATAACATTTGCGGTCGCATCCGGCGTGTAGAACCGAATCGTCGGCCAGATATTCCAAGTTATCACGTATTTCTTTCCGAAGAAGCCAAACAAACGGATTAAACCAAAGCAAACACGTCATACATTCGGCAAACAAAATATCCAGCGAATGACATTGATGTGCATGTGTCTGCTCGTGTATAAGAATTTCCTGCCATTCACTTTCTGTATGTGACGGCGGATAAACAAAAATCCAACGGAAGAACGAGAATGGTCCGCCGGGCGATTTCAAACGGCAAATCGTCATATCTCCCACCACTTGGTGGTCGGTACGAATATATAAGTAAACAAGACTTCCGATTCGAAAAAATAAGCGTAGGAAAAGCAGCGAAGTCACAAAGCCATACAACATCCACCAAGAGAAACGCCCATGAGTCGCTGCCGGATGATCTGCAACCACCAAAACATTTGGTAAAGTCACCCAATCGTCCACTGGTAATACATTACGCATCACCTGAGCTGGCTCTTGTATCCACAGCCATTCATTCCAGAAAGGAAATGAAATCGCCACCAGCCAGAAAATCCACAAGAGAAAACGACGGATATGAAAGAAAGTATCCTTCGCAAACATCCACCGGTAAATCCCGTAGAAGAGGGCAAGAGCCACATTCACTTGTATCAGAT
>ENA-OZBR01001145-OZBR01001145.1-human-gut-metagenome-genome-assembly--contig:-NODE-1145-length-10568-cov-4.526681_pt1 | contig 10568 bp, 11 predicted proteins | sample MGYA00243981_ERZ653524 | MGnify/ENA primary metagenome ERZ653524 (study PRJEB26926, sample SAMN06165084) | human gut metagenome | biome: ENVO:00009003; feature: ENVO:2100002; material: ENVO:00002003...
TCTAGCTTCGTCGGCAGCGTCAGATGTGTATAAGAGACAGCATTATATGCTGCATTACAGATGCCATCACAAACCCTGTCAGAAAATCACTAATGATGAGAGCGAATACAGCAGCTATGATTGCCACGGGGACTCGAATTGTTTTATTCCTAACAAGGTCGCTCACAATAATACATATACCGAACAACATGTATGGTTTCAACGTAGCACCTGCAATTGTAACGCCATACATTTCAATTGGAAGAAGAAGCCAGATATAATGGTACCAACTTATTCCTTTTTTACAGAACAGCCATGAAATAGCTACCGCTGCTACGATCCATGCCCATATCATCTATTATTTCCCTCACAGCCATTTTTTTGCCTGCGCCTGTGCAGCTGGCAATGTATATTCTCTGTTTATAGTCTCATACGCATTTCGAGCCATTTTGGTATACTCGTTATCACTCAATTCTATTGCCTTTTCTATTCTTTCTTTCAAATCAAGGACTGTACTACCATAAAGGAGGAAACCATTTGTCGAACAGATCACATCTGAAATACCACCTACTGATGATGCAATAGCTGGAATACCGAATCCCATCATTTCAATAATGCCATTTGGCATTCCCTCGGTATCTGTAGGAAACAACAGGTATTTCCAACTTTTCACCTTATTCTGTAAGTCTGAATGCTCAACCCAGCCAAGAAGTGAAATATACTCCTTTGCCTCTAATTCATTAACAAGATTTTCGCACTCTTGTTGCTGTTTTCCTGAACCGATTATTTCCAGTCTCCAATTCGGATGCAAATTATGAATTTCTGACATAGCTCGGATACATTCCACTACATGTTTACCGGGGGTCAACCGGCAAACCATTCCAAATATATTGTTCCTATTTTGGAATTCTGGTTTTGCGATAGTATCAGTGTACAGATGTATGACTTTCTTTTGCTTAATTTTCAAAGATGCCCATTCATTTTCAACGGAAGGGCTTTCCATACATACACAATCAGCGTGGGATGCCATGTATCGAATTATCTTTCCTGAAAGTTCAGTAAACTTGCTTTTTCTTCCCTCTTTTTCGACATTTCCGTAGATGAAGTAATTAACTTCCATCCCTTTCATTTTTGCAGCAAAATATGGAAGGATCATCTTATCCGCAATCCAGAAGTAAACAGGCTGACCTTTTTTACCAATTCGATTGATTGCATTTGTCATCTTCAGTTGGAGGCCGATAACAGAGAGAATTCTTTTTAGCTTATTGGGGTGGCGAACAATTGGAAAAGAAATCAATTCGATGTCTTTTAAATCCTTTTCAACACTAAGATTTCCACCAATGACTTGTATTTGATTAACTGATGGTTTGATTACGCGCAAAAATTTGCTTAAGGTCACTTCTGCGGATCTGTTTGCCGCAATCATCGGATTTGTTATTACAACCACATTTTTTATTTCTTCACCAATCTTCAAGTCAACCCACCTCTTGAAAAAGTCTTTCCAAACGCTCTGCGTAGCTTCCCATTGAGCTATTATTTGCAAATAATTGTCCTATTTTTACCATCTCGTCTCTATTTGAAACAATTTTTTCGATACATGTTGCTGCATCCATAGCATCATTTTCTTTAAATGTCATTCCGTCTCCACTAACTTCTATAAACTCTTCAGCTTCTGCCACATTGCATGCAACCACTGGTATGCCGGTTGATGCTGCCTCTAACCCCGCCAAAGGGAATCCTTCAACTGAAGGAATCATCAAGACATCCAAAAACTTCAAAAAATCGGGAATGTCATTTCTCCGTCCCCCAAAAACGACACTATTCTCCAGCTCGTGTGCTTTTACTTTTTCTTTCAGTTCTTGACAAAACTGTTCATCTCTCACCTCTCCAGCAAACAATCCAATAACCTCATATCCTCTTTTTTCTAATTCTACGAAAACTTCTAATACGAAATCCTGTCGTTTCGGTCTTTGAATCAATGCAATATGTCCCACCACAATTTGATTCTTCATCGAGTTTTCCTTTCCGCTGGAAGTCATGCGAGAAGCTTCAAATCTCATGAACTTTTACGATTCTTTATAACCCTCGCCGGATTTCCAGCCACAACATCATATTCTGATACATCTTTTGTAACAACAGAACCTGCACCAATAATTGCGCCATCTCCGATTTTAACACCCGGGAGGATAATTACACGTCCACCAATCCATACATCGTTTCCAATAACTACTGGACGTTCCTCTGTCGATCCTTGCTCGCACATTGGGATATCTAAGCGAGAACTTTCGTGGTTGCGAACATATATAATGCAATCGGGAGCCATCATAACATTATCTCCAATTACGACTTTCCCATAAAAATGCGCATTTACACCAATTCCGGAGTTGTTTCCAATTTCAGTTCGAATAGAGAACGTTGCATTTTTTTCGATATTAACGTTATCCCCACATTTGGGAAGCATCAATTTTGTTGCCCCCCCCCTCGACAACTTTTCCACAATCCTCCGAACTTTCCATAGGAAACCGGAAGGTGCTTTGCAATCATATATAATGCACAACCAACATACTGCTTTATTTTCATACTCGTAAACCTCCGTTACTGCTTTACACATCCAAAAACAAATTCGTGATTTTATTTTTGAAGTTCGCATTTGTTTGCTTTTTGCAAAACGCATATCCACGTTCCGTCTCTTCTAAATTCGGTGTTTCGAGTACTTTTTTCACAGCATTTATAACACTCGATTCATCGTCTTCTTTATAGAAGGTTCCGCATCCAGCATGATTGAGGAGTTCATAAGCCCCGCTAGAATTCATGGTTACAACCTGCCGCTTAGCCGACATTGCTTCCATTGCAACAAGTGACAGGCCTTCTTCTGAGGGAACAAAAACACAATCAGTTGCAGCCAAAATATCTCCAATATCCGATCTAAATCCCATCCAAACAATTTGATTTTTTATGCCACAATCTTCAATCTGCTGTTCAAGCTCCCTTTTAAAAATACGATCTGCCTCTGTAACAGTATCTCCAACGATGAGTCCGACAACATCCTCTCCGAAATTCTTCAAATTAGCAATAACGGAGATGAGAACATTCTGACGCTTATTTTTCGTAATTGCTCCGATTTGGGTTACTATCTTTACCCCCCCCCGGAGCTTTCTACCAAGTTTAACTTCCAGTTCTGCAATTATCTTTGTTGCATCACCATTTGCATACTTTTCAACATTAACGGGATTATAGAGCACCTTTACCTTTTTGTGCGCTGCTTCATTTACAATTTGATCTCCGACGCAGTTAGAAACAGCAATAATCTCACGGACTGACTTCCATCTACCGCAGAGGTTCAGTAACTTCTTCGTTGCACCATCCAAGAAAATATGATGCAAGTGCCAGATAACAGGCTTACGGGCCAGAGTTCCACAAACCGCACTCCATGGAAGAGCTGCCGGTCCCGGCGCGTAGAGAATATCCGGTTTATACTTACGAATCACACCGAGTGACTTCCATAGATTTTTAACTGACATCCAACCGTAGCGGAAAATCACTTGCTTTCCCTTTACACCTGTAGGTAACGTCTGGTCACCCATTAGAACATACGGGATATTCCGTCTTTTAAGTTCTTCTGACATCATTCCTTCTGCCGGAATTAGACAGCAAAACTCAAATTTATTTGACAGCATATCCATAACGGTCAGTGTCATTTTCTGACCGCCAGATACTGTCGCCAGCGTTTCCCACACCAGAACTTTTTTCTTTTGCATTTATCTCTTCCTTTTTCCCAATGCTATTGGGCATACTCGATAAATCACTTCTGAAACAGCCAAGCACATTCCAATCGAAAGAATCGCAACCATAATGGATACAATTAAAGGATACGTTCCAATTAGCTTTTTGCTTATAGGAAAGAGTCCGACGAAAAACAGAATCGGGAACTTATGCATTACCATGATTCCAACGGTATTTCTTCCAACATAATTAATTGGAGTCACACCATTTGGGAAACACATCGCAAGACTTACAAAGCCAACACACAGCATTGTTGCCATCACGAGAAAGTATCCAAAACCATGAGTTTCATAAGAGTTCGCATTGTACGAAACCTGTCCATTTCCGATTGTCATGAATGTTCCGACCGCAAGGCACCCTACTGTTACCGCGTTTTTCGCCAAAATACTTTTCCTAGTGAATTCATCCTTTACGCGCCCTATCACTTTTCCAAGTGCAAAGCAGTAATATGGAATCATGAGGGCTCTGAATTTTTCTCTTAGAAATATACCAAATTTTTCTGTCCAATATGAAATACAATACCGGAAGTAAGAACACAAAGCGGAACATGAAAGCTATATAGCCACGGGTAGACTACTGTTGCGTTTCTCAAAGTATGTCCCAGCACAATTGTGAACACCGCAAATGCTCGCAACGTATCAATCCAACCGATTCGCTCCGCCTGTTTCATCTCATTCTCCCTTTATTGCATCCATAATGACTCCATAAATATCGGTCATCTCATAGTTGCTCTTCTTCAGTTCAAAGTTGTTTGCAAAAATGATGGCCGTTCTCCAACGGTGACCACCGGGCGACATCATGTACATAAAGCCGCCCTTCTCAAAGACATTTTTGCCAAGCTCCCATTCGCCGCCCCAGTGTTCATCCATCTGGTAGATGATTTCCGGATACTTATTCAGGTACTGTCCATGATAGAAGGTGTTGGTACGAACAATCCACTCGAAGAGGTTCTTATCTTCGCCTTCAATCTTAATCGGCTTCAAATACTCAATGATTTCATCAGCCAGCTTGTCTTTGTCAGCAACATTGTCGTTGATGCGGATTCCGCCGTAGCTGTAATTCTTCAAGGCCGAAAGATCACTAAGGTACGCCTGTGTCTTATCCCAATCAAAATCGGCACTGGAGGCGAACAAGCTCTTCCACACAGGGAACTTCTTTGCCAGTTTCATCGCCCACTTCGGCAGGCCAACGCCTTTCACAACACTTAATGCCGTCTTCTTGATAACCTTCTTAATCTTTTTCTTCGCAGACGGCTTGGAACCATCTCCGCTGCCCTTAGGTATCAAATAACCACCACGACGAAGTAGCTCATTGATCCTCACAGTATAGACCGGACGTGCACCATGACCGTGATCGCTAATAATCAAAAGCGGTGTATCCGGTTGTTTCTGCATTACTTCGCCAACATAGTTATCCATGGCGATGTACATGTCCCGAATCACATTCTCATGCTCATTGGGGCCAGGATACTCCGGATGGTTTGGATCGCAGTGCCGCCAGAAATCGTGCTGAATACCGTCGGTCGTGGAGAAGTAAGAGAACAGGAGGTCCACATCCTCGTTCTCAATTGCCAGCCGAGTCAGCCTGATTTCTTCATTAACTTTTGCAAAGAACTCGTCCCGCAGAGCGGGAAGATCCTTTTCTGAGGTAAACTTTCCATCGGTGCCCAAAATATCAAACCGCGGATTATAGATGCTCCCCTTGTTCTGCGGATAGACACGAATCTTTCCCTCGTAAGGACGAGTAATCATCAAGCCGTTGATTTCCCAGCCTTCCTTGATGTTCATTGGCAGAATTACTGCACACGAAAGTCCCTGCTTGTTGAGTACATCCCAGAAAGCTTTGCCTTTAAAGGCACTGTCATCAAATACCAGCGGCTTATATGTATTCTCCTTTGCACCAACATTGACAAAGTTGATGATGCCATGCTCAGATGGGTCAAGACCGGTATAGATCGTGGACCATGCCGGAGTTGTATCCGCCGGGAAAACCGAGCGCAAGTGAGGGTAGTTATTCTTCTGCATCAAGCCATACAGATTGGGAAGTTTATCCTTGTATCGAACAATCACATCCCAATCCATACCGTCAATGCCAAGAATTATCAGTTTTCGTACCATTTTTTACTCCTATCTAATCACTTTTTGAGCGGAGGCAGTACTTCATCGATGGCTGCCATGACTTCGTCCAGCATCTTCTGCTTATCCTGATCACCAGCGATCACTGTTGCATTGTACATTTCTGCAACCTTTTCATAACGGGGTTTACGAATTTCCAGATACAACGGATCAGGAATATCGTCCTTTCGAGAACAGCAGACTTCTACTGGAGTCTTAATGTAAATGATTTTGTCCGGACGCGGAGCATGCTTCCACTTTCCATTCATGGTTTCTTCCATATATTCTTCACCCAAATCCAAGTTTGCAGCGTAAGTCACAACGTTATCATAGATGTAGCGATCTACCAGCAATGTCGTACCAAAGAAACGCTTCAAACGAATTTTAAAGAAGATCTGCAATTTGAACTCAATGGTCGTTAGGAAAGAGAAAATCTTATAAGCACCGCCCTTGTTCGCATTCTTACGCAGGCTCTCCAAGTACGCCTTGTAGTCACCTGAAAAAGGATCACTATCCTTCTTCATTAAAATCTTTTTTCCGAGCTTAATAATTCCACGCAGGAAAACAATAACGTAAGCCGCTCGAACAATTTCAACCTTGTATCCACGTTTCTTCAGCTGCTCATAGGCATAATCAATACTTGTTGATTTACCAGAGCCATCCAAACCCATAAAGCTAATCATTGCCGGTTTCATGCATTTTCCTCCTGAACCATTCTTAACACACTCTGTGCTACATCCCCCCAGGAGCCTGTTTTTTCAAGCAGAGAATGGTCACTCTTTTTCTTAATTACTTCAGGCAAAACTTCATCCAGCTGTTCTGCGTTATCGATCAGAGTAATCGCACCTTCGGAACCTGTAATTTCATTCAAGTTTTCAAAGCTCTTATATCCAATCACAGGAACTCCACTGGAGAGTGCTTCCATTACGGATAACGGGATGCTGATTACAAACTCCGCAGACCTTGTTGGGAACAAATATGCATCCGCCATCTGATATACTTCTTCGACATTTTCCAAATAGCCCTTATGGATTTTCACCTTTGCATCATTCAGGACGCGGACCACATTCTCATCCTCAAACATTCCACTGGCCACTACCATTCGCTGCGCTGTATGGATCTTTGCAAAATCCTCCAGTCCACGTCCCTTTGAACAATGGCCCACATGTATAACAAGCGGCTTTGACGGGTCAAATCCGTACTTTTGTTTAAGCATCTTTTGCTGTTCTACTGAAACAGGTGCAAATTTATCCGCTTTGATGCCCACAGAAAACAATTTTTTCTTACAGCCTGAGACGACTTTTACATCCTTCATATCACCTTCTGTGATAGAGAGATAACTGCACTTCAATGGATGCTTATTGTTTCTCGCCATGAAATCCGAATCCGGCTTCTGTACCAAAACAATCCAAGTGCTTCTGCACATCTTCGTAACAATCGATGCCAAGCTATAGACCAACTTGTTGGCACGAGCAAAAATCATCGTAACATCTGCTCGCCTAGCATTCAGTACAATCTGCGGAATCTGCTTCAGGCCAGAATAAAGTACGGTATTATCTTTTTCAAATTCTTTAGCCAAATGAGTTGCGACATTACGCATTCCCTCATTGACTTGTCCATTTACTGTTCCAATTACATGGATTACCATACTTCACCTCAGCACATTACTTCAGCAGACTGTCTTTCAGACGCCAAAATGCTTTCAAGCTTCTCTTCAAATCCTCTGGATCACGCAAGCCACGAGCAAGACGATGTCCAATGTACCACGGACGCATGTAATACTTCTTTCGTGCATAAGCGCAGAAGTCAACCAACTCCTGAGCAGAGAGTTCCGGAGTGTTGATAATACAGTTCAACGTACCATCCTCATGGATGTACTCATCGTACTTACCATTAATATAGCCGTTGCTCTTCGCCCAGTTATATGCACCTGTTCCCGGATAAGGAATCAGCGGGAAGAACTGTGCCGTATCCGTCTTGAAACGCATAGCTGCAGCTAACGTTTCTTTCATGGTCTCGTGGGTCTCACCCTGATTTCCTACCATGTAGCAAGCATGAATCATCAGACCAGCTTTACGAGCATTTGCAACATAGGCTTCAATCTGCTCAACCGTGGTTCCTTTGTGAATGTTCTTCAGAATCTGCTGATTAACGCTTTCAATACCCGGAATAATCAGATGGCAACCAGCCTTCTTCATCAAACACATGGTCTCATAATCCAGATTTACACGAGCATTACACAGCCAGCGAATCTTCTTATTGATGCCTTTCTGAATCATCATATTGCAGATTTCAGAAACACGCTGCTTATTAATAGTAAAGGTATCATCCTCGAACACGATTTCTTTCACGTCCGGGAAGTTGTTTACGATATACTCGATTTCACCAATGACATTTTCCGGGCTGCGCAGACGATAGCGATGACCATGCAGCGTCTGAGGATAAACACAAAAGTTACACTGTGCCGGGCACCCGCGTCCGGTGAAGATCTGAATAGACGGGAAAGCGGCTGCTGGGAAAACATAATCAGTCACACAGAGCCTACGCTTGATAAACTCTGCTGCGTAGGGAATCTCATCCAAGTCAGTGATATGCTCTGCGTCAGGGTTATGGACTACTTCACCATCTTTGCGATAAGTTAAGCCACGAACGGTAGCAAGATCTGTGCCATCACGAATGGCAATAGCCGTATCACGCACTATGTAATCGTACTCATGGCGAGCCAAACCATCAATCAGCTCGCTAATGCCCATAGTCTCATCCGGTGTCGCAGAAGGATGAGTGCCGACCAACATAGTGAAAGCGTTCGGATACATCTTCTTGATAATACCTGCAAACTCTACATCACTATAAATAGAAGGAGTACTGGTGTCGAACACAAAGAGCTTAGCATCCGAAGCTTCCTTCTTCACACGCTCCAGCGTCTGCTCCTTGTTCATCTGCTTAGCAGGAGCATCAATAAATGCCACTTCAAAACCATTCTTTTCAGCAACGCAGGCCGCATAAATCAGCCAAAGGGGATAATACAAAACGCCGCTATGGCCTATGGAAGGGCTTCTGGATTCACGAGAAAACTTGCCGTATTCAGCCTTGAACGGAGGGTTGATAAAACATACTTTCATTTTGATTCTCCTATTTTTATTTCAAGTTCTTGTATTTAAGCAGACCTTTCACCATATACCAACACTCATAATAAAGTGCTGCCAATGGGTTCAATCCGATATACCGATATGTATTCCAGTTCATCTTTGCAGCCTTGACCTTGTTGCCCGACTTCGATGATTTTGCAATGCGATAGATGAGCAACGGCTCATCCACACCATAGGCTTTCTTTCCTTCTTTCAGGATGCTGAGCCAAATCGCAAAGTCCTCGTGCATCCTATCTCCGATTGCATAGTGCTTTGCATATAGCTCTTTACGTACCAGCGCAGAGGAATTGGATAACACATTCTGCTTCAACAACTGCCGATAGGTCACTTCTGCCGGAGCATGAAGATACCAGTCGATTGGCTGCCCATCCGAGTCCATAAAAGCTGAACCCGTGAAAAGCAAATCAGCATTCGTTCTCTTTTGAAGCTCAATCTGCTTTTCCAGCTTTTCCGGAGTCCACGCATCATCACTGTCAAGAATCGCAACCCACGAGCCATTTGATTCTTCCAAACCATGCTTGCGTGTGTAGGATACGCCGCTGTTCTTTACATTAGAAATAAGGCGCACACGACCGTCCTTTTCCGCAATGCTTTTGACCAACTCCACTGTTCTGTCCTTAGAGCAATCATTAACCACAAGCAGCTCAAAATCCGTGTAGGTTTGACGCAACACTGAGTTAATCGCCTGCTCTATTGTCTTTTCCGCATTGTAAGCAGCCATGATAATGCTTATCAAGCCGAACTCCTTATGTAACATCTTCCCTAGTCCTTACTCCTCTCCGCATATCAAAAATTACAGCCCAGACTCATCTCAAAGAGTCTGAGTCGTTTATTCCTTATATAAAGCTCTTCTAATCGTCCTCAGCAGTGTGAGTCACACTGCCGCTATGTCTTGTACCGCTGCAGTGGGGCTCCACTACGCTCTAAATTGCACCATTTTTGACGCTACGGTAGCTCCTCGGCTTATGCCGGATTACTCCACACGAATGGGCATATCTGCTACCATGTGGTTATCACCATCTTGCTCACATCCGCCTTGTTATCTCCAAGACCGGGATGAAATCTCAGATGATGTTATATCATCACCAAGCCCTGAAACCGCTATGTGAAAGTCACCACAGTATCGTTAGTACCCTCACGGTGCAATCAGACATAAACCCACGAGCTACCGTCGCATCCATAAAAGGACTCTTTCGGGGCATAAACAGGATTCCTTAACTATGAAACTATATAAGATAGCTGCTATTCAATTTCAAATTTACTTTTTCAACTCTCATCCAAGCTTTTAATGGCAATTGGCCGAGTTTGAATCAAACTGCTACGTCATCGTCATTTTTGGCTTTCTTTTCAGCCGCGACAGTGACTTCATTTTCCGCCATAGTAGTCGCTTGACCTTCTGCAACGCCTTCCGTTGATTCCGGTAGGAACAAAATTTTGACAGTCGCGAACATGATCTTAAAGTCAACGATAATACTCGGATGGGCTATGTACATGAGCTGTCTCTTATACACATCTCCGAGCCCACGAGACCGTACTAGATCTC
>ENA-OZBR01001155-OZBR01001155.1-human-gut-metagenome-genome-assembly--contig:-NODE-1155-length-10516-cov-3.563522_pt1 | contig 10516 bp, 8 predicted proteins | sample MGYA00243981_ERZ653524 | MGnify/ENA primary metagenome ERZ653524 (study PRJEB26926, sample SAMN06165084) | human gut metagenome | biome: ENVO:00009003; feature: ENVO:2100002; material: ENVO:00002003...
GTGTATAAGAGACAGTCTCGCCCGCATACACTTTCGCGCAGCGGCCGGGGTGATAAGAATCATTGTCGGTGCAGGCGACGTACTTGACATCCGTGATGCGCAGCTCGTGCAGCAGCGTCTCGATGCTGCCCTTGAAGGAGAAGAAGTCCACGCCGTCGCCGTAAGCGCCGAGGGAAAGGTACTTCGGCTCGTCAGCAAGGCCATCCTCGCGCGGCAGGTAAATTTTGCCGAGCTCATAGAGGCGGGCGGACTTGTTGCGGTAGCTGTGGTTGCGGGCAATGATCTCGAGCATGCTCGGCAGGATCGTCGTGCGCATGATGGAGCTATCCTCACCCAGCGGGTTCAAAATCTTCAGGGAGTTGCGCAGCGAGGAATCCTTCGGCATGCGGATCTTATCGTAATAGGTCGGGCTGATGAAGGAATAGGTGATGATCTCATCGTAGCCCAGCGCGCGCACAGCGCCGCCGATGGCGCGGTCGAAGCGCTGCTGCTCGCTAAAGCCGCCGCGCGTGGTCTCGCCGCGCATGAGCGTGCAGGGAATCTTATTGTAGCCGTAGAAGCGCGCGACCTCTTCGGCAATGTCGCTGTAATGCTCGACGTCGCCGCGCCAGGACGGCACGTAGATGTCGTCGCCATTCAGGATAAAGCCGAGGGAGACAAGAATTTCGCGCATCAGGTCTTCGCTGAGTTCCGTGCCGAGCAGGGCGTTGATCTTGTCGGGTTCGAGCTTGACGACCGTGGGGGCCTTTTCCTTGGCGACCACGTCCATCACGCCGTCGACGACCTCGCCGCAGCCGAGCAGCTCCACGAGCTCGCAGGCGCGCTCGACGGCCTTGATGGTGTTCATCATGTCGAGGCCCTTTTCATAGCGGGAGGAGGCGTCGGTGCGCATGCCGAGGGCGCTGGCCGTGCGGCGCACGGAAACGCCGTTGAAGTTGGCGGACTCAAAGAGCACCATCGCCGTGTCGCCGACGATCTCGCTGTTCGCGCCGCCCATGACGCCCGCGACGCAGACGGGCTTGTGCTCGTCGCAGATGCAGAGCATGTTCGGCGTCAGCTTGCGCTCGTTGCCGTCGAGCGTCTGGATGGTCTCGCCCTCGCGCGCGGTGCGCACGATGATGTGGCCGCCTTCGACGCAGCTGAAGTCAAAGGCGTGCATCGGCTGGCCGTATTCGAGCATCACATAGTTCGTGATATCGACGATGTTGTTGATGGGGCGCACGCCGCTGTTGCGCAATCTCTCGCGCATCCAGCGCGGAGACGGAGCGATCTTGACGTTTTTCACCATGCGCGCGGTGTAGCGCGGGCAGAGGTCGCCGTCCTCAATGTCAATGTCGACGATCTCCGCGATGCTGCCGCCGCAGCCGTGCGGCTCGGGCGTGTGCAGCTTAAGGGGGCGCTTGAACGTCGCGCTCGCCTCGCGGGCAAGGCCGATGACGGAAAGGCAGTCGGGGCGGTTCGGCGTGATCTCAAACTCGACGATGGAATCGTCAAAGCCGAGGATGTGCGCCATGTTGAGGCCCGGCTCGGCGTCCTCTTCCTGTAAGACAAAGATACCGTCGGCGATGCAGTGAGGGAACTCCTTCTGCTCGGCGTGCAGGTCTTCGAGCGTGCAGATCGTGTCGCTCTTCGTGTTGTACGCGACAAGGTCGCCTTCGTGGAGGTTGGAGCAGCGCGTATCGGGCACAGCGGTCGCATTGCCGAGGTCGAGGCAGGTATGGAACGTGCCGTCGCCCAGCGGGGCGCATTCGAGCACCCTGGCTGCAACAACAGGGCCGTAGACCTTGTCGCCGGGCTTGATATCAGCAGGGATGGAGGGCTTATCCTTGTCGATGGGATGATAGTCGTTCAGGATGGCCGCTGGCGTGATAACGGCATAGGGGAAGTCGTGCTCCGCCGTCATGCCAAGCTCCTTGAGCGAGCAGAGCATGCCGTTCGACTCGACGCCGCGCAGTTTGCCCTTTTCGATCTTCACGCCGTCCGGCAGATGCGCGCCATGCAGCGCCGCGGGGACATAGTCGCCCACGTGGATGTTCCACGCGCCGGTAACGATCTGCACGGGCTCGGCCTGACCGACGTCGATCTGGCAGACCCACATGTGGTCGGAGTTTTCATGGCGCTTCATCTCGAGAATTTTGCCGACGACCACGTTCTTGAGGTTTTCGTCGGGACGCTCGATGGTCTCGACCTTCGAGCCGGAGAGCGTCATCTCGTCGTTGAATTCCTTATCGGTGATATCCTTGAGGTCAACGAATTCGTTGAGCCAATTACGGGATAGGATCATATTTGTATCCTCCTAAGAAGTAACAATCAAATTTCGTTTTTTGTGACGACATGCGCGTCACAAAAAACACCGCTCAGGGTGCAAGCGTGCGAGCAAAGCGAGTGCGGCGCAGCACCCTGCGAAAGAGATCGCAGAAAGCGGCTCGCCGCTTTCGCGAGGAATATTAAAACTGTTCGAGGAAGCGGACATCGTTCTCGAAGATCAAACGCAGGTCGCTGATCTTGAAGTGGCCGAGCGCCAGACGCTCAAGGCCCATGCCGAACGCCCAGCCGGAATAGACCGTGGAGTCGATGCCGCAGCCCTCGAGGACCTTCGGGTGGATCATGCCGGCGCCGAGCACCTCGATCCAGCCCTCGCCCTTGCAAGTGGGGCAGCCTGCGCCGTGGCACTTGTGGCACTGAATGTCCATTTCGCAGCTCGGCTCGGTGAACGGGAAGTGATGGGGGCGGAAGCGCGTGACCGTGTGCTCGCCGTAGAGCTGGCGCACGACCTCGTTGAGCGTGCCCTTGAGGTCCGCCATCGTAATGCCCTTGTCGATGGCCATGCCCTCGATCTGGTGGAACATGGGCGAGTGCGTGGCGTCGACCTCGTCCTTGCGGTACACGCGGCCGGGGGCGAGAATGCGGATGGGCAGCTCGCGCGTCTCCATCGCGTGGATCTGCATCGGAGAGGTTTGCGTGCGCAGAAGGATCGAGCTGTCCTCGGTGAAGTAGAACGTGTCGCTCCACTCGCGGGCGGGATGGCCCTCCTCGACGTTGAGCTTCGTGAAGTTGTACTCGGCAAGTTCGACCTCGCGGTCTTCGAGAATTTCAAAGCCCATGCCGACGAAGATGTCCTTGATCTCGTCGAGCACCTGATACATCGGGTGCTTCACGCCGATCTTTTCCTGCTTGCCGGGGATGGTCACGTCCACGGCCTCGGACTTGAGCTTGAGCTCCATGGCCTTGTCGGCGAGCTCTTTCGTCTTTTCCTCGATGTTCGCTTCGAGTTTGGCGCGCACGTCGTTGGCGAGCTGCCCGATCACGGGGCGCTCTTCGGCGCTGAGCTTGCCCATCTGCTTCAAAACGGCGGTCAGCTCCCCCTTTTTGCCAAGGTAGCGGACGCGCAGTGCTTCGAGGTCCTCCGCCTTGCCGGCGTCGGAGATCGCATCGAGCGCCGCCTTGCGGATCGCTTCCAGTTGTTGTTTCATATCATTTCTCCTTTTCAGGTAAAAATTTGCAGAATTTCAAAAATCGGCGGCAGGGGCAAAAAAATAGCCTTTCCTCCCGACACTCTCGGGACGAAAGACTTTCTTCCGCGGTACCACCCTGATTCGCGCCTAAAGGCGCGCGCTCGTTGCCCGTAACGGGGGCTGACCGGCCGCGCATTTCCTCGCGGCTGCTCGGGGGCGAACCAAGCGACATCCCGCAGACCGGCTCCCAGCCGCCGACCGGTCCTCTCTACGCGGAACAAACACGCTATTTTCCCTTTCACAGCATTTGTCTAAGTGGTACTTATATCACAGAAAAAAGGAACTTGCAAGGGGAAATTTGCCCCTTGCCGGCAAAAAAGCGGCAAAAGCGCAAAATATCGCGCATTTTCCTCTGCGCACTCCCCTTTTTCTGCCCAAAACGCGGAAAAGCCGCACTTTACAACGTGCAAAAACGTGATATACTATAATAGTTGTTTACAAACCCACCGTGGCTGCTCTCGCAGCCGGATAAGGAGAACGATCATGGACGAAAGAAAGCGTCTTTACAAGTCCCGCAACAACAAGATGATCTGCGGCGTCTGCGCAGGCATCGCAGACTACTTCAACATTGACCCGTCGATCGTGCGCGTGCTCTGGGCGGTCCTCGCTCTGGCCGCCGGTACCGGCGTGCTCGCCTATATTGCCTGCGCGATCATCCTGCCCGAGGGCGACACCGAGGTCTGACCGCTTGACAATCCGCGCAAAAAAGATATACTAAATCCTGTTTGCCGCGCGAAACGGCAGAAAAAGATGTAAAACGCGAAGGGAGCTTCCTTTTATGGCGACTTATCCGATGCATGTCGCAGGTCTTGACCGCGACTTTCCCATCTGCAAGGTAACGGACGATCTTTATATCGGTGCTTTCATCATGTTCGGCGACGCGGAGCTGACTGTGCGCTGCGCAGAAGAGCTCTTGAAGCTCGCCGAGGGCATCGACTACGATTACCTCTTCACCGCTGAGGCAAAGTCCATCCCCCTCATCCACGAGATGGCGCGCCAGAGCGGCGCGAAAAAGTATTTTATCGCGCGCAAGGGCCCCAAGGTCTACATGCCCGACCCCATTTCCGTGGAGGACAAGTCCATCACCACCGTCGCCCAGCAGAAGCTTTTCCTCGGCTCTGACGACGCGGACCTCATCCGCGGCAAGAAGATTTTGCTCGTCGACGATGTCATCTCCACGGGCGGCTCGCTCAAGGCGATGGAAGCACTCGTCGAAAAGGCGGGCGGCACCGTTACGGGCCGCATGGCCGTTCTCGCCGAGGGCGGCGCAGCCGACCGCAAGGACATCCTGTTCCTTGAAAAGCTGCCCGTCTTCAACGCCGACGGCAGCGTGAAGTAAAAAGATTCAATCACAGAAGCGCAAAGCGCCTTTCAAAGAGCTTTCTTTGAAAGGCGCTTTCTCTGTTATTCGGTGATCTCCTCGCAGACCGTCGGCGATGTGGACCTTGCTTCGGCCTCCGGCGCTGTTCTTAGTCCGCTCAAACCGCGGCGGCAGAGCACGCAGCCCGCCGCGCATACGGCGGCCATGACGGCAAGGAACTGCCACTTCTCCGCAAAACCGCCCAAAAGCCCCAGCGGGTCGTTCATTGCGTTGAACGCGGCGTGCGCGGCGATCGTGGGCAGGATGCTCCCCGTGCGATAGCGAATATAGCCGAAAAGCAGGCCCATGAGAAACGCGTAGCCGATCTGCACCGGCGTTCCGTGGATGAATCCAAAGAGTACCGCTTGCAGTACAATTGCGATCCCCACCGGCATGGCCCGTTCCAGCCGCGACTGAATGACGCCGCGGAACACGAGCTCCTCCGCAAGCGGCGCGCCGGCCACCACGGCAAGCGCCGGGATCAGCCCCGTCTCTGTGCTCAGGCGCATGGCTTTTCCATATTCCTCCATCCAGCTTTCCGGCAGCAGGGCAAGCACCAGACTGACCAGCACATAGAGGCCGACCGCGCCGAAGGCGCAGAAGCCCACCGTCCAGCCCGAGCAGTGACGAAGGCCCGCCGCCTCGGATAGCGGCTTTTTCCGCAGCAGGAACCACAGCAGCAGTACCGCGGCGATGATCAGACACGATAGCAGCGTGAGCGCCGACAGGCCGTCAAGAAGCCGCTCCGCCACCGCCTGCGCCCCCTGTGCAAGGTCCGATCCCCTATTGATCGCTGCATCGGCAGCGATACCGATCCCATAGACAAAGGGCAGCAAAACCTGCACCGCCACAAAAAAGAGCAGATACAAAGCGGATCTCCCCAGCGCAGCCAAAACGCCCTTTGCGGAATAGGAATGCTCGGTTTTCATATCTTCCCCCTCCTTGTCCGGTCCTAAAATTGCCGCAGCCTCCATTTTGTGTGCGGGCCACTTCAAGCAAGCCCGGCGCAGTGAATGCCAGCGCGTTTTATTCGTCTTTTAGTTGAAAATATTCATTTATCTCTATACCGTTTGTTTAATTATACTGTATTATCAGATGCTTGTAAACAGCATTTTGTGAAAAGCAATCTTTCGGCAACGGCCTGTATTTGTCCGGTCCATCATACAGTTTATGATACAGTGAACTTCTGCGTTCTTCTCACTTTTCGTCAGTTTTACTAAAAATATTTTAGCTTTTTCTGCTGGACAAGTGCAAAAGAACGTAGTATCCTATAAAAAATAAACGAGGAAGATGGATGATTCATCCGATAAACTGGTCAAACACAACAAAACAAGGAGGAAAACGCATGGCATACCGGGAAAGCTACGCAGGAAAGATCAACCGCAAGCTGAACAAGAAGCTCCACGTCGTCGAGGTGGCCTCGGGACGGCAGAAGGCCGACCTCGTGCTCAAGAACGCGACGTATGTGAACGTCTTCTGCAATGAGCTGAGCCGTGGCGATATCGCCGTGGCCGAGGGCCTCATCGCGGGCATGGGCGAGCACTACGAGGGCGAAGTGGAGATCGATATGGGCGGCAAGCTCGTGCTGCCCGGCTTTGTCGACGCGCACATCCACTTAGAGAGCGCGCTCGTCTCCCCCAAGGAGTTTGCCAACGCCGTCATTCCGCACGGCACCACGACCGTCATCACCGACCCGCACGAGATCGCCAATGTCATGGGCACCGACGGCATCGAGTATATGCTGCAGGCGACGGAAGATCTGCCCGTTGACGTGCGCTTCATGCTCCCCTCCTGCGTGCCCGCAACGCCGCTCGACGAATCCGGCGCGGTGCTCGATTACCGCGCGATCGACTCGTTCTACGAGCACAACCGCGTCGAGGGTCTGGCCGAGATGATGAACTATGTCGGCGTCGCGAACGCCGACGAGCAGGTGCTGGAAAAAATCGTCGCCGCGCAGGCGCACCATAAGAAGATCGATGGCCACGCCCCCGGCCTTTCGGGCAACGACCTGAACGCCTACATCGCCGCCGGCGTCTATTCCGACCACGAGTGCAGCACCGTGGAGGATGCCATCGCCAAGCTCGAGCGCGGACAGTACATCATGATCCGCGAGGGCACGGCCGCGCGCAACCTCGATGCGCTGCTCCCGCTGCTCACACCGCAGTATTACACCTACTGCATGTTCTGCACGGACGACAAGCACCCGAACGATCTTCTCGAAAAGGGCCACATCGACTACATCGTGCGCCGTGCCATCAAGTCGGGCGTCGACCCGATCATCGCCGTCAAATGCGCGAGCCACCACGCCGCGCGTTACTTCCTGCTCAACAACCGCGGCGCAATCGCACCGGGCTTTCTTGCGGACTTTGTCGTGATCGACAATTTCGACGACTTCAACATCCTTGAGGTCTACAAGAAGGGCAAGCTGATGTTCGACGGCAAGACCGTCACGCCGTTTGAAGCGCCCGAGATCGATCCGCACCTCGTCAAGCGCTCGCACGAGACGTTCCACGTTGCGCACCTTGAGGCCACGGACTTTATCGAGTCCCGCCCGCGCGCGGTGCTCGGCATGGTGCCCGGTGAGATCGTCACGACCGATGCGGGCTACGCCGAAAAGATCAGCGTTGAGGACGACATCTTGAAAATTGCCGTCATCGAGCGCCACAAGAACACGCACCACATCGGCATCGGCTACATCAAGGGCTACGGCCTCAAGTCCGGCGCGGTGGCGACATCCATCTCGCACGACAGCCACAACATCATCGTCGTCGGCGCGAACGAGGAGGACATGGCCGCGGCGGTCAACCGCGTCGTCGAGCTCGGCGGCGGCATCGTCGTGATGGACGACGGCAAGGTGCTCGGCGAGCTCCAGCTCCAGATTGCAGGCATCATGAGCGAAGCGCCGCTTATCGAGGTCAACGAGGCGCTCGAAAACGCCAAGGAGCAGGCCTTCAAGCTCGGCGTCTCGCGCGGGGTCGACCCGTTTATGACGCTTTCGTTCATGGCGCTGACCGTCATTCCAACTCTGCGCCTCACGACGCGCGGCGTGTTCGACGTCATCAATCAGCGCTACGTGTGATCTTACATTGTGAAAGGCTCCGGCGCAGTGCGCCGGAGCCTTTTTTCGAAAAGTTTTGCTTGCAAATGCTCCCTGCATCGCATATAATAATTGTTGCACCTGCCGGTGTGATGGAATTGGTAGACGTAGCGGACTCAAAAGCCAGTAAGTCTGGCAGTATGAAATCTGATAAAAACCTTGATTTTTCAAGGCTTCCCAGTTACAATAAAATATGGCTTTTGTAGTGAGTTCTCTCCTTGTTCTCTCCTATGAGAATTTTGGGAGTTTCTCGATAAAATGTGCCGGTGTGATGGAATGGTAGACGTAGCGGATTCAAAATCCGCCGGGGGCAACTCCATGTGGGTTCGAGTCCCACCACCGGCACCACTTGAAACGACTGGGTTTCTCCGTTTTGGAGGGACCCAGTCTTTCGTCATTTTTGATCGAGTTCTCTCCTGAGTTCTCCCGCGTATCGCATCTCTGCTCACTCTTGCATAGCAGCGAGGTTCCCGCTGATGGTCAAATTGCCCTGCATTGCGTTTCCCGTAAGCTCCTTTGAGTTTGATTCCAGATGAGCGTAGATATTTGCGGTCGTATTGTAATTGCTATGGCCCAGCCATGCCTGAATATCTTTCATTGATATTCCGCTTTTGAGAAGAAGACTTGCGCAGGTGTGTCTCAGTTCATGAAAGGTGATCTCCCGCAGATTGTTCTTCCGTAGGACCAGCTTGAAATGCTGTGTCACATAATTAGGTTTAATCTGCTCACCGATATCATTCACATAGATATAGTCGCTCTCATGATAGCAGTTGCCGCAGAGTTCACGGTACTCCTCCTGATGCTTTTTCATTTGAAGCAGCAACCTCCGGTATTCCGGAACTAACGGTAAGGTGCGATAGCTCTTTTTGTTCTTCGGTCGATCCTTTGCAACAATGGTGTATTTGCCATCAATACTAACCTCAACAACTACATGTGCAATCGTGATCGTATTGGCATCAAAGTCAATAGCCTCCCATTTCAGGCCCATGATCTCAGAACGGCGTAGCCCGTAAAATGCTGCCATCAACACGGGGAACTCGGCTCCATCACCCTTTACGCAACTGAGCAGATGCTCTACCTCTGACAAGGTATAGAATTTTCCGATGTGTTCGACCTGCTTAGGGCGCATTCCACGTTTTAGGGGAGTCATTGGGATTTTCTCCAACCGAACGGCATCGTTGAGGGCTTTGCTGATGTTTGCATGGTACTTGATGATCGTGTTGTTGCTGATCTCCAGTTCCGTTGCACAGTAGGTATAGAAGTCTTGAATATCGCCGGCACGCAGACCGCCCAGCGTGACCTTACGCCCACGAAAAAACGGAACGATACGCTTTTCAACATTCGTTTTGTATCCAGCGTAAGTCGTTATATCCACGGATGACTTGATTTGCCTGAGCCAGTAGAGCATATAATCGGCAAAAAGCATATTGGCATCGGCTGTGCGCTGGTACTCAGCAGGCTGATATTTTTGTCGTTCTGCTACCAGCATTGCCTCCGCCTTTCGTTTGTTGCCCTTCACCGGCAGTCCTGTTGCTATCCACTTACGTTTTCGCTTTCCATCCGAGTCCACAAAGTTTAATACAATATAAAAAAGTCCTTTTTTCTCTTGCAGATGGCCCGCTACCATTCTGTTAACCTCCTTACTTAACAGTAGCGTCTTTCAACAAACGACAACATCATTGTAGCATGCTGAATCCGCCGGAACAATGGTGCGCAAGATTTTATTTTCACGGACAAAGGTATTTAGATTTCAGAGTTCCTTTGCAGATATTCGATGATGTTGATTTTGGGAATACGAAACGCTTTCCCTATCTTGAAAAAGCGAATGCTGCCATCGTGCAGCAGACCATATGCCGCCTTGTAGCCTATGCCACCCAACATCTCTCTAAGTTGATCAACATTTACTACATCTGGATATGCGGCAAACATTTTCTCTTTCATACGTTCATGTCACCTCATCTACATATTTGCTGTGGAGGGCTAAAATAGCAAGCTCGGGTTCCCAAGCGTACAACTGCAAGCCCGCAAGTTGTATACCATCTGCGAATCACATGTTCCGAATAACCCAGCAGATCATGCACCTGCTGTACTGTGAGCATCTGCGGTTCATCTTTCCATAACACAGATGCGTATTGTGACAGTTCATTCGCAAAGTTCCGGTCAAACTTGCCTGGATACGTTTGAATCCGAGATTTCCTTTGAAAACTATATTTTGCCGGATCATGAGCCCTATCCGTTAAATAGGCCTCGGCATCAGACTGACGAATCAGATAGCGATGTGTTTGATTTCCAATATCAATGTAAGGAATAAGCCCGCTTTGAATCAACTTCAAGGCGTTTGCTTTCCGAATATGAGCCAATTTGCAAAATTGTTCTTTGCTGATATAGGGTATACCGTCGATAAAATATTCCCTCATACATGATTCCTCACTTTTCTTTTTGCATAGTCCTCGCTGAGCACATAATCAATTACGCTGTTTTTCGAGATATAGTAACTGTCTCTTATACACATCTGACGCTGCCGACGAAGCTAGAAGTGTAGAT
>ENA-OZBR01001157-OZBR01001157.1-human-gut-metagenome-genome-assembly--contig:-NODE-1157-length-10504-cov-7.067853_pt1 | contig 10504 bp, 10 predicted proteins | sample MGYA00243981_ERZ653524 | MGnify/ENA primary metagenome ERZ653524 (study PRJEB26926, sample SAMN06165084) | human gut metagenome | biome: ENVO:00009003; feature: ENVO:2100002; material: ENVO:00002003...
TCTAGTACGGTCTCGTGGGCTCGGAGATGTGTATAAGAGACAGTCATGGAACTTGTTGCATTGCCGCAGATGTCAGATACAAAGCAGGCAGAGATCAGAGATCAGCTTCCTTTAAGCGGATCAGGCAAAATCATCACCACAGCAGAAACAAAATTTATTCCCAAAGAAGCAGTTCCCATCACTCTCGGAGAAGATCAGCAGGTAAAGATCCGCCTGATAGACAGTGTGGGTTTTCTGGTAAAGGGTGCATCCGGGCAGACGGAGGACGGTAAAGAACGAATGGTAAAAACTCCCTGGTTTGAGCAGGCAATCCCATTTCGCGAGGCCGCACGCATCGGAACACAGAAAGTAATTCAGGAGCATTCCACAATAGGTATTGTGGTCACAACTGACGGAAGTTTCGGTGAACTTCCCAGAGACAATTTTCCGGAGGCAGAAGAGAAGACTATTCAGGAACTGAAAAAACAGCAGAAACCATTTATCGTGCTGGTAAATTCGCAGATGCCATATAAAGATGCGGCTCTGAAAACAGCGGAAGAAATCCAACAGAAATATAAGGTAACTGCTCTGACAGTAAACTGTGACCAATTGAGAAAAGAAGATATTGCCAGGATTCTGGAGAAGGTTTTATATGAATTTCCTGTCAGTCAGATTCAGTTTTTTATTCCGCGCTGGGTAGAAATGCTTCCCCTGGAGCATGAATTAAAACAGCAGATCCTTTCACAGATCAGGGATAAAATGAAAAGTATGCAGCATATACGTGATATCACAAAGGAATCTGTAAAATTATCCGGACCTTATGTACAGGATTCCCTTCTGGAAGATGTAGGCTTATCCGATGGAACAGTAAAGATAAGAATACGCATAAAGGAAGAATATTATTACAGGATGCTCAGTCAGATGAGTGGAATCGAAATGGAGAGTGAATATGAACTGATCCATACAATGCAGGAACTGGTACATATGAAAGAGGAATATGTAAAAGTGCAGGCTGCACTGGAAGCAGTGCGTGGAACCGGTTATGGTGTGGTTGTCCCGAATCTGGATGAGATTGAGATCGCACAGCCTGAAGTGATCCGACAGGGAAATAAATATGGAGTAAAGATAAAATCAAAGAGTCCGTCTATCCATATGATAAAGGCAAATATAGAAACTGAAATTGCTCCCATAGTAGGAACAGAACAGCAGGCAAAGGATCTGATCCAGTATATTGACGAAGGCAGTCAGAGGGGGGAGAGTATCTGGGAGACTAATATTTTCGGTAAATCCATTGAGCAGCTGGTACAGGATGGCATCCGAAGCAAGATTGCAGCTATCAGCGAAGAAAGCCAGGTAAAGCTTCAGGATACTATGCAGAAAATTGTCAATGACAGTAAGGGCGGGCTGGTGTGTATCATCATATAGCTGCCGTATAATATGCTTCCTTTTAATTTTGCTTTTTAGCCGAACTGTGAAACAGTTATTCAGTTACAGGCAACGGAGAGCTCAGGTTACTGCGTCAATTACCGGTTCGTCAGTTTTTTTACTGTCAGTACTTTTTTCCCCTTCAATAACGACTTTATTAGGGAGGCATACGATGGTGCCTCCTTTTTCGTCGATTGCCTTCTGTTTCATACACAGATGATCGGGGCATTGTGCAGAGATCATACGTGCCTGACCGTCTTTGATCTCACAGACATTTGTATCGTTGATTTTAATCGTCTGATCCTTTTCCAGAGAATAAGTTCCATATTCTTTTCCGTCTACAGTAATACGGATGGAACCATGACTGCCCTTATTTATAAGAGACATTCCTCCCCACATCGCAAGTGCAAGAATAAGGATACCACCTATAAAAATAAATTCTTTTTTCTTCAAAATATTGTACTCCATCTTTCTATAATAGCAGTAACGTTTCGTTTTGTCTGCATCATAACATGAATAAAAAAGAATAGCAACCTTTAGATGTTTGTGGTATGGTTATAATAATGAAAGAGAACGGAGGAAATCTTTTATGGGAAAATATATTATGGCACTGGATGCCGGGACGACCAGCAACCGCTGTATCCTGTTTAATGAAAAGGGAGAACGTTTAAGTGTTGCACAGAGAGAATTTACCCAGTATTTCCCGAAACCGGGCTGGGTAGAACATGATGCAGATGAGATATGGGCCAGTATGCTGGGTGTGGCAGTAGAGGCAATGACCAAGATCGGAGCAGATGCTTCAAAGATCGCTGCGATCGGAATCACAAACCAGAGAGAAACTGCAATCGTATGGGATAAAAATACCGGCGTACCTGTCTATCATGCGATCGTATGGCAGTGCCGCAGAACATCGGAATACTGCGACTCGCTGAAAGCCAGAGGACTGACTGAGAAATTCAGAGAGAAAACAGGGCTTGTGATCGATGCTTATTTCTCTGCAACAAAAATAAAGTGGATTCTGGACAATGTAGAAGGAGCCAGAGAGAAAGCGCAGAAAGGGCAGCTTTTGTTTGGAACTGTGGAAACCTGGCTGATCTGGAAACTGACAAAGGGCAGAGTCCATGTTACAGATTATTCTAATGCATCCAGAACCATGCTTTTTAATATCAATACTTTACAGTGGGATCAGGAAATTCTGAATGAACTTGACATTCCAAAGTCCATGCTTCCCAAACCAATGCCATCCAGCTGTATTTATGGAAAAGCAGATCCGGCAGTCCTTGGCGGTGCTATCCCTATTGCAGGTGCAGCAGGTGATCAGCAGGCTGCTTTGTTTGGCCAGACCTGCTTTAATGCCGGAGAAGCAAAAAATACTTATGGCACAGGATGTTTTCTTCTGATGAATACAGGAGAGAAACCTGTCTTTTCAAAGAACGGACTGGTTACTACGATTGCGTGGGGATTGGACGGAAAGGTAACCTATGCATTGGAAGGATCAATTTTTGTTGCAGGTGCAGCTATCCAGTGGCTGCGAGATGAATTAAAGGTAATTGATTCCTCTGAAGATTCCGAGTATATGGCAAATAAAGTATCAGATACACATGGATGTTATGTTGTGCCGGCCTTTACAGGACTGGGAGCTCCCCACTGGGATCAGTATGCGAGAGGTACGATCGTAGGAATTACCCGCGGTGTGAACAAATATCATATTATCCGCGCAACGCTGGAATCTATTGCCTATCAGGTAAATGACGTACTAAATGCCATGAAAGCAGATTCAGGCATTAATCTGGCGGCATTAAAAGTTGATGGCGGAGCCAGTGCCAACAATTTCCTGATGCAGACACAGGCAGATATTATCAATGCACCGGTCAACCGTCCATGCTGTGTTGAGACAACTGCAATGGGGGCTGCTTATCTGGCAGGTCTGGCAGTAGGCTACTGGAGCAGTAAAGAAGAAGTGCGCCACAATTGGTCCATTGACCAGAAATTCTACCCGTCTATCACTGAAGAAACAAGAGAGCAAAAGATCAAAGGATGGAATAAGGCTGTGAAATATTCTTACGGATGGGCGAAGGACGAATAAAGCCGTTTCGTGATATGAAGTGAGAATTAACAGTTGCTTACATTTTATCAGCAAAGCTAAATAAAATTCAGTGTATTGACAATCTTACAGAGATAGTGGTACGGTAATACAGTAATTTCGGCAAAGGCCGATGATTTTGGAGTTTTACAAATTACATAACGAATATTGAGGTGCGAAAAAATGCAGGAAATGAAACCAATCAAAGAAGGTAAAGTACGTGAGATTTATGACAACGGTGACAGCCTGATCATGGTTGCGACAGACCGCATCAGCTGCTTTGATGTTATCCTGAACAATCAGGTAACCAAGAAGGGAACTGTACTGACTCAGATGTCCAAGTTCTGGTTTGACATGACAGAAGACATTCTGCCGAACCACATGATTTCTGTAGATGTAAAAGATATGCCTGAATTTTTCCAGCAGGAGAAATTTGACGGAAACAGCATGATGTGCCGTAAGCTTGAAATGCTGCCTATCGAGTGTATTGTGCGTGGATATATTACAGGAAGCGGATGGGAAAGCTACAAAAAGACAGGTAAAGTCTGCGGTATTGAATTACCGGAAGGCCTGAAGGAATCTGACAAGCTTCCTGAGCCAATTTATACTCCGTCCACAAAGGCTGAGATTGGTGATCATGACGAAAATATCTCCTATGAGCAGAGTATCGCTCACCTTGAGAAATATTTCCCGGGCAGAGGAGAGGAATTAGCTGCAAAACTTCGTGATAATACAATTGCACTTTATAAGAAATGTGCGGAATACGCATTAAGCAAGGGAATCATTATCGCAGATACCAAATTTGAATTTGGTCTGGATAAAGACGGAAACATGGTGATCGGTGATGAGATGCTCACACCGGACAGCTCCCGTTTCTGGCCTGCTGAAGGATATGAACCAGGACATGGCCAGCCATCCTTTGACAAACAGTTTGCACGTGACTGGCTGAAAGCAAATCCGGACAATGACTGGACACTTCCGCAGGATATTGTAGATAAGACAATCGGAAAATATCTTCAGGGTTATGAAATGCTTACAGGTAAGAAATTATAATAATTCAGAGATATAGCAGATACTGCTGTTCGAAACATTGATAAAAGTTCGGACAGCAGTATTTTTTGATAAAATGCCACAAAAGTGTGGAAATCAGATGAATTTTTTGTTACACTAAAGTGAAGAAGGTAATGGTAATGGAAGAGACAGGATTGTAGTCATGGTGTGTAGTTATATTTTGTTTCTGAGATTATGAAAATGTGTAAGGAGAAAAAGGTTTATGAAAACATTGAAAAAGTTGCTTTTTATCATAATGGCAGTTGCTGTTTTAGCTATGCCGGTATTTGGTGTACAGGCTGCGGAAAGTGATATTCCTGTTACAGAGCAGCCCGGGGTATCCCCGACGCCATCTCCGGTTCCCATAAGAGAACTGGTTACAAAGGGAAACAAGATTTACTATTATTATAAGGGAAAAATGGTTAAGAACAAATGGAAGAGATATAATGGCTATAAGTATTATTTTGGCGCAAATGGAAATGCTGTGCGGGGAGGACAGCGTATCAACAATGTAGTTTATGTTTTTGATGAGAAAGGACGTTTATTTGAGAATAAACAGAATAAAATTGTAAAATCCGGATCCAATATTTATCATATAAGGACAGAACACGGCCGTGCCAGCATTGGATATTTTATCTATAAGAATAATCTGTATTATGCGGATCCAAAAGGAAGGCTGTATCAGAAGAAATCCAGACAGAACGGCCAGCTTTATTTTACCAATTCCGGTGCTGCAAGAAAAGATTATAATGCTCTGCTGAAAATGCGTGTGATGCAGATTGTATCGTCAATCACAAATTCAGGTATGAGTCAGAGCCAGAAGCTTTATGCATGTTGGAAATATGTTGTTTACGGAGGATTTTACTATGGTGGTCCGGATCCTAACATTTACCAGAGTGGCTGGGCGCGCAGTGAGGCATTGAGGATGTTTCGTACAGGATATGGCAACTGTTATGGATTTTCCTGTATTTTTGCTGCTCTTGCAAGAGAAATAGGATATACACCGTATATGATCTGTGGCCGGGTACCGGGAAGCAGAGATGGAGCGGCAGATGGCTTCACCCGTCATTGCTGGGTAGAAATCAATGGTCTTTATTATGATCCGGAAGCACAGTATGCCGGCTGGATGACAGGGGTTTATGGTTATGATTACTATCCGATCAGTCACCAGATCCAGAGAGTTGTTAACTTTTGTAAATTCTAATGTGCAGATAAGTTGACTAATTATATGAGAGGTGTTTCTATGGAAAGCAGAATTGCAGTGATTAGTATTATAGTAGAGAATTCAGATTCTGTAGAATGTCTGAACAGGATTCTTCATGAATATGGCATTTATATCATCGGCAGAATGGGGATTCCTTACAGGCAGAGAGGGATAAGCATTATCAGTGTGGCAATAGATGCACCTCTGGATATAATCAATGCACTGACCGGAAAAATTGGCCGGCTGGCAGGGGTTTCAGCAAAAACAGTCTATTCGAAAGCTTAGAGGAAATGAAAATATATGGCATCAGCAGAGTTGCAGATACCTGAACACATTCAGGAGACACAGAATATTACCAGAGAAGAACTGGAAATGATTTTACATACACAGAATCCACTGGTAACGGAAGAACTACGAAGAAGAGCACAACAGACCGCAAAAGCAATTTATGGAAATAAAATTTATGTCCGTGGTCTGATCGAATTTACAAATTACTGCAAGAACAATTGTTATTATTGTGGTATACGCTGTTCAAATACGGATGCAGACAGATACCGGCTTTCTTTGGAACAGATTTTGTCCTGCTGTGAAACAGGATGGAATCTTGGTTTTCGGACTTTTGTTCTGCAGGGCGGAGAAGATCCGCATTTCACAGATGAACATATTTGTCAGATTGTCCGCACGATTAAAGAAATATACCCTGACTGTGCAGTGACTCTTTCTATTGGAGAAAAGAGTGAAGAAAGCTATCAGGCATATTTTAATGCAGGCGCTGACAGATATCTCTTGCGTCATGAGACAGCAGATGAAGATCATTACAAAAAACTTCACCCGGAACAGATGTCCCTGGTTTTCAGAAAAAATTGTCTGAAAAACCTGAAGAAAATAGGATATCAAACCGGATGTGGATTCATGGTAGGATCTCCGGGACAAACTGTAGATACACTTTACCGCGATCTTTTATTTATTAAGGAATTAAAGCCTGAAATGATAGGAATTGGACCGTTTATTCCTCACAAAGACACCCCGTTTGCTAAAGAATTACCCGGAACTCTGGAGCAGACTCTGCGATTATTGTCAATTATCCGCCTGATCCACCCACACGCGCTTCTTCCGGCAACAACAGCCCTTGGAACCATAGACCCCAAGGGCAGAGAGAAGGGAATTTTGGCAGGGGCCAATGTAGTAATGCCCAATTTATCACCGGTCAATGTCCGGGATAAGTATACCCTTTATGATAATAAGATCTGTACAGGTGATGAAGCTGCTGAATGCAAAGCCTGTATGGCAGCACGTATGAAGAGCATTGGTTATGAAGTAGTGACAGACAGAGGCGATTATAAAGCATGACTGCAGTTCACTCCTGAATAACTTAAGCATCCGCGATAAGCGGAACATAAAACTGAATATAGAAAAAACTAATCGGAAAGCGGCAGATAAGGAAGCCCCTGACCGAAAAGAAAGGAAACAAATCTATGTATAATCCAAAATCATTAAAAGCAGAGGAATTTATTTCCGACGAAGAGATCAGAGAAACCCTTGCATATGCAGATGCAAACAAAGAAAATGTGGCGCTGATCGACCAGATCCTTGCGAAGGCAAAAGAATGTAAAGGACTTACCCACAGAGAAGCCTCTGTCCTTCTTGCCTGTCCCATTCCTGAGAAGATTCAGAAGATGTATGATCTGGCAGCGGAGATCAAGAAAGAATTCTACGGAAACAGAATCGTTCTGTTTGCCCCTCTGTATCTTTCCAACTATTGCGTAAACGGCTGTGTGTACTGTCCGTATCATAAGAAAAATCAGCATATTGCCCGCAAAAAACTTACTCAGGAAGAAATTGTAAAAGAAGTAACTGCCCTTCAGGATATGGGACATAAACGTCTTGCTATTGAAGCCGGAGAGGATCCGATCAATAATCCCATTGAGTACATTCTGGAATGCATCCAGACAATCTACAGCATTAAACATAAGAATGGTGCCATTCGACGTGTCAATGTAAATATTGCGGCCACAACTGTGGAAAATTACAGGAAATTAAAAGATGCAGGAATCGGTACCTACATTCTTTTTCAGGAGACTTATCATAAAGAAAGTTACGAAACACTTCATCCAACAGGTCCGAAACATAACTATGCCTATCATACAGAAGCAATGGACCGCGCAATGGAAGGCGGCATTGATGACGTAGGACTGGGTGTATTATTTGGTCTTGAACTTTACAGGTATGAGTTTGCCGGGCTTCTGATGCATGCGGAACATCTTGAGGCAGTTCATGGAGTAGGTCCTCATACTATCAGTGTGCCTCGTATCAAACATGCGGATGATATTGATCCTTCTGCTTTTGATAACAGTATCAGTGATGAAATTTTTGCCAAAATCTGTGCACTGATCCGGATTGCTGTGCCATATACGGGAATGATCATTTCCACAAGAGAAAGTAAAGCAGTTCGTGAAAAAGTACTTCCTCTGGGAGTTTCTCAGATCAGCGGTGCCTCCAGGACAAGTGTTGGCGGGTATGACGTTCCTGAAACAGAAGATGAAGTGACATCTGCACAATTTGACGTCAGTGACCAGAGATCTCTGGATGAAATCGTTAACTGGCTGATGGGTATGGGAGATATCCCAAGCTTCTGTACTGCCTGTTACAGAGCAGGAAGAACAGGTGACCGTTTTATGTCTTTGTGCAAAAGTAAACAGATTTCTAACTGCTGCCATCCCAATGCGCTGATGACATTGATGGAATATCTCCAGGATTATGCAAGCCCTGAGACGAAAAAAGTCGGACTGGAGCTGATTCAAAAAGAACTGGAAAATATCCCGGGCGAAAAGATAAGGAAACTCACAGAGGAACACCTTGCAGATATTGTAAACGGACAGAGAGATTTCCGATTCTGACATTCTCTGCACTTTTAACGATCAATAACAACACCTGAAAGAAGGGATTAATATGGCAGTGACATTGAACGAAACACCTTCCGGAAACCGTCTGCATATCGGAATCTTTGGCAAAACCAACAGTGGAAAATCCTCATTTATCAATACTTTTTCCGGGCAGAAAGTATCTATTGTTGCGGATGTTGCCGGAACTACCACAGATCCTGTATACAAATCAATGGAAATCTATCCTCTTGGTCCCTGTGTCCTCATCGATACGGCAGGATTTGATGATGAAGGAGAACTGGGTGCATTACGAATAGAAAAAACCAGTCTGGCTGCACAGAAAACTGAACTGGCGATCATCCTTTTCTGCGAGGATGAAATGGTACAGGAATTAAAATGGTATAACTATTTTAAGAAACGGCAGACACCGGTAATTCCGGTGCTTGGTAAAGCTGATCTATATACACAGGAACAAAAAGAATATCTGATTCAGATGATTCAGAAAAATACAGGAGAAACGGTCTGTCCTGTCAGTTCTGAAACGGGAGAGGGAATCCGGAAATTAAAAGAGCTTCTGGCAGAAAAAATCCCGGAAGGCTACGGTAACAGAATGATCACCGGGAATCTGGTTTCCAAAGATGATCTGGTACTCCTTGTAATGCCACAGGATATCCAGGCACCAAAGGGACGGCTGATCCTGCCCCAGGTACAGACTCTACGAGAACTGCTGGATAAAAGATGTCTCATAATGAGTGTAACTACTGACCGGTATCCGGCTGCATTGCAGACTCTTTCCAGACCACCGAAGCTGATCATCACAGATTCTCAGGTGTTCCCATACATCTATGAGAACAAACCAAAAGAGAGCATGCTTACTTCCTTTTCTGTACTGTTTGCGGCATACAAGGGAGATCTTTCTTACTACATAGAGGGAGCAAAAGCAATTGACAGTCTGAAAGAAACTTCTCATGTACTGATTGCCGAATGCTGCACACATGCACCTCTGAAAGAGGATATTGGCAGAGTGAAAATTCCCCGGATGCTGAAAAAACGATTTGGAGAAAACTTGCAGGTAGAGCTGGTAAGCGGAACCGATTTTCCGGATGACCTTACCGGATATGATCTGATCATCCAGTGCGGAGCATGTATGTTTAACCGGAAATATGTGATGTACCGCATCGACAGGGCAAAGAAGCAACAGGTACCTGTGACCAATTACGGGATAACCATCGCACATCTTACCGGAATACTGGATCATGTGGCATTGCCGGAATGATGATTCCAATCCCGAAAAATAACAGATATTAACAAATACATAAAGACTGCTGTACAGTTAGATTACTGTATGGCAGTTTTATTGTTATATTACAGGAAATTAATCCTGCTAATCCTGCAAGCAGGATTTTTTTTTATAAATAATTGCTTCACAATTTGGATGAATTTCGCAAAATTTTCATGAAGATATTGACAAGCAGCCTATGTTAGTTTATACTAACTTACAGTTAGAGAAAGTTAACCATACCCAAAGTATTATCAATGCCCGATTATCAGGCAAGGGATAAATACTTTCCAATCCCCATATTAATATATCTAAAAGAACAAAAGGAGGATAATACATGAGTATTGTAATCGTAGGCGGACATGACAGAATGGTAGGACAGTATAAAAAAATCTGCAAATCTTATAAATGCAAATGTAAAGTATTTACACAGATGGAAGCCGACTTCGGAAAAAAGATAGGATGTCCGGATCTTCTGGTACTTTTTACAAATACTGTATCCCATAAGATGGTAAAATGCGCACTGGACGAGGTTGGCGCTTCTACAGATATTGCTGTCTCTTATACACATCTGACGCTGCCGACGAAGCTAGAAGTGTAGA
>ENA-OZBR01001181-OZBR01001181.1-human-gut-metagenome-genome-assembly--contig:-NODE-1181-length-10396-cov-6.664733_pt1 | contig 10396 bp, 6 predicted proteins | sample MGYA00243981_ERZ653524 | MGnify/ENA primary metagenome ERZ653524 (study PRJEB26926, sample SAMN06165084) | human gut metagenome | biome: ENVO:00009003; feature: ENVO:2100002; material: ENVO:00002003...
TTTAAATATTTTAAGATTTTTCTTAATAAAAATATATTTTTTAATGTAAAAATGAAAAAGCCCCGGCAGTTAACCGGAAGCTTTTTCTGGAAATATTAGGAGAAGTAAATTCTTATAAGCTTATTTATCGAATGTCTTCTTTCTCTTTAATTCAACACATGCAATTCCTGCTGTTAATGTCATTGCAGCAATATACCATACCATATGGTATGAATCACCTGTCTTAACACCATTATTATCTGATACCGCTGGCTCTGTAGCTGGCTGATCTGTTGGTGTCTCTGGTCTAACAGGCTGCTCTGGTGCTGGTTCTGCTGGTGTTGGATTCTCTGGTTCACCTGGTGCTGGATTTTCCGGTTCGCCTGGTGTCGGATTCTCCGATTCACCTGGTGTTGGATTCTCCGGTTCACCTGGTGTCGGATTTTCTGGTTCGCCTGCAGATGTAATCTCCTTACCATCAACAACAAGCTTAACATCTGAAAATGTCACATCAGCACTTCTTGCAACATACATTCCAACATATACATATTCTGAATCTACAGAAGTTAATTTAAAATCAAAACCACCTGTAATAGTTTCTTCATTACCAAATGTACATGCATAACCATCTGTATTACTTTCGATTTTAAGGTTATATGTCTCACCAGCCTTAATCTCATTAGCACATGTTCCTCCCTGTGTAAGAGCGCCACTCTTTCTTGCAAAACAGTTCCATACAGAACCTTTCTTAGTAAGCTTAAGTGGACCAGCTGCAACATAGTCACCTAAAGTATTATTATTATTCTGATCAACATACATATCATCTCTTGCCATAAGACCGAATGACACCTGATCATTAGATGTAAAACTGTTCACAGTCGCCTTTGCCGTAATTGTAAAATTACTGTTTGCTGGAACTCTGTAATAATACATAGCAATTCCATCAGCAGTACTTGCTATCTTTCCTGCTCCGTTAACAGCAATATTGATATTACCATTATCCAGACTCTCAAGCTTGAATTTAGATGCTATCTTATCATTGCCGCCAACATTTCCAAATACAGTTCCCTTAAAGATTCCTGCATTAGCCCATAATTCACTGTCTTTTAAATCATTTGAATATTCTGACTCTTTATAATCAGGATTAGACTTTAAAACATCACTCTTAGTTGGTGCTTTAGCATCAATAATATGCTCTGCAAGTCCAGCTACATTAAGTTCCTTAATTGTCTTAGTAACAAGATATGCATTATATGTTCCGCCCCAGATATTAGTATGTGTATTGTCTACACTTTCTGGCTTTGATGATGTCCATGCATGTAAATTAACTGTCTCGGATGCTCCTAATGAATCGTATAATTCCTTAGTAAGAGAAGTCATATCAACCACTGGAACATTAAGATCTTTTCCAAGATTAATGATTGCCTGTGGATAACTTCCTCCTTCAAACTCTCCTGAAGCAGCTGTAACATGAAGCTGGCTGTCAGACCAGTTGCCATCAGAAGTTCTTCTTACAATCGGTGTACATAAAACAACAGTTGTTCCTGCTGCCTGTGCCGGCTTTATATAATTCTCATATAAAGAATTAGCAAATGAGCCTGCTGTTTTATAATCTCCATTAGGGTTAGTATATCTTCCGCTCTCCGCTTTTTCATCATTGTGGCCGAAACCGACAAGAAGAAAATCTCCCTTTTTCATTCCAGCTATAAGCTCACCATACTCCTTATCTGCTGTATAGCTTGTTGAACTTCTTCCTGATAAAGCAATATTCTTTACCTCAAAAGTTCCATCCAGATACTTATCAATCTGTGTTCCCCATCCATATCTAGGATAATAATAATTGTCTGTGAAAGCACTGACTGTCGAATCTCCCACAATCCAGACAACAGGCTTTGATGAATCTGATTCCTCAGCTCCTGCAAATGTGCCAAATCCAAAACTCATAACAAGCAAAAGAACTGCACTAAGCAGACAACTGATTCGTCTTCTATTTTTGTTTTTCATAACAAAGACCATTCCTTTCTTTCATTTGTTCAAATTGTAAACTATGAACCAGTGTCAAGGTCAAGTCTTTGTATATATTTTACCATAAAATGTTTTTACAAAAAAATCCCCGCACTATGTGCGGGGAAATTCACAAAATATTAATACGCTATACCATTAGATACTTCTACATAATAAATATTAACTCCACCAGATTCTGATACAATATAATATTCACCTGCCTCATCTAATCTGAATGATACTGACTTAAGTGAAGAACCAGGTATCTTAGCTGTACTTGTTACATCATTACCGTTCTTATCAATAATCTTAATAAGTCTGCTTGTATCTGTATCTGAGCTTGTTGCATATATCTTTACCTTAGATTCACCTGCTGTCTTAAATGCAATTGCTCTTGCAGATTCGCTTCCTGCACCGCTAAGCTTGATTCTCTTTGTAAAGCTGATATTCTTGTAATCCTTATCACTCTTATCAACTGTTACAGTCTTTTTGCTTGTTGCAACAATCTTAAGACCATCAACTACAGTTGAACTCTTAATCTTTCTTGTTGAAACATCATTAGCATTAAGAATTAATTTTTCACCCTTTGTTGATACTGAAGATGCTTCTGTTGCCTTTGTTGTTGCCTCTGTCGCCTTAGTTGGAGCCTGTGTCTCCTTTGTTGTTGCCTCTGTCGCCTTAGTTGGAGCCTGCGTCTCCTTTGTTGCTGCCTCTGTCGCCTTAGTTGTTTCCTGAGCCTTTGTTGTCTCTTCTGGCTTAGTTACCTCAGATGATGAATTCTTTGAAGATACACTAATCATCTGATTAGCAACATTGAATCTTGCTCCCATTGAAGCATAGCTTCCTGTTGTCTCATAAAGGCTGTTCATATTAACAGTTCCATCAGCATTTCTAAGCTGTTTATCTATATTTTTGCTCATATCAATTGCATTAACAGTGTTCTTAAACATTCCAGCTGTCTTAGCAGGGTCAGTCACAACAGTTCCCTTCTTATCTCCACTTACTAAAGAAGTAAACAAAGAACCTGAAAGATTATAATACTTACCTGAGTTGTAATATATTGAATCAGCCATTTTACCAGTAAACTTATCTGAATCAATTGCACCTGCTGATACAAGCCCCTTAAATATTGCTGAACTTGATGTTCTGTAACATAAGAAGTTACCCTTCTTAGCATACTTTCCATTGCCCCATGCTGTAACATTTACAATTGTAAGACCTGTTGGGTTATTATTATCTGTAAATCCTGTTGCACCATTGTCAAATGACAGACAATTCATTACATTATGTGGAGTTCCAACACCTGAACCTCCAAGCTTGAATCCATTCATATCTCCGTTAGCATAGTGAACACCATTAGATAATGTTCCATTATTAAATGCAACACAGTTTCTAATTGTAATTACACCGATAGGACCTGTTGCACTCTTTGCAAATAAATCCCATCCATCATCTGAGTTGCTATATGATATACATCCGTCAAACACATTACCTTCACCGCATGTAAGCTTTGCAGCAAATCCATCTGCATTCTCACCTGTACCACCCTGTTCAGGGAAATCACAGTTATCATGTGATGTACAGTTAATAATCAGGTTATTTGATGGCCATAAATCTTTAGTAGCTGCTGTTGTGTCATATCTAGAAATCTGGAGTCCTGAATCCCTGTTTGCTTCAAATACACATTTTTCAAAAATGTTGTTATTACCAGCAAGTAATACTCCGTTATCTCCAGCACCATAGAAATTAATTCCCTGGAAATACCAGTAATCTCCATCTACAACTACACCTCTGTTAGCTCCGTCAAGCTTCTGTGCAGAGAAATCAAACTTAACTTCCTTGCCACTTTCAGCCTTTACAATAATATAAGAGCCTGATTTTCCATTCATGGCATTATTAATTACAATTGTATCTGAGAACTTATATGTTCCCTCTTTTACAATAATTACATCGCCCGCCTTAGCTGAACTGATTGCATTAAGAATCTCATTTGAAGATGATACATATTTTGCATTCTTAAAATCTGAATCCTTCTTCTTACTGATATCTGTATAAGCGCCTGAATAAGAAAGACTTGTCTTATCATATGATGTTGTTGCATCTGAACCCGCTGTTTCCTTTTCAGTTGCCTTTGTTGCGCTTTCTGTTGATTTAGTTGTTGCCTGTGTTGCTTTTGTTGTTGTCTGTGTCTCCTTAGTTGTTGCCTGTGTAGCTTTTGTTGTACTCTCTGTTGCCTTAGTCTCTTCTGTTGTCGGATCTGGTGAAACAATCTTCGCATTAGTACCACCTACAGAAACAAGGTCTGTATTCTTGTAATTAGTAACTGTTGCCTTTAATTCCTTATCTATGGCATATACAGAATCATCTTTATCAGAGAATGTCCATGAAATCACTCCACCGCCAAGGCTTCCTGCTCCCTTTGCAGATGTTACTACTGAAGGTACATCTTCTGCATTATTAAGACTTCCTGATTTAACTCCGAGATCCTTAGTTGTATCAAAGTTATCATAAGATGTTGCACCTGCTACAGTCTTATATGAAGATGGAACTTTCTCATCTGCTGACTTTGCAAGGTATGCATCAAATGATGCCGCATTTGCAGAATCACCTGTTTCTGAAACAGCATTTGCATAGATAATCTTCTGTGCACCTACGATAACATTTCCATATGCTTTAATGATACCACCATTCTCACCTGAGAATGTACCCTCACCAAGTGCATCTGTTCCCTGATTAGATGAAAGCATTGGATTCTTACAGTTCCTAAAATAGTTATTCTGTATGAATAATGAAGAACCCATTGTTGAACCAGCACCATACTTTGCATTGCCATCATAGTAGTTGTTATACATATGCACTGACATTGTTCTTACTCTTGCATGTCTTGAATCAGAATGATCAAACCAGTTATGATGATATGTAATATAGTTAGGACCAGACTCGCTCTTCATTCCACATAACGAGCACTTACCTGAGTCATAAAAATGTACATATGAAACTGTTATATACTGTGAATTACCTTTAATGTCAATTGAACCATCACCCTTTGCCTGGTCAGCATCCCCACCTGCTTTACCATAGTACAGATCAACATTGTGAATCCATACATTGCAGTTTGCTGTATCGAGAGAAATACCATCATCCATGAAATTAATAATTGAGAAATTTCTCATCTCAACATTTCCTGCATTTCTTAAGAGGAAACCGAATCCATTGATTGTTGCATCATCTCCGATACCCTCTATTGTCATATTAAGATTTGAATAAGCACTAGCTCCTTTAATCTGTACTCCCTCAGATGAACTTGAAAACTTATCCATTGCAGTATCTGTAACACATCCGATTACACGAACATCAAGTGCTCTTGTTTCTATCCCCTTGCTAGCACTCTTTGTATATGCATCAATTATTGTCTGAAGACCTGTATATTCCTTCTCTCCCTTTGCCTCTTTTACTGATGCCTTAATTGTCTTTGCATTATCGTTAGTAACATAAAGAACAATTGCATCTTTCTTAAGTGTTCCATTCTCATTGTAAGCACCTGAACCTGTTTTATATTTTGATTCAGATGAAAATGCAAATCCGGATCTGTCATAAGAACTTACATTGAGTGTCTTAGTAACCTGTGCTTTGTCAGTAACTTCCTTTCCGTTCTTTACAGGAACTACCTTAATAACATAGTCACCTGCCGCAAGTCCTACTGCATCAACCCTGTAGTAGTTCTTATACTTTCTGATAAGTTCATTGTCGATTCTTGCATAAGCAGAATCTGCCTGGCTGGCTTTCTTGATATATGCTGTATATCCTTCTGCCTGATTATCAATGGTCCACTGTGCATATGCTGACTCTAACCATCCTGCCGCACCATCAATAAATTTAACCGTTCCAACATCCGCCTTCGCTGTAAGAAGTGATGTAGGAATCACGATACTCACAATCATAACCAATGCAAGTACCCATGCCCATTTTCTACGAGCTGCTTTGCTAATAATAGCTTTCATGTTTTGATTTTCCTCCTCAATACATTTTTTTGTGCATTTTGCTTTAACCAGCAAGGGTTTATGTCGTTATATTAGCAACTTTTACTCAAAAAGTACATGTATGTTAAGTAGGAAATAGGTACCATATTCATAATTTTTATGTATTTCATGTGAAAATATGTCAAAAATATGTAAAACACCGTAGCACATTTGCTATTAAGCTAATATGCCACGGTGTAGATTAAGCATCCGGATATTCCAATATATATCTCTCATAACCATTAATTATCTTAGTATTCTCATTATACTCATATTCCTGCTTAAACTTCATCTGGTAGGTCTTATGGATATGACCATGGATGAAATACTTAGGCTTATATTTTTCCAACAGATAATTAAAGCCCTCAAAACCCTTATGAGGTTCGTCAGGTCCGTCACCTATTCCCGCTGCCGGTGAATGTGTAAGCAGTATATCAAAGCCCCTGTTCTTCTTTATTGAAAGCCACATTTTATTAATTCTGTGGTTCATCTCTTTCTGTGTATACTGGTTCTTTCCCTTCTTATAGCGTATAGAACCACCAAGTCCCATAATACGGACACCTTTATACACATATATCTTATTCTCTATATCAATGCATCCATCCGGTGGCTGTGTATCATAACAGTCATCATGATTGCCATGCACATAAAGAATAGGTACTTTTGAAAATGATGCAAGAAACGACAGATACTGGGGTTTTAAATCCCCTGCTGAAAGTATAAGATCTATACCTTCCAATTTTTCCTTTTCGAAATAATCCCATAAGTACTTTGATTCAACATCCGCTAACACAAGTATTTTCATTAATAATTCCCCAGCCACCACTGCAGGCAGCATGCTTTCTATTCTTCTTCTTTGACAACACCCTGAAGTGCCATTTTTAATTTAGCATTATCTGTAAGTTCATCATACCGAGGCAGTCTGCCAACCACATTATCAAGCAGCCAGTCCATAGTAATTATATGTTCCGGATCAATAAGCTTCCCTTCTTCAACCCTTATATTACCCTGCTGATCTTTTAATTCACCCTCAAACACTCTGAACCTTGCTTCCTTAAGTTCTTTCTCAAAGAGCTTTACAAGTCTCTTAGTTGCTGATGGCAGACTCTCTGAATATATAAGATCAACAACTCCTGCCGACATTCCCCACCAGTAATTAAGTGCTTTTACATTATCGCCGTCCTCATCCTTACTCCATGAACCACTCATAATGCTCTGTATAAGCTTTTCATAAAAAACTCCCCAGTGCCATACAGGCATAGCCAGGTGCTTATCCGAATCACTCGCTTTATACAACCCGAACTTTCTCTTACTCTTGCCCGGAGTAATCATATCCTGATTAGAAATAATGCTTATATTCTTCTTAGCAAGATTTTCCTCTGAATCATTATCCTTAATACTGTTCCATTCAAGGTAAACCTTGGCTCTTGGATTAACAAACTTTACTCCCAATGCAAATGCATTTATATTCGCACATGCCCCATAAACCGGATTATCAGCTATATAACCAACATTATCGTCATCAGCCATTGAACCTGCAATAATCCCTGTTATAAACTTTGCTTCAAACATTCTTGCATAATATGACCTGATATATTTATGTGAAATGTTAAGAGAACAATCAAGAATCTTTACTGACGGATGTGCTATTGCAGCTTTAAGTCCAGCCATATTCATTGCAGAAGATGTAAGGAATATAAGGTCACAGCCTTTCTCTATAAGTCTGTTGATTGCCGCCTCATCACTCTGCTCCGGTATCACATTCTCCTCAACATATGTCTCTATCTGGTCACCAAATGTATCATCAATATACTGTCTTCCAAGCTCATGTGCATAGCACCACTCTGAATCCTGCGGAGTCTTTTCATACACAAATCCAACCTTAAGCTTCTTAACTCCTCCCATTGGAAGCAGATAACTTAATATATTCTTCTTAGGTGCTGCAGCTGGTGTCATCTTAAGTTCCACTTCGCTGTTATCATCAATAAGCTCGAATTCAGCCCATGTCTTGGCAACATTCTTTGCCATCTCAGACTTAGTCATTCTCTTAACAGCATCATATCCGTGAATGTGAATGAATCGTAAAAATGAATCTCCCGTCGGGAAATCGAACTTATCCCCTCCTCTTGATTCATAAGCAAGCCTGAAATTAAGATAGCACGAAACAAGGTCTTTCTTATCATCCTCATCCATTGGTTCTCCTGGTGTAATTCCAACCAGCTCCATAAGAGTTGTAAAACTGCCCTCTTTGCTGAAATATATATCGTTTAACTTAGTAGATTTATAAAAATCCATGAATTCATAATATATCTTAACATCAGGATCATCACTATACTTAGGTATCTTTCTTATAACCTGTGCACTTACTGTCACCGCCTTAAAATACTTAAGTACACTGACTCTTTTATTACCTTCAAGCACATAGAACTTATTCATGTACTCATATACTTTAATATCGTCTCTTATTCCCTCATTTACCTGACTGTCACTAAGTGAAGCCCACTTTGCCGAAAATTCTGTTCCCCAGTCAAGTATAGGCATAAAGTTGTCTGCAAATGCTGTAGTTCTTCCCGCTGTACATGTTCCTACTACCAGCCTTAATGGAATCTGGTCACTTCCAAGACTGACTTCTCTGTCAATACTGCTTTCATCAATAATATCCTCCAGAACCGGAAGATATGGATAAGTACCCTTATTTACACACGCATGATATTCTTTTTTACCAATCTTTACTGCACTGAGATAATCCTGTACTGACATATCTTTTACCTTTCCTTTCTGTCTGCATTCTACCCTTTAATGTTCCTGTATGTAACATTTGCAAACCGCCATATCTTATTTATTTCTACTTACATATATAAAACTATCACATTTTCACCAAAAAATACACCTTAAAATTGACTTTTGTTAATTATGCTAGTATCTTATTCGATAGGCTTGAAATTTTTCTATATTTCGGGTCTGAATAAAATGCATGCAGATACGCATTTAAAGAAATGGAGTATACATATGAATATTGAATTTTCTAAGAGAGCTGACCGCTTTGGCAGCAACATTTTTAATATACTTAATCAGAAAAAGAATGACAGACTTGCACAGGGAAAGCCGGTATATAACTTTACTGTAGGAACTCCTGATTTCAAGCCTGATGAATCTGTTATGAAGGTTGTTTCAGAGGCAGCACTTGACCCTGAGAATTACAAGTACTCACTTGGTGATACTGATGAATTGCTTGACGCTGTATGCAAATGGTACAAACGCCGTTACAACACCGTTATCACACCTGATGAAGTCGCCTCTGTATTCGGAACCCAGGAAGGCATGGCTCATATTGCCCTTGCTTTGTGCAACCCTGGTGATTTATGCTTAGTTCCTAATCCAGGATATCCTATATTCGAGATTGGACCATTCCTGTGTGACGCACAGATTGCTTATTACAATCTTCTCCCAGAGAATGATTATCTTATAGATTTTGATTCTATCGATGAAGATACTGCAAAAAAAGCCAAAATGATGGTTGTATCTTATCCACTGAATCCTGTATGTGCTACTGCACCTGATGAATTCTACGATAAACTCATCGCATTTGCCAAGAAATATAACATCATTATTATTCACGACAACGCATATTCTGAGATTATATATGACGGACAGATTGGTGGCTCTTTCTTAAGCCACGAAGGTGCTATGGAAGTCGGAGTTGAATTCAACTCTCTTTCTAAGACTTATAATCTTACTGGTCTGCGCCTTTCATTTCTTATCGGAAACCATGAAATCGTAAGCAAATTCAAAACTGTCCGCTCACAATTTGACTATGGAACAAGTTTTATATATCAGAAAGCTGCTGTTGCTGCACTTAACGGTCCGCAAGGATATGTCGCTGACAACCGTGCTGAATATGAGTTAAGAAGAAATGCTCTCGTTGCCGGAATTAAGAAGCTTGGACTTAAACCTGCTGATGTTAAAGGCACAATGTTTGTATGGGCTGCCATTCCTGACGGCTATACCAGTTCAGCTGATTATGTTATGGAACTTCTTAATAAGACTGGCGTTTTATGTACACCTGGAAGCAGCTTCGGAAGCCTTGGAGAAGGTCATGTAAGATTTGCCCTTGTACTTCCCCATGAAGAAATTGAGAATATTTTTTCTAATCTGTAATTCACTAAAAAACATAATATACGTACAAAACCCCGTATCCTGCAAAACAGAATACGGGGTTTATATGTATCTTTGCTATTAACAATCACTGGTGATTAGCCACGAATCTTCTTAACAAGAGCAACAGCCTCTGCTGTCATATCCTTAATCTTGTCAAATTCTCCTGCCTTAATCATATCACCCTTAACCTGTCTCTTATACACATCTCCGAGCCCACGAGACCGTACTAGATCTCG
>ENA-OZBR01001187-OZBR01001187.1-human-gut-metagenome-genome-assembly--contig:-NODE-1187-length-10373-cov-4.210700_pt1 | contig 10373 bp, 4 predicted proteins | sample MGYA00243981_ERZ653524 | MGnify/ENA primary metagenome ERZ653524 (study PRJEB26926, sample SAMN06165084) | human gut metagenome | biome: ENVO:00009003; feature: ENVO:2100002; material: ENVO:00002003...
TCTAGTACGGTCTCGTGGGCTCGGAGATGTGTATAAGAGACAGGGTGCGGCAGGTGGAATAGCCGGTGTATTGGCAAATAGCTATGATGGGCAAGAAAGTTATATAAAGAACTGTTATTCAAATGCAACGGTCAGCGATCAGGCGGCAAGTGGCGGAAAAGCAGGCGGTATTGCCGGACGGAAAGTAGGTGTCGGCGGATTTATTGAGAACTGCTATGCATACGGAGCAGTCAGTGCAACTAAAGGAGGCGTAGGCGGTATTTTGGGACAAATCGACAAAAGTTGTGACATTGCTATCAAGAACAGCGCAGCATGGAGTAACTTGACCGGAGTGGATGCTTCGTCAACCGTAGGACGCATTGTTGGGGTCTCTGCTTCATTAGGCAGTTATGAGAATTGTTACGCCTGCGAAAGTATTGTACTCAAAGTGAATGAAAAAACGATTACCGCATCAGACGAATCATCAGCCACGGGAACAACTTTTCACGGAGTGGCGAAGTCAGCGGAAGAACTGGGGAATATCATCGTAGCCTGGAATCCGAATCTTTGGAAAAAAGGAACGAACGGTTATCCGATATTCCAGTGGTCTGAATAAATAAAGCCAGTCGATACAAAAAAGCAGAAATAATCTGCTTTTTTGCTTTTATAGGGGTTGGGCAGATGAATGATGAGTTGTTTTATCTTATAGAAGCGATTCAGAGAAATACTACAATCGAATATATATATCCTTAAATATAAATCACTTTAAATTGTAACAACTTAATTGATAAAATTATGAATGACCGAAGAAACTCATTTTTTAGACTGTTTCTCCTGATTCTGTTGTGTTTGGGCGTCCAGTCACTACGGGCGCAGACAGTTACAAAGGTCTTTAAAAATGAGCCGCTGAAGGCGGTATTGAAAGAAGTTGAGCGGCAGACGAAGTACTCCATTATCTATAAAACGGACGAGGTTAATGAAAACAAGAAGATAACGGCTTCCTTTCAGCAGGCAACTGTTAATAATGTGCTTGCTACTGTTTTGGATAAGGATGTAGAGTATAAACTACAAAACCGGATGATTATCATCACAAAGAAAACAGAACGTAATACTACTGCCGTCCCATCGCAGCCTTTACATCGGGTTACGGGGAAAGTGGTCGATGTGAACGGTGACCCGGTAATCGGTGCCAGTGTACAGGTGATGGGACAGTCTATGGGAACGATCACGAATTTGGATGGTGAATTTACATTATCCTCGGTTCCGGCCAATGCCCTAGTCGTTGTGTCCTATATTGGATTTGAGAAGAAAGAAATTAAAGTCTCCGACTTGCAGAAATCTTCGAGAGTAATACTCCGGGAGGATACGGCTACGCTGGAAGAAGTGGTGGTGGTAGGCTACGGTACTCAAAAGAAAATAAACCTGACGGGAGCTGTTGCAGTAGTAGACAGTAAAGCGATGGAAGACAGACCCGTGCCGAGAGCCTCACAGATGTTGCAAGGGACTGTGCCCAATATGAATGTAACTTTTGGGTCTGGGTATCCGGGAGCTTCGGCAACTATCAATATCCGTGGTGTGAATTCTATCAGTGGCAATGCATCGCCATTAGTGCTGATTGACGGAATAGAAGGGGATATCGACCGCTTGAATCCGAATGACATCGCTTCTATTTCCGTATTAAAAGATGCATCTTCGGCCGCTATTTACGGGGCTCGTGCTTCTTATGGTGTTATCCTCGTGACTACCAAGGAAGGCTCCGCCCGCAAGACTACCGTTTCGTATGATGGAAGATATTCATGGAGCAATCAGACGACTTCTACTGATTTTGAAACCAGGGGATATTATTCGGCAGGCATCAACGACTTGTTTTATACCAATTATAACGGAAAGCCTTATACCAACTATACGGAAGAAGACTACCGCCAGCTTTGGTTGCGCCGGAATGATAAAACGGAGAATCCCGAACGTCCCTGGGTAGTTACCGACCAACGTGACGGAAGAGATACATACGTCTATTACGGTAACTTCGACTGGTATAATTATCTTTATCGTAAAAACAGACCGATGTGGGAGCACAATATCAGTGTCAGTGGGGGAAATGAAAAGTTGAACTATTATTTATCAGGAAATACAGTTGACCAAACGGGTATCTTCAGACAGAATCCTGATAAATACAAGGTGTATAATTTCAGAAGTAAAATCTCGGCAAAGATCACTCCACGACTGACAATCAGCAATAACACGAAGTACCATTATAATAGTTACTCTTATCCGGGATTATCGGGTATTAATAACAACTTCAATACTGCGGTGAATCATGCACTGGCGAGCTTTGTACCCATTAATCCGGATGGCAGTGCGGTGTATCTGACTTCGTTGAGCAATTCTGCTGTTTTGGATGGCATGGGAGCTATCCTTGCTTATGGAAAACATAAGAATGAAGACCAGCGATATGAGTTTTCCACGACTTTCGAAGCAAGTTTCAATGTAATGAAGAACCTGAATGTCCGTGCAAACTACAGCTACCTGCACTATAACTATCAGACCATGAACAGAACAGTAAATGTACCATATTCCAAATATCCGGGTGAGATATCCTATCTGACTACCGGAAGCGGTGTGAATCAGTTGAAGGAAACACAGACCAATCATTGGTATCAGGCTTTCAATGTTTATGGTGATTATATGCTGGATATTGCCGACCATCAGATAAAAATCATGGCAGGTTACAATTATGAAACCAAGCGTCTGAAAGATATCAAAGTCTCCCGCCAGGGTTTGCTCTCCGATGACTTGAATGACTTAAATCTGGCAGTCGGAGATGCGATGACTATGTCCGGCGGACAGAATGAATATGCGCTTTTGGGAGCATTTTATCGTCTTAATTACTCCTATAAAGGAGGTCGTTACCTATTTGAGACAAGCGGACGTTATGACGGAAGTTCACGTTTCAGAAGCGGACACCGTTTCGGTTTCTTCCCCTCGGCTTCCGTAGGATGGAGAATCAGTGAAGAACCGTTTTTCGGGAATTTAAAGAAGAATATTGATAATGTGAAATTGCGTCTCTCATACGGTTCGTTAGGAAATCAGCAGGTAGGATATTACGATTATATCCAAACCATTAATACCAACGGTACAATGAATTATATCTTTGGCGATCAGAAGAAAGGCTCTTATGCAAGTGTCTCCGACCCGAATTCCGCCGACCTGACCTGGGAAACCGTTTCGACTTGGAACGTAGGACTGGATCTCGGATTCCTGAACAACCGCCTGAACCTGACTGCCGATGCCTATGTTCGTGATACTAAAGGTATGCAAACTTCCGGCAAAAAGCTTCCCGGTGCTTATGGAGCCAACGAGCCCAAGCAAAATGCAGCCAACTTGCGTACCAAAGGCTGGGAATTGATGCTGACTTGGAATGATGCTTTCAAACTGGCAAACAAACCTTTCCGTTATAACCTGTCCGTAGGCTTGGCAGATAATACATCGGAAATAACCAAATTCGATAATCCTTCCAAGATATTGAGTGATTATTATGTAGGTCAGAAATTGGGAGATATCTGGGGATATGTAGTAGACGGACTTTTCAGGACAGACGAAGAAGCGGCAAACTATAATGTCGACCAAACAGCAGTCAACTTCGTTATCAATACAGCGCAGGTGAATCCGGGACTTCACGCCGGTGATATGAAATTTGTTGATTTGGACGGCGACCATACAATATCTTCCGGCTCGAACACGGCAGATGATCCGGGCGACCGCAAAATAATCGGAAACTCATTGCCGCGCTATACATACAGTATTCAAGGTGGTTTCGACTGGTATGGATTCGACTTCTCCATCTATCTTCAGGGAGTAGGACATCAAGACTGGTATCCGGGTACTAATTCTGTATTCTTTTGGGGACCATACGCTCGTCCGTATTCATCGTTCATTCCACGCGATTTCTTGAGCCAGGTATGGAGCCCGGAAAATCCCGATGCTTATTTCCCACGTCCGATAGGGTATCTTGCCCTCGGCAATAACCGTTCTTTGGGAGTGGTGAACGACCGTTATTTGCAGAATCTGGCTTATTGCAGAGTGAAGAATATCACAGTAGGCTATACGATTCCCGCCGTATGGACGAAGAAGGTAAAGATAGAACGCCTGCATATCTATTTCAGTGGTGAGAATCTGTTTACCTTCTCTCCACTAAAGAGCGACTACATTGATCCGGAACAAGCGTCGGCAGAAAATTCCATCCAATCGGCAAATGGTAACGCAAAGTTGTATCCCTGGTCAAAGACCTATTCTTTTGGAGTGAACGTAACTTTTTAAACTAACTAATATTTGAATTATGAAACTTGTTTATATAGTATCTTGGTTGTTCGCGTTGGCGGTATCTTTCGTATCTTGCGACGATTGGTTGGATAAGACACCCAAAGACCGCCTGTATCCGGATGTATATTTCAAGACTGAAGATGAGTTGCGATTATTTACGAATCAGTTTTATAACAATCTGGTTCCGTCCGCTGTCGATATTTATTCCGAGTCGTCCGATTTGATTGTCAAGTCCGACTTGATGCTCGAAATGTCCGGACAGCGCATCATACCCGATGAAGGAAACGGTTGGAATTTTACGGCACTTCGCGATATTAATTTCTATCTGCAGTATTCCCATAACTGCACGGAAGTGAATGCCCGTAACCGTTACGATGGTGTTGCCCGTTTTTTCAGAGCTTATTTCTACTTTGAGAAGGTGAAGAGATATGGCGATATTCCCTGGTATGACAAAGCACTCGACTCGGATGATCCCGAATTGTATAAAGCCCGGGACTCACGTGAATTTGTCATGCAGAAAATGCTGGAGGACCTGGATTTTGCGATAGCCAATCTTCCGAAAACGAAGAATGCGTATGTACTGACCCGGTGGACGGCATTGGCTCTGAAATCCCGTGTCTGCCTGTTTGAGGGTACTTTCCGTAAATATCATGGACTGGAGGATTATGAAAAATACCTGAATGCTTGTGTCTCGGCTTCTGAAACCTTTATGAACGAAAGCGGATATACACTCTATAAATCGGGCAGCACACCTTACAGGGATTTATTCGCTTCCATAAATCTACAAGCGGATGAAGTGATTTTCGGGCGTGACTATGAAGCTTCTCTTTCTGTGCTTCATAATGTGCAGAATTATGAGAACTCCACCACAATGGGACGTCCGGGAATGAACAAGAAGATTGTGAATTCTTATCTGATGGCGGACGGAAGCCGTTTCACGGATAAAGCCGGTTATGAAACGATGACATTCGATCAGGAATGTCAGAATCGGGATCCACGACTGGCACAAACCATTCGTACCCCTGGATATACGAGAATCGGAAGTACAAAGAAAGAAGCCCCGAACCTGGCTTATACTATGACCGGATATCACCTGATAAAATATTCGATGACGGCTAACTACGATGAATATAATAAATCGTGCAACGATATTCCCCTGTTCCGCACGGCAGAGGTGTATCTGAATTTTGCAGAAGCAAAAGCCGAACTAGGCACTTTGAAGCAAGCCGACATCAATAAATCTATTAAATTACTTAGAGACAGGGTAGGAATGACTAACCTGGATATGGAACTGGCAAATTCAAAACCCGACCCGTATTTGATGAGTGCCGCCACAGGTTATCCGAATGTGAAAGGAGCCAATCAGGGAGTAATCCTTGAAATCCGTCGCGAACGAACCATCGAACTGGCAATGGAGGGTTTCCGTTATTACGACATCATGCGTTGGAAAGAAGGTAAACTATTTGAGAACGATCTGCTGGGAATCTATGTTCCCGGGCCCGGAACTTACGATTTAGATAAAGACGGTACGGATGATGTCTGTTTCTACGTAGGAACAAAACCTGCCGGAAATGTACCTTTATATTTAGAGATCGGCGAGCAGATTCGCTTGTCGAATGGCGAAAGTGGTTATATCATCTGTCATAGTCTGATTACCAAGAAATGGAATGAAGACAGAGATTATTTGTACCCTGTTCCTATCAGCGAACGTACTTTGTCCAATGGTGTGATAACACAGAATCCCGGTTGGAATGACGGATTGAACTTTAATTAATTAGATTCAGAAATATAAATTCTTATGAAAAATATGATTTCTTATATATGTCTTTTGGCAACCGTGTTTGCCAACTTGTCCTGTGCCGACGACATGGACAACTCTAAATTTGATAATATGATACCTTACGGTAAACAGGAAGTTTCCTATACTTATCCGAAAGGGGAGGGGAACCTTAGAGTGTTGACCTTTAATATAAGGCATTGTGCCGGTAACGATGACGTGATTAATTATGACAGGACAGCCGCTGTTATCAACGGAATGGAACCCGATGTCGTTTGCCTGCAGGAAGTGGACTACATGACTACCCGCAGTAATAAAGTCGACCAACTGAAAACCTTGGCGGATAAAACAGGCATGAATCACTATTTTAGTAAGTCAATCGCTTACCAGGGTGGTGAATACGGTAATGGCCTTTTGTTCAAAGGGACGCCGATCAGCACGAAGACTTATCCCCTTCCCGGTGCCGAACTCCGTTCTGCTGCCATAGCCGAATTTGAGAACTATGTAGTTATCTCCACCCACTTGGCTTTGGAAGAGAATAATAGAGTTGAATCTGCAAAACAGCTCACAGACCTTGCCAAAACATATAATAAAGTGGTTTATATGGCTGGTGACTTTAATGAGGACTTGATGAATGGCACATTCTTTACAGAACTGAAGAAAGAATGGGAGGTTGTCAGTTCTACAGAAAACACTTTTCCTACCGGACAGGCTACCAAACGGATTGATTTTGTCGTTACTTTGAAAACTCCACCTACCATTGTGGTAAAATCGAATGTAATATACAACCTGGATGGTGTCAACGTAGCAATAACTTCCGACCATTATCCACTTTATTGTGATTTTAAGAAGCCGACCGGACTTGGAGAATATCCGAAGGCAGAAGGTGACCTGCGCATAGGTAACTATTTCCTGACCTATTGTAAAGGTACAGATGGCGTGATTGATTACGACCGGACAGGACGTATTATCGCCAAAATGAATGCGGATATTGTCTGCTTGCAGGGACTGGATAAGGAGACGGAACGTTCGGAAGGTATCGACCAGTTGAACGTACTGGCACAGAAAGCAAATATGCATGATTACTTTGCTAAAGCCATTGATTATAAAGGCGGTGAATTCGGTGTTGGTATACTGACAAAAGAAGAACCTGTAAGTGTAGACAGATACCAAATGGCGGGAAAGAGCGAGATGCGTGCAGCCATGGTAGTGGAATATGAAAAGTTTGTAGTAGCCAGTACCAACTTCGATACGGATATGGCAAAGCGTATAGAGGCCCTTCAAACGTTAGAAACGAAACTGTCTGCCTATAATAAACCTGCATTCTTGTTAGGATACTTCAATGAGGGCGACTTGGAAAGCGAATTTTTCCAAATGGTGAAGAGTAACTGGAATCTTCTTAGTGCCGATAAGTCTACCGAAGTCAGTGGTAAGAAACGTCGCCTTGACTTTATCGTGTCTTTGAAGAGTCACAACGTAAATGTGACACAGGCTGATGTGATAGAAAGTCTGTCGGGAGTAGATGTGACCGTTGCTTCTACACATTATCCTCTTTTTTGTGATTTCTCCGGTTTAAAATAGAAACGTTATAGAGAGGCTGCACAGAGCTATGCACATATCGTGTGTAGAACTGTGCAGCTTCATTATATAGCTTATCAAACATCAAATGGAGTGGTATAAAAAAGGAGAAAGCGGTACATCTTGAAAACTATTCAGTTGAAGTTATCATTCTTTCTCCGATCTATGCCTTTATGGACTTTTTTCTCTCTTCATGCGGTCAATGAGAAATAATCGTGTAACTTTGTAAGCTGTTAGTGTAAAAACAAGAAGAGAAAAAATGATAGTTTGCATAGCCGAAAAGCCATCAGTAGCACGCGATATAGCCGAAGTACTCGGCGCTCATACCAGAAAAGAAGGATATATAGAAGGAAACGGATACCAGGTGACCTGGACATTCGGGCATCTTTGTACCCTGAAAGAGCCGCATGAATACACGCCTAACTGGAAATCATGGAATTTAGGTAGCCTGCCAATGATTCCTCCACGTTTCGGCATCAAGTTGATAGAGAATCCTACCTACGAAAAACAATTCCACATTATCGAGGGACTGATGCAGAACGCAGATGAAATCATCAACTGCGGTGATGCCGGGCAAGAGGGAGAATTGATTCAGCGTTGGGTGATGCAGAAAGCAGGTGCACGCTGTCCGGTGAAACGTCTGTGGATTTCTTCATTGACAGAAGAAGCTATCCGGGAAGGGTTTGCGAAGCTGAAAGATCAGACAGATTTTCAGTCACTCTATGAAGCCGGACTTTCTCGTGCGATGGGTGACTGGCTATTAGGAATGAACGCCACCCGTCTTTACACCATTAAATACGGTCAAAATAAACAGGTACTCTCTATCGGTCGTGTACAGACACCGACTCTGGCACTGATTGTCAACCGTCAGTTGGAAATAGCCAATTTCGAACCCAAGCAATACTGGGAACTGAAAACCAACTATCGGGATACCACTTTTTCCGCACTTATCCGCAAAAGTGATGAAGAAATTGCTGCGGAAGAAGAAAAGAACGGTGGAAAAAAGAAAATAGATAATCCGGGTATCGACCCTATCTCTAACCGGGAAGAAGGCGAGGCATTGGTAGAACGCATAAAGGATCTTCCGTTTGTAGTCACTAGTGTTGGCAAGAAAGATGGGAGAGAGTTCGCCCCACGTTTGTTCGACTTGACTTCTCTTCAGGTAGAATGTAATAAGAAATTCGCTTATTCGGCTGATGAAACGCTGAAACTGATTCAGTCTCTTTATGAGAAGAAGGTAGCTACCTATCCGCGTGTTGATACTACTTTCTTGAGTGACGATATTTACCCGAAATGTCCTGCTATCCTGAAAGGACTCCGTGATTACGAAGTCTTGACAGCTCCGTTAGCCGGCACTACACTTCCTAAATCGAAAAAGGTATTTGACAACTCGAAAGTGACGGATCACCACGCCATTATCCCCACCGGAGTCTATGCTCAAAACCTGACGGATATGGAACGTCGTGTCTATGACTTGATAGCCCGTCGTTTTATAGCCGTATTCTATCCGGACTGTAAGATTTCTACTACTACCGTCATGGGAGAAGTGGATAAGATAGAATTCCGGGTGACCGGAAAACAAATCCTGGAACCGGGATGGCGTGTCGTGTTTGCCAAGGAAGTAAAAGACTCTACCGAAGAAAAAGAAGAAGAGGATGAAAATGTACTTCCTGCTTTTGTGAAGGGCGAAAGTGGTCCTCATATTCCGGACTTGAATGAAAAATGGACGCAGCCGCCTAGACCTTATACCGAAGCGACCTTGCTTCGTGCAATGGAAACAGCTGGAAAACTGGTGGATAATGATGAACTTCGTGATGCCTTGAAGGAGAATGGTATCGGCCGGCCGTCTACCCGTGCTGCCATCATTGAAACACTGTTCAAACGAAATTATATCCGTAAGGAGAGAAAGAACCTGATTGCCACCCCGACAGGAGTGGAGTTGGTGCAGCTCATTCACGAAGAATTATTGAAATCGGCGGAACTGACAGGTATTTGGGAAAAGAAGCTTCGCGAAATTGAAAAGAAGACATACGATGCCCGCCAGTTTCTCGAAGAACTGAAACAGATGGTTTCGGAAATAGTGATGAGTGTACTTTCTGATAATACAAACCGACGCATTACTATTCAGGATGCAGTAGCTGCAAAGGCTGAAGAGAAAGAAGAGAAAGAAAAGAAAGAAACTAAAAAGCGAGAACGTAAACCGAGTGCACCGAAAGAAAAGAAACCGAAAACAGAAAAAGCGGTAAGTGAAGTGAGTTCTAATTCGGCACCTTCTCCGGCTCCGGTTACTACTCCTGCTTCAATTCCTTCTGCTACAGGTGATGTAGATACGTTTGTAGGTCAGCCATGTCCGCTTTGTGGTAAGGGAATTATTATTAAAGGAAAAACCGCTTACGGATGTTCGGAATGGAGAAATGGATGTACTTTCCGGAAAAATTTCTAATAGAAAAGGGATAAAAGTAAAAAGTCCGTCATATCACGAAGAGAGTGAGAGATGGAGGTGCTGCAATTAGCAGGTTAGATTTAATCTGCATGATATGAATGCGGCCTCTTTATTATGCTGTATTGAAATAAATTAAGTATGTTTGCATTCCAGGCAAATTTCCTATCTTACTATTGCTTTTTACTGATTTATTTTGTATCTTTAGTGGTTTTCATCCTTTCACAGGGCAGACGCATTAAAAATTATTTTCCTGTAAAAGTTGTGACAAATATTTTT
>ENA-OZBR01001197-OZBR01001197.1-human-gut-metagenome-genome-assembly--contig:-NODE-1197-length-10341-cov-6.923391_pt1 | contig 10341 bp, 8 predicted proteins | sample MGYA00243981_ERZ653524 | MGnify/ENA primary metagenome ERZ653524 (study PRJEB26926, sample SAMN06165084) | human gut metagenome | biome: ENVO:00009003; feature: ENVO:2100002; material: ENVO:00002003...
GTCTTTGGTTGCAGTTTCCTTCCTTTTATTCTTGCTGAAATCACCTTCCACATGACCGTCTGCCAATAACGGAGGTTTCCCGGTCGGGCTATCGGGCGGTTTTCGGGTATCATAGATACAGAAATCAATTACATAGCTGCCATTAGTGGTAATGAGTTCGCTCAAAGACGTACTTGATCCGTATACGATGTTGACAGATTCACGTGTACTATCTTTCTGTATAATCTTAGTGTCTGACTTGACAGCCTTATGCGAGCTGCCACAGGCAAACAACAGGAACAGACACATGAAAGGAGCCAGCAATATATGTCGGCTTACCCAGTTCATAACTCTAACCAACATAGTCTACAACTTAAGAACTTGCATCCTGTTATTTCCGTCAGCCCGATAACTGACGTGCACCCAAGCGAAGTTAGACTCGTCAATCAATTGATCATAGGGCAGGTTCTTGCGGATATATTCAAATAACAGCTTGTTTTGCTGTCTGTCCCCAGTGTCAATATCAGCAGCTTCCCCCTTCATGTGCTGCGAGGTCTTGCTTCCCTTGACGGCCGCATTAAGTTCCAGACAGCGATAGCCACTGTTTACTGTTATTGGCTTTCCCCACCATGTGCGTAACGGATCAAGCACATTATCCACCAAGGCAGTCAGAGCAGTCACATGCTCCTGTCTGCATCTGTTATTGATACCCAAGCGGTCAGCAGTTGTTGACTTGCAGAGTTCCGCAATCGTAAAAAACTTCATTTCTTTTCCTCCTTATCTTTAATTAATGTAGCCCTGCGTGGTGGAATACGACGGCCGCATTCGCTGTCGGGCCTGTCACAACGGTTATGTTCGGCATCTTTCAATTGCAGTTCCAGCTCGTGGCACTTATGAATCCATGCCAGCTTATCAGACTGTTCATTACGAAGCTCAACGTATAACGCATCAATCTTGGCGTCACGCTGGGCGATACGTTCTTCCAGCCAGTCAACCTGCTTGCGCTCGTTCTCATCCTCCATTGAATCGGCGGACGCATCCTCTTTCCGTGCGTTAGTCTTGCGGTTCACCCAGAACGTGACACCCCAACGGACAGCCTCCAATCCTCCGAAAGCCCCGATTATAGCCAACCAGTCGTTTAATTCCATTCTGTCTATTGTTTATCTGATTATAATACTACTTCAAAGATATGTCTATTTACTTACGTCATTGTTGCAGAATTACTTAAATCCATTGCCACGATATGACAATAAAAAAAGAGCCCGATGACAATATTTATTGCCATCAAGCTCCTGGTTACACTGCAAAGATAGTGAAAACTATTCCATATTCAATCCATATTGAAAAAAATAATCAGGAGCAATATTTCGATTATCCGAAGAATTTAAAGAATCACAATATTAATAGAAAACAAATAGGATTCATGAAATCTACCGGTTGTCTATAAAATCGGATGTTCTCAAGCCTTTATCGGGAAACATCTTTACTTTTTTCCTTTTCCTTTGAACATTTTTCAAGTCACGCACAATGGTGCTGGAAAGTACCTCCGAATAAATCTGTGTGGTCTTTACGGAAGTATGTCCGAGCAGCTTCTGGACTGTTGTAATCGCAACTCCCTGATGAACCAGCAGGGTGGCACAGGTATGACGGCTCACATGGTAGGTTATCCGTTTTTTGATACCACACAATCCGGCCAGCTTTCGAAGCTGCTTATTCACTTCCGAGTTACAGGGTAGGGATGCAAGACTACCTATATCCGGATAACGGTCAAGAATGCCCAATGCCCTGCTTTCAAACAGCAGATGTAACGGCAGACGGATTTCCACTCCTGTCTTGACGGATTTGAAGTACAGCCACCGTTTGCCGTTTACTCTAATGAAATTCTCAGGTGTGAGCTGGCAGAAGTCAGAATAGCGCAATCCGGTATAACAGCAAAACAGGAAGGCATCGAGCACATGGCGCATGGACTCCTCTTCCACCTCGACCGTTTCCAGCTTCTTCAGCTCGTCCGGGGTAAGAAACTCATGTCTGCCCTTCTCCTGTTTGATTTTGTACTTTCTGAACGGATAAGCATCTGCGTGCATATATCCCTGGTTGATTGCCTCATTGACCAAGGTACGGAGCTGTCTCATGTGCTTGGCTATCGTATTGACCGCATTGCCCTTTTCTCTCAAGTATTGCTCAAAATCACGAAGGAATGTATAGGTAAGATCCTTGAAGTCCAATCCGGAACGGAAATCATGCAGGACCGCCAGTGTAGAGTGCAGGTTGTCCTTGGTGGACTGCTTCTTGTCCGAATTGTCAATGGCTGATTTGGCGAAAGTGGAGAAGCTGACATTCACGGCACTTTTCTTCTTGACAGCATCCTTCAGTAGTGAGAGTGTGGCAGGTATTCCGCGCTTCCAATACCCCAACTCTATGCCTTGCAGATACAGGATGTATTCATAGAGCATTGTGTTGAGTTCGTTAGACTGGGGGTGGTTAATGACTTGTGCCCCCTCACGACTCCAGCACTCAGGCTTGAGGTAAACATTGGTCTTCAGGTAGATTTTCCTTTGATTTAAATAAGCTTCAACCTGTACAAGGGCCGTGCCTTGCTTATTCAGTTTCTTTTGGCGGTTAAAGACCAACCTGTATCGTATCTTCTCTAGCATATTTTTATTTTAAATTTAGCTATTTCCTCCAAAATAATCAAATTCGACAATATTAATCTTATAATCTCGACCTGGGAGAACTGTTGGGAAATCCGAAGGGAACAAAATCGTTTTCTTCATGGAGTGAATTTACGGATTTTGTAAATGAAATGCCTATAAAAACAATTCAACCTTTCGTTTCCAATTTCAATGCTTTTGCTGGAGAAGGATTCTACGGTAATGTCGTTCAAGGATTGGTTATAAAACAATTAGAAGATGCTGTTTTCATCTTCGGAATAGCAATAGACGGAACATTAATATTTAGAAAAAGGAATTATCCAGACGTTTCAACTTGGGAAGATCCTAAGATAATAATTCACAGTAATAATTGACATAAAATTTACTTCGTAACCGACCTGGGAGAACTGATTGGGAATGCAACATCAAATAAAAGCGGGTTGATGAGTTCCGGTATGGTACCTTTAGAATTATCTAAAGATAATAATCAATATTGTAAGATTAGTGTATTTATGCCAAATGCCGGATCAATAAATGAGTCTGTAATTAGTGTTACAAATGTTGGTGGAGACTCGTTCTCAGTCGCAGTGTCTATGATTAGATGGAATGCAAATAAAGTCTTTTGTAAATTGATAAACGGAACCAAAATTAGTAACATTAATATGTATTATACAGTTGATACAGAAAGATTTTGCTTTTACATAAAAGCTAATTGGTATGCGAAAATAATAGTGTCACGATTAGGTCTTGTGAACACGAGCAAAATAGAATCAATCAATGCTATTCCTAGTGGGGCGATTGAAGTACCAATATCTTGACGTGACAAAAGATATAGCACTGAGCTGGGAGAACTGATACCGCTTGCAACGAATGAAGCAAACGGATTGATGAGTAAAAATAATTATATTAAAATTGCTCAATCCATCATGTCTACCAAATTAATAAAAATAGAATCTTGGGATGGATATTCTACACTTGTATTTATTAGAACAAGTGGAGCAACCGGATTATATTCCATTGATGGTAACTGGGCGGACAGTGCGAAATTCACAAGATTGTCTGGTCCTTTAGGAAAGGATCACTTTAATGCATATAGAGAAAGAAATGGTAATATTTATGTAAAGACGACTACACAGTCAGAACCATTGACTGTTACGTCTGTAGGATCTAATCATGTTTTCAAATTTGAGGAATCAGATAAAGATGTTGATTCTTTAATAGTATTACAATGATCGGGAGGATCGGGTGGCACCGGTTTGTACCGGACCACCCGTTTTTTATACCAAAGATACGGTTCGCCAATAATCCCAATTAATCGCCAACAGGCAGAAATTCTTGTTTAAATTCCTACCTGTTCGAGCGTCCTAATATCTATATCTACTTTAGTTGCTGAAATGGCATTATAAATCGGTATGCGGTTGGCAAAATATGCTATAGCGTATCCCCATCCACTCACGTAAACATAATAATTGTAATCATTATCTCTATACATTCTTATTGATGACGGTCCAGAATTATGCGTAATACATAACCCATTACCACCGCCATGCATACAGATAATAGAGTAGTCATCAACTACTTCCGAATTACCTTCACCAACAATCTTAACAACCAAATTTAAATTCCTCATAAAATCAATCCTATATAAGGTTGCAGATCCTCTACCTTCTGCCATCCTTATATAGTTTTCATTTTGCAGAAGTTCTCCCAGGACTTTCGCGGCAGCCGAAGAAGATGTCAAAGTTGGGTTCTTGGAACCGTCCAAAGTACGGAGCCAAGAGAAGGTGTCGGACTGGGGCAACTGGTCCTCAAACTCATCTGTTCCGGCTGCCGCAGCGGCAGCAAATGTTGATATTTCTGATGCAGCGGAAACAATCCGTGCGGAAACTAATTCTGTCATCTCATCGACGGTCACCTGTCGTTCGTTGCCGTTTTTATCCACAGCTTTAAAGCCAACTATATTTTCTAAATTCAAATCACTCATAATATCCAAATTTTATAAAGTTCTTATATAAGTTTTCCACGCTTTTGAAGTGCCGCCAATCGATTTGTACAGCTTCTTCCTGCCACCTTTTATCTTGTACCGGGAAAGGTTGCTTCCGTCGTAGTTCACGGGATAATCCAAATTGCCCTCGTTGGCATACGCCTCCATTTCGTATGAGATGGTATAATATGCCGAACTCGCAGGATGGCAGATAGGGTTTCCCTTAACCCACTCGACAAAATACCGCCAGTAGTATTTTACCCATGAGCCGATAACCTGTGCCTGACGCAAGTGTATGGTTTCGTGCGTCAAGCTTTCCTTACCCGCATAGGTCTGCATATACCTATCTATGTTCTCCTTGTTCTCGGCACGGTATATCATCCGTCCGCACCACATCATGAAACGGTATCTCTTGAAAGGATAATGCTTCATGGGAAGCAGCTCAGGAGTATCAAAATCACCCGGCTTGCTTGAGAACAGCATCTTGATTAATTGCCATAATTCTTTCATACTACTCCTTCTTTTTATCCAGATAATCATTCAGTGAGTCCGCCAGCAGACCGGGCAGCATGGAGGTGGAGCGTCTTATGATATCCACCTCCTCTTCGTCAAGTTCCACACCATCTACAGTCGACTTGAAGATTTTCTCCGCAAGGAGATGCGCCTTCAAGCCCGCTACGTTCTTATATATCCAGTCACCGAAGGCCTCAGTGATGTTACTGGCTATAAGCTTTTCTTTTTTAATCCCATCATAAATAGGGAATTGTGCAAAATTTATTCTCATACTTTATATTTAAATTATCCGCAATAAAACATAACCCAATAATTACCCATACACTTAATGAAGCCGGATGCAAAATCCAAATCAATATAAGACACCTCCTGTCCTCCGGGAGCAGGCAGGATCCGTCCTCCTGTCAATCTTACTCCGCCGCTCATACGTTTGAAGTATATAGTATGTCCCGGAACATCCGGAGGAAGCGTCACTTCTATATTGTCTCTATTAATAAACATCACATTATCATCGTTGTTGTTCAATGAAGCTTTGACAGAGATATTCCTCCAGTTGCCAACTATGCCACGAAGAGAAACATAGCTGTCATTGTTCGGATGAAGGAAAATGTTACCTCCCTCCACGAATAGAGGAATGCTCGGAGTCTTGATGTGCATCCCGATCATGGCATTTGGACTCTGTATGTCAATTCCAGCATCATACTTAATCCCTTCAATGGTGACAAACTGCGTGTTTCCCCCGATTCTTACGTTTGCAAATGTCCTTTCGTTATAAAACTCAATTTGTCCGGCAGACAAATTGAAACCGACGTATTTATTTGTTTCATTTTCATAAAGGATCTTTGAGGACAATATTCCCGAAGCGATGGAGAACGGACCGATACGTCCTTTATCCGCTGTGATTGTTCCTGTAATCTCTGCATTCTTACATTTAAAATACCCGGTTACACCGTTGATAAGAAGAGTTTCACCTTTGTCATTAAAAGATTTGAGAACCTTGTCTTTGAACATGAAGCCGGCTACATTCGCACCATCGGCAAACAGGGTGTCAGTGGCGATATTCACAAACTTCTGCATAGCTTCCCAATTGGAATCACCGTTGACAGATGTGGGTGCAGCGGTAACGGAAGCGCCGTAATTTTTTACAAGGAAATTATAATAAACTCCCCCTATCAGATATATGACCTTATCCCGGTAATCCGCATTCCAGACGTAAGTCTGTCCGGAAGCCCATACGCCTCTGTCACGGGGAAACGCCCCTGTTGCTCCTGTCGCTCCTATGGAACCATCATTTGCAACACCCACCCCTTTTTCAGCGACAAAATTATTATTCCATGCGTTTGCGTCCGACGCGGATTTATAAGCCCGGACGGCAAACTGGGTGTATCCGGCTGTCGCTGGAACGGATATCTGATTGCTTAGGGTAGCACCTACGTGAGCCAGCCAGCTTCCGTTGTATTTGCGGGCTGCCAGATAAAGCGTGCTGCACGTGCTTACATTGTCTGCCACATTCTGTTTGCAAGTGACAAGGAATCCAGACGGGGATGGCGTGCCTGTTGAAGTGAAGTTGATCACGCTGACAGGACTGTCCAGCCAGTAGGATGCCGACGGTCCGACGGGGGCAACCATCTCCTGCCAGTCCGCATGTACCGTCCGGTTCGCAGATCTGCCGGCGAGGATGTATCCGCCGTCTCTTTTCCTGCGGAGTCTGCCGTTTCTGAACTTGGCGATTTTAATCGGAGGGTTGGAGGTTTCAACCTTGCTTAAGTAAGATCCTCCGGCAAACGATACTGTACTGTTCTTGGCATACGGAGTATTGGCGGATTCCCAATGACCGGCTGCTGTGATGCTCTCACCATCCTTTCCGTCACTGCCGTCCACAACCATCGGGACAGTTTCGACATCAACCGCCTGACCGTTCACGTAGAACACGAACTTCAAGCTACTGGTAAAATTACCGGAAGCCACCCCGACACCATCACCGATGGGAACCTCGGCCGCACCGTCACGACTGTACTTTAACTCCCCGTCCGTTGTGGCCGTAGTGACTGCACCGACTGTCTTCATACGCCGACAGGATACCGAAGCTACACTGTAACCGCCGTTCTTGTTCTTGCTGACCATCGTGACCGAAGTGACAAGGCTATAAATTACCGCATCGGAACCGTCCGCCCCGCCACGGACACCGGTTATCTTGAAAGTCAGTTCACGGGTATAGAGCTGCCCGTTCTTCATTGCAGCCAGTGTGATGGTGACCGTATTCTGTTCCGGAACCGACTTTCCGGCAGCGACGGATATCGCCACCGCTCCGGTGGCCTTGCTTGTGCTTGCCGTGAAACCGGCAGGCGTGCTGACTGTCAAAGATTCAAGGGTGAGTTTCTCGGTACCGTACCACATGGACACATGGGTAGTCCATGACTGTGCGGAAGTAGTAACGCCGGTACTGGTAAGAGCGACGCTCACCATCTCATTGTCAAGGTCGGCCATGATATTCGACTCCCCGTCCTTACTCCAACGGTGCACAGGGGCCGGAGTGCTCCATTCACTCCATACTCCATCACGCTTCACACGTTTGCACGCCCATTCCACCTGATGGTCGGCATCCACGCCAAGAAAATCATCTGTCCAGCCTTCCGGTATATAATCATCCTGCTGTTTCGATTCCGGCTTGTCAGGGGTAAGGCCGATGATGTTGGTACGGGTGTAGATCCACTCGTAACCTTTGCCGTCCTTACCGTCAGTCCCGTCTTTGACCATGACCATCCACAAACCATTCCGGTATATGTAAGTACAATGGTCAGCCGTATTTCGGTAGCTGTTACCCTCCTTGGGATTGGATGGATGGGATGCAAATTCACCAAGGAAGGTGATGCTTTCGCCTTTCAGCTCACGCCCGTCCAGAAGCATCTCCCAGTCTTCATGCACGGTCCAGTCGGCTGACTTCCCGGCAAGGATATAACCGCCATCCTTTTTGCGACGATAACTGCCGTTCCTGAACCTTGCGATCCTGATGGGAGGATTGGATGTTTTCACCTTGGAGATAAAAACACAGCCCGCCAAAGTGACCATGGTATTGACCTCGTATGGGGTCTTAGAGGATTCCCAATGACCGCCACCTATTACAGACAGGCCCGGATCACCCTTGTCACCTTTGGCGGCTGATACAAGCCAGTCCGGATTGTTTTCGGATGGCTCGGAAATAGTGCCCTTGTCATTGACGCACAACCATGTGGAACCGTTATGGGGCACACGGGAATAATATGCGTACTTCCTGCCCGGCTCCCAGCTAGGGAAGTCGATAGGAACGCGGACTGTGCTACCGGTAATTTCATCAATTTGAAAAATCAATCCCGTCATGATGATATCCTGCAATACCGCCGAGAACCTGTCGCAGTTGATCCCGTTGATGGTCATACCCTTCTTCTTGCCGAACCAGCTCTTCATCTGTGCCGGCTCCGGGTCCCAGGTGTTGGCATTGTCAACAAGGGTGATACAGCAGTTACCGTCACGCACGTCTATGATGATATAAGTCTGACGCTCCTTGTCGGTGAAGTTCCCCGTCTGTCCGAGACGCATCTCGTTATGGGGAACGAACTCATATCCGGGACGCGGAACCATCACGAATGTCTTCTCGTCGTAATCTGCGGAAGTGATACGGTACTGTATTTTCCGGAAACCAATAAAGTCACCGGTAGTGACGCTTTTGTCATGCCAGAAGCCTAGGAGGATATCGTCCGGCTTCTGTCCCAGCGGTACACCATCCTCCAGATCAGGGGTGACAGTATAGCTGCCGTCACTATTGGCGACAAAGCTTTTTATCTTCAGCCCTCCGCCGGGACTTATAGTATTATATCCTTCAAAATAGGTCTGACGGTTGAAACGAAGTTCTGGTACACTCAGAGAGCTGCGCAGGACCAGAGCCTCCAGCTCGGCACGGGCGTCCTCACCGATGTAACCTCCAGAAACGCCGGTAACGAAATCACCGAACTTGGCGTATTTCTTGATGACGGTTCCGCCCAACAGGGATAATAGGAAACCGGTGCGTTCCTCCGTATCCTTGCGCATGAACATGATCAGCGAGCGCAATGCGGAATACACGTTATGGTCTGTCGCAGGGGTGGAGTCGTGGCTTCCGATCACATACACACCGCTGCCACCATCGCCCGTATAGGTCTGTCCCTTTAGGGTAAGGCTCTCAACCTTTTCCTCCAGCTCCCCGATACGGGAATAGGCGGCGGTTTCCCCGACAGTATAAACAGGTGAGTCAAAGGAATAGTCAAGATTGAATTCAAATCCGATAACCCTTGACTGTCTTCCGTTCTCGAAATAAGCCTTGTTGATAAGGTTGACCTTTTGACCGATGCCATAGAAATTATGAACGCCATCCTCACGGTATGCGTCATTTGACATCATCGTGCAGCCATAGGTACTCGGGTCTATCTTGGATTTGGCAGCGTACTTTTCAGTCTTTTCCTTCAACTCCTGCTCGGCGGCACCCACAAGCCCCAGTTCGGTTATTTTCGTGCTGTCCCAGCCGGAAAGCACATATTCATCTCCATCCTGGGGAAAGAGCACATCACCGGGAAGCGGTCTGCCATAGTCCTCATTCCTGACTATCTCCCAAAGCTGTGCCTCAGGGTTCCATCCGCCATCCTCCAATTTCTCCGGCTTTCCCTCAGGATTGAACTTCACGGCGAACTCCAAACCGTTGAGAAGCCCGGACGCGAAACGTATCCTCAGCTCCTGACCGGGGAGGATATATTTCTCGGAAAAGTTAACACCCGTGTCCCTAAAGCGGTAGGCATTCCATTTTTCCTCGGTGGTTGTGCCGTCCTCATTCTCCACCTTGTCCGTCACTTCGATAGTGGCAATATCCGACATTGTACCGGTACGTCGTGGATAGATATCATCAAAAACAATAACCTGCTCAATGGCTTCCTCTGTAACCATATTAGGATAGGCATCAATATAAGGAGTTCCAGCAGGCAGCATCAATCGTCTTTGAACGACACCATTCACAACTACTGATTCATCCACCGGACGATAATTGGAAGGTATGTTCCTTGTAGAGCCAAAAGCATAGATACGGGTTGCATAAGCGGATTGCGAGTCGGTGCGTGTCATTTCCTCTACATTTACACCGATCTCCCAATTAACAGGATCACCGAACTCACAACGCCCGAAATGGATGATGTTTTCAGTCACCCAACATTC
>ENA-OZBR01001211-OZBR01001211.1-human-gut-metagenome-genome-assembly--contig:-NODE-1211-length-10262-cov-4.730577_pt1 | contig 10262 bp, 8 predicted proteins | sample MGYA00243981_ERZ653524 | MGnify/ENA primary metagenome ERZ653524 (study PRJEB26926, sample SAMN06165084) | human gut metagenome | biome: ENVO:00009003; feature: ENVO:2100002; material: ENVO:00002003...
ACGAGATCTAGTACGGTCTCGTGGGCTCGGAGATGTGTATAAGAGACAGTTTCTATCCATGACCTGATCGTTTATCGCCTGAAACAGGAATCCATTGTAGAAAAAGGAGTAGAAGTAAATATGCCTACCGAACACGGAAAGTTCCGTCTGATTCCTTTCCGCCAGAAATCAAACGGATTGGAGCACATGGCTATATTTAAAGGAACATGGAGTGAAGACGAACCGATCTTGGTACGCGTCCATTCCTCTTGCGCTACTGGAGATATCCTTGGCTCACAACGTTGTGACTGTGGCGAGCAGCTGCATAAAGCGATGGAAATGATCGAAAAAGAAGGAAAAGGCGTGGTGGTTTACCTCAATCAGGAAGGACGTGGCATCGGTCTGATGGAAAAGATGAAAGCATATAAGTTGCAGGAAGACGGTATGGATACCGTTGACGCGAATATTTGTTTGGGACACCTTGCCGACGAACGTGATTATGGAGTAGGCGCACAAATCCTTCGTGAACTGGGAGTACACAAAATGAGACTTTTGACAAATAATCCGGTGAAACGTGTTGGTTTGGAAGCATACGGATTGGAGATAGTAGAAAATGTACCTGTTGAAACAGTTCCTAATCCGTATAATGAACGATACTTGAGAACAAAGAAAGAAAGAATGGGGCATACTTTACATTTTAATAAGTAAATTGCCAATTTGTTTTCATATATCAAATATTATCGCTTATTTTGCAACGATTTTCACTCAACAACAATAAAATAGATACAAAATGAATCAATTATCAGATCGTTTGAACAGCTTGTCGCCATCGGCGACGCTTGCCATGTCGCAAAAGAGCAACGAGCTCAAGGCACAGGGTGTTGATGTTATTAACTTAAGTGTAGGAGAACCGGATTTTAATACTCCTGACCACATCAAAGAAGCTGCGAAAAAAGCCATAGATGATAACTTTTCTCGTTACTCTCCGGTACCGGGTTATCCGGCTTTGCGCAATGCTATTGTTGAGAAACTGAAAAAAGAAAACGGTCTGGAATATACAGCCGCTCAAATTTCGTGTGCCAATGGTGCTAAACAATCTGTTTGTAATACCATCCTTGTATTGGTAAATCCGGGTGACGAAGTCATTGTGCCGGCTCCTTACTGGGTAAGCTACCCGGAAATGGTGAAAATGGCAGAAGGTACTCCCGTAATTGTTTCGGCAGGTATCGAACAAGATTTCAAGATTACTCCGGAACAGCTGGAAGCAGCCATCACTCCGAAGACGAAAGCATTGATTCTTTGTTCTCCGTCTAATCCGACAGGTTCTGTATATACAAAAGAAGAATTGGCCGGATTGTCAGCAGTATTGGCTAAACATCCGCAGGTGATAGTAATCGCTGACGAGATTTACGAACATATCAATTATATCGGTGCGCATCAGAGTATCGCTCAATTCCCAGAAATGAAGGAACGTACAGTGATTGTAAACGGTGTATCCAAGGCTTACGCTATGACAGGATGGAGAATCGGTTTCATTGCCGGTCCGGAATGGATTGTAAAAGCTTGCAACAAGTTGCAAGGTCAGTACACTTCAGGTCCTTGCTCTGTTTCTCAAAAAGCTGCTGAAGTGGCATATACAGGAACACAAGAACCGGTAAAAGAAATGCAGAAGGCATTCCAACGCCGTCGTGACCTGATTGTGAAGTTGGCTAAGGAAGTTCCGGGATTTGAGGTAAACGTTCCGCAAGGTGCTTTCTATCTGTTCCCGAAATGCGATGCTTTCTTTGGAAAGAGCAACGGCGAACGTAAGATTGCAGATTCAGATGATTTGGCAATGTACTTGCTTGAAGAAGCTCACGTGGCTTGTGTAGGTGGTGCCTCTTTCGGTGCTCCTGAATGTATCCGTATGAGTTATGCTACAAGCGATGAAAATATCGTAGAGGCTATCCGCCGTATCAAAGAAGCATTGGCTAAGTTGAAATAATAGTTCGCCACAGATTGAAAAGAGATTGTCTGTCTGAAAAATATTAGATTAATAAAATCATCTTTACTACAGTATGCAGTAAGGATGATTTTTTGTTTAAGGAACTTCTTTGTATTTTTCTATCCGTTTGATTGTGAATTAATCTGTGTTAATCTGTGGTGAAGAAAGAGCAATAAAAAAGGCTGCCTTCCATAGAAAGCAGCCTATACTCTTTTTGTAACTTGTATTATTCAGCCGGGTGAATTGCTTCAGACGGACAAACGTCTGCACAAGTACCACAGTCAGTACATACATCTGGGTTGATAGAATAGATATCACCTTCAGAGATAGCTTCTACCGGACACTCGTCAATGCAAGTTCCGCAAGCAATACAATCGTCACTAATTACGTATGCCATTTTTCTAAGATTTAAATTATTAGTACTAATTTCTCCGGCAAAAATAAGGCTTTTATTGATTGGTTGTTATGCTTCTATGTTTAAATTGACTTAATTTGTACGTCTTCTAAATAAGCTACCTCCCTATAATCTGCTATATTTTTCGTATTTTTGCACTCAAATTACTAATATATAGCGATTATGCCTTTAAATTTACCCGATAAACTACCTGCGATAGAGCTTTTGAAGGAAGAGAATATTTTTGTGATCGACACTTCCCGCGCTACGCAACAGGATATTCGTCCGCTACGGATTGTGATTCTGAATCTGATGCCGTTGAAAATTACAACGGAAACAGACTTGGTGCGCTTACTCTCCAACACACCTCTTCAGGTGGAGATTTCATTTATGAAGATCAAGAGCCACACGTCAAAGAATACGCCGATAGAACACATGAAAACGTTCTATACGGATTTCGACCAGATGCGTCACGAGAAGTATGATGGTATGATTATCACCGGAGCTCCTGTAGAACAGATGGACTTCGAGGAGGTGACCTATTGGGATGAGATTACGGAAATCTTTGATTGGGCACGTACGCATGTCACTTCTACCTTATATATATGCTGGGCTGCGCAGGCCGGATTGTATCATCATTATGGAGTTCCTAAATATCCGTTGAAAGAGAAGATGTTCGGTATCTTTGAACATCGGGTATTGGAACCTTTCCACTCCATCTTCCGTGGTTTTGATGATTGTTTCTATGTGCCGCATAGCCGTCATACAGAAGTACGCAGGGAAGACATTCTGAAAGTTCCGGAATTGACGTTGCTTTCCGAATCGGAAGATGCCGGTGTCTATATGGCAATGGCACGGGGCGGTCGTGAATTCTTTGTCACGGGACACTCCGAATATTCTCCGCTGACACTGGACACGGAATACCGTCGCGATCTAGATAAAGGCTTGCCGATAGAGATGCCCCGCAATTATTATATAGACAATGATCCTGAAAAAGGCCCGTTGGTACGTTGGCGTGCTCATGCCAATTTGTTGTTCTCCAATTGGCTGAACTACTTCGTTTATCAGGAAACACCTTACAACACCAACGATATTAAATGATAAAGCAGCGTAAAATAGAACTTCTCGCTCCGGCGAAAAACCTGGAATGTGGCATTGAAGCTATCAATCATGGGGCAGATGCAGTATATATTGGTGCTCCGAAGTTCGGTGCCCGTGCGGCGGCTGTGAACTCATTGGAAGATATTGAAGCATTGGTGCAGCATGCCCATTTGTATCATGCACGTATTTATGTCACGGTCAATACGATTCTGAAAGAAGAAGAGTTGAAAGAGACGGAGGAGATGATTCATGCACTTTATCGGATTGGCGTAGACGCACTGATTGTGCAGGATATGGGGATCACGAAGTTGAATCTTCCTCCGATACCGCTTCATGCCAGTACACAAATGGACAACCGTACACCGGAAAAAGTAAAATTCCTTTGGAAGGCGGGTTTCCGGCAAGTAGTCCTGGCGCGGGAACTATCGTTGCGTGAAATAAAGAAGATACACGAAAATTGTCCGGAAGTGCCTTTAGAGGTATTCGTACATGGGGCACTTTGTGTCAGCTATAGCGGGCAGTGCTACGTCAGCCAAGCCTGTTTCGGTCGCAGTGCCAACCGGGGGGAATGTGCGCAATTCTGCCGATTACCTTTTAGTCTGGTAGACGCGGACGGGAAAGTGATTGTCAAAGACAAACATCTGCTTTCCCTGAAAGATATGAATCAAAGTGACGAACTGGAGCAATTGCTGGATGCCGGAGCTTCCTCGTTCAAGATAGAAGGGCGGCTGAAAGACGTTTCTTACGTGAAGAATGTAACGGCCGCTTATCGTCAAAAGCTGGATGCCATCTTTGCCCGTCGTCCGGAATATGTAAGGGCTTCTTCGGGTACGTGCAATTTCGAGTTTAAGCCGCAACTGGATAAGAGTTTCAGCCGTGGATTCACACATTATTTCCTGCATGGACGTGACAAAGAGATTTTCTCTTTCGACACTCCCAAGTCGTTGGGCGAGGAGATGGGGACTGTGAAGGAGATTCGCGGCAATTATCTGACGGTTGCGGGACTTAAATCCTTTAACAATGGAGACGGTGTTTGTTATATCGACGAACAGGGACGTTTACAGGGATTCCGCATCAACCGGGTGGACAGCAACAAACTATATCCACAGGAAATGCCTCGCATCAAGCCTCGTACCACATTATATCGTAATTTCGACCAGGAATTTGAACGAGTGCTTTCCCGTAAGTCTGCCGAAAGGAAAATCGCAGTGCGAATGTTGCTTGCCGACCATCATTCCGGTTTCTCTTTGACATTGACTGACGAAGATGATAATAGAGTCACAATCACCCTTCCACGTGAAAAAGAGCCGGCCCGGACTCCGCAGACGGACAACCTGAAAACGCAACTGTCTAAATTGGGGAATACGCCTTTCGAAGCAAAAGAAATAGAAATCTCTTTTACCGACAACTGGTTTCTGCCGGCTTCGGTATTAGCCGATTTCCGCCGGCAGGCAATCGACCGGTTAATAACTGCCCGTCGAATCAATTACCGTCAGGAATTGTCGGTATGGAAGTCAACCAATCATGCTTTTCCACAAACGACGCTAACCTATCTGGGAAATGTCATGAATACTCGTGCAGCCTCTTTCTATCAGGAGCATGGGGTTCAACAGGTAGCAGCGGCTTACGAAAAAGAAGCGGTGGAAGATGCGGTACTGATGTTCTGCAAACATTGTTTGCGTTACAGTATGGGATGGTGTCCCATCCATCAACGGGTACGTTCACCTTATAAAGAACCCTATTACCTGGTGTCAAATGACGGCAAACGTTTTCGTCTGGAATTTGATTGTAAGAATTGTCAAATGAAAGTAAAAGCGGCTCAATGAGAATCATTATTCACAATTTTCACCACAGTTTTCACCACAGAGGACGCAGAGGACGCAGAGGACACAGAGGATATAGTGGAGGTAACATCTTCACTCATTCTTCTGATACAGACTGTTTGAGTGTTTTTTGGAAAAAGTGTAGAAAGTTTTTCTCTTTACCTTCTTTCCCCTTTTTACCCTCTTTATCCTTTTTATCCTCTGTGTCCTCTGCGTCCTCTGTGGTGAAAATAGTGATGAAAACAGTGATGAACCTCCTACTATGTTTACTTTTGCTCTCATCTTGTTATTATAAAGCACCGGCTTTGGATTCGGAAGAACTGTCGAAGAAGACGAAAGACTCGTTGACTTACTTGTACGAACGGCATTATACATGGAATACAAACTTGGAAGTAGTCGATGATTCCATCTCTTTGGAATGTCTTCCGATAAAAGATACTTTTATTCAGTTGAATAAAGGGGATAGGGTAGTGGTGGCAGAGTTTGCGGTTCACCCTGCCGATAGTGTAGACAGTGTTTGGGTGAAGCTGGCTCACACACAGGATGAACAGGGCTGGATACGTGAAAAAGAACTCAAGAAGTCATTTGTGTCGACTGATAGTATTTCGCAGGCCATTCATCTTTTCAGTGATACGCATGCTTCTTATTTCATTATCATCTTCGCTTTATTCGTCGGTGTATATCTGTTTCGCGCTTTTCGTCGAAAGCAGTTGCAGATGGTCTATTTTAATGATATAGATAGTGTTTATCCGTTATTTCTCTGTTTGTTGATGGCTTTCAGTGCAACGATTTACGAATCGATGCAGGTCTTTGTGCCGGAAACGTGGGAGCATTTTTATTTCAATCCTACTTTGTCGCCGTTCAAAGTTCCTTTTATTCTCTCTGTCTTCTTGTTGAGTATTTGGCTGTTTTTGATAGTCGCTTTGGCGGTGCTGGATGATTTGTTCCGACAGTTGACTCCCGCTGCAGCTATCTTTTATCTGCTGGGGTTGATGTCTTGTTGTATTTTCTGCTATTTCTTCTTTATCCTGATGACACATATTTATATCGGTTATCTGTTCCTTGCCTTTTTTATGCTGGTTTTTGCGAAGAAAGTCCATCGGAACATTGGGTATAAGTATCGTTGTGGGCGTTGTGGGGAAAAGTTGAAGCAAAAAGGTGTATGCCCCCATTGTGGAGCTATCAATGAGTAATTTTATTATCTGTTTTATTCTTGAATAACTTTTCAAATGATGGAAATCAGATCTACCGAAATAAAAGATCTCCCTTTAGTGATGGAGATTTATGACTATGCCCGTGCCTTTATGCGTGCAACCGGAAATACTACTCAATGGATTGACGGTTATCCTTCTGAAGTATTGATTCGTCAGGAAATTGAAGATGGACATAGCTTTGTCTGCATAGATGAACAGGGAGAAATTTTGGGGACTTTTTGTTTTATCTTGGGAGACGACCCTACTTATCAACAGATTTATGAAGGAACATGGCTCAATAATGAACCTTATGGAGTGATTCATCGGCTGGCAACGAACGGAAAACAGAAGGGGGTATCGGAAACCTGCTTGAACTGGTGTTTCGAACGTTGGTCCAATCTCCGGGTAGATACTCATCGGGACAATAAAGTCATGCAGCATATATTGACGAAGTATGGCTTTCAACGTTGTGGTATCATTTATGTAAAGAACGGTACAGAGCGTATCGCTTATCAAATGACGCGTGTGTCTGATGGAACAGAGAAACTTGCTTAATCGTGGTGGAGTGTAGTTGAAGTGTATTAGATGTAGACAAGATAATCTTAGATATAAGCAAACCAATAGGAAACTGTAGGTAAAGTAATGCCAGGACACCGGTATAGTTCCGTTAAGATGCCGGTATAGTTGTGTGAAGGTACCGCTATCTTTACCTTCCCACGGCCGTGGTGACTTCTTCTCACAGCCGTGACGAGATCTCTCCACGGCCGTGAAGAGAAGCTACCACAGCCATGGAAAGGTAAAGATAGCGTAGGGTTAAGAGAACAATGCCTATTGGATTAATTAAGTATAACGACTTTATAATGCATACTTCATAGAGGCATACGTTCTTCTATCACGTATTCCATGCCATCAATCTATAAGAGACAGGCTGACAATAAAAGTCCGAATCTTTTATTGTCAGCCTGTTTTTGGGTTATTGTCAGCACTTATTGTCAGGTGTCAATGGATTGATAATCATTGTTTTATATGGATAAAATCTTTAGCTGACAATAAAATGACTAAATAATATCTCTATGAGTGAAAATGATTAGAACCGGCAGCGGAGATCTACTCCAAATTGCATTGGGCGTCCTTTTTGCATAAAACCTTTGTTCATTGTTTCGAAATAGAAGGCGGCATATTCTTTATTCAAGAAGTTGCGTGCCCAGAAACTAATCATTGCGTCACCGATTTCCAGATTCGTTCTCCAGTTGAGTGTGCCATAGAAAGATTGGCTGACATCGTTTTGTTCAGTCCAGTAGATACGTCCGGCAGCGTTATAATTAGCTTGGAATACAACCCGGTCGAAGATAGAGCGCGGACTGCAGGTGATGGCGTATTCTCCTCCGATATTTAAGGTATGTTTGGGGACAAAGGGAACATATTTGCCATTATAATCTGCGGTTACTTTAAAAGTGCCGTCTTTTTGCTCTTCGGTGATTACATAATCCGTAAAGGTGGCATACGTATATCCGTAACTGACATTCAGGCTAAGTTCTTTTGTCACACTGGCACGAAGGGCTGCTTCTGCACCATAGCTACGGCTTTTTCCTGCATTGATCGTGATACGTCCCAGACCACTTTCTGCAAATTGGGAGAGTTGTTGGTCGCGGGTATCCATATAGAATGCTGCGACGTCAGCCCAAAGTCTTCCTTCCCATAGAGTAAGGTGACTACCTACTTCGTAGTTCCACGAATATTCGGGTTTGTAAGTGGTGGACGCTTTTACATCAATCTCTTTTGTAGGTACCATTTGGTTCATCATATTAATGATGGTTTTTCCCCAGGTGGCATCTTGCCCTATTGTCGGACTTTCTTTGATGGCATTCATCATCGAATTTTTCAATTCTGTTTGTGATAAGTCAGAGAACATTTGGATGTTATATCCTCCCGAACGATATCCCCGGGTGACGGTGGCATAAACGTTATTTTGATTCTTCCATTCATATTGAATAGCAAATTTGGGTAGGAGCTGTACATAATCAGTAGAGAGCTTGCCAACGAAAGAGGCAGGGGCTTTCATATTCTGATCAGACAAGTTTATTTGGTTGGGTCCCATAGCTAAGTGAAAATCAAAACCAAAGTCGATAGGAGTGCTAAGAGAATTATACTTCATACTGATTTTCTCGTAATCGAGCCGGAGGCCGGCTGTAACGGACAGTCCTTCTATGAACAAGTTGTTGAAAGTAGACTGATGATAAAGTGCACCGCTAAGAGTCGGGGTATCGAAAGTTCCTCCTACGCTTAATGACGGGTTATGTACGGTCATTCCCATGGTGGGAGCTCCGGGTTTGGCAGATACTTCTTCAAAAGCTGCATTGGCGTTGTTTTCAATGACCGACTTCACTCCTTCTTCTTTAAACAGAACAGGACCTGTAGTATGCAGCCATTGATAGAATCCGAAAGCTCCCGTAGCCCACTGCCATCTTTTTCCGGGTTTGGCTTTCAACACAATCTCTTCGGAAATGGTGTTTGCACGTTGCTTTTGCTCAATATTGAAAATATCTCTTTCTGTGAAATCCTGATCGAGAAACATGCGGTCGTTCAGGTTCTGATAACCTGTCACGGCACTTAATATAAAGTTGTTGGCTTGATATTCGATGTTAACACCGGAGTTGAGCAATCCACGGCGGTAACTGCTGCGGTCGTTATATGAAATCTTACCGATATAATCTGCCCGGTCTTCTGTCATTTCTTTACCATTTTCTTTCGCTTTAGCTATCGCACTGGGGGTAATCCCGGTATAGTAATACGGATATCCGCCCTGATCGCTATATTCATAGCTAAGGGCCATATCTATTTTCAGGTTCGAACTAGGCAGGTAAATACCACGGAAACGTCCGCCACCGGCATTGCTCTTGTCTACCTTTTCGTTGTTTCTTGCCGAATTTTCAAAGAAGCCACCTGTGTGTTCGTAGAAACCTCCGGTAGAAAAAGCGAAGCGGTCGGATGTCCGGTGATAGTGGGTGAGTGACACATTATAATTATTGTAGGTCGCTGCTCCCATGCGGATATCAGTACCTTGATAAGTGAAAGGCGATTTTGTGTGCACTTTGATAAGTCCTCCCATCGTATTACGTCCGTAGAGAGTACCTTGTGGTCCTCGGAGAATGTCAATACGTTCGATATCAGCATAGTTGAAGTCGAAAGCGGATTTGTCGATATAAGGGATGTTGTCTACGTAAAGTCCTACGGACGGAGTGTTGATACGTGAGCCGATTCCGCGGATATAAATGGAAGTGGTCAGTTTGGAACCATAATCGGGGATAAACAGATTAGGGACGATGCCTGTCAGGTTTTTCACAGAGTTCACCTGATTGGCGCGCATATTATCTTGCGATAAAACAGTGGCTGCCACCGGTAATTCACGCAACTTACGATTCTCTTTCGGAGTGGCAATCACTACCACTTCTTCGATGTCTACTATTTTTAGTGAGTCTTTCGGGAAATCTTCCGCCCATGCTGTACCTGTCGTCAGGAGCGTGAGGGCAATCATAATATTCTTTGTCTTCATCTGCTGTTAATTTATCTGGTGCAAAGTAACGGCAAATATAGATGACGGTCAATCCTCATTTATTAGGATTATGACTTATTTTTTAAGAGGTCAGATTCGGTCAGCTTCGATATATCCGTTCATTACAGCATAAATAGTCAGCCCGGAGACGGACTTAATGCCTAATTTCTCCGTGATATTTTTTCGGTGAGTGATAACGGTAGTCAGGCTGATATTCAGTTTATCTGCTATTTCT
>ENA-OZBR01001244-OZBR01001244.1-human-gut-metagenome-genome-assembly--contig:-NODE-1244-length-10074-cov-6.514423_pt1 | contig 10074 bp, 7 predicted proteins | sample MGYA00243981_ERZ653524 | MGnify/ENA primary metagenome ERZ653524 (study PRJEB26926, sample SAMN06165084) | human gut metagenome | biome: ENVO:00009003; feature: ENVO:2100002; material: ENVO:00002003...
TAGCGCATCTGCTTTGCAAGCAGAGGGTCGCCGGTTCGAACCCGGCTAGCTCCACAGACACAACAAAACCCTTGGAATCAGTCCGATTCCAAGGGTTTTTGTTCTTGCATTTTCTGCGTATTGCAACAAAAAGATGACGACACGCCGATAGCGTATCTCACGAGAAAAGTCTTATTGCCTCACGACTGTCGAGGCCACCGGAAGTCGGCATAGGCATTCCAATCGGCCACTAAATCGACCGATGCCCGATCCCTGAGCCAAACGGACCCGAATGCCGTTCATCATCGACAAAGCAGTCCGCGCCTCGCGACGAGGATCTGCCAAACCGTCACGCTCGACTGCTCGGGTTAAGGTGTCCATCACGCGATGTTCTCGTTTTTGGTAATACTCATAGGCAGGATGATGCTCGTTCAACGATTCGCCTTGTAGCACGGTATATACAACCGCACCATCTCTGGCTGAGCCGCATTGCGCTCCATAAGGGCAGCACAGATATCACGAATGCCGAACTGCGCGTTGCCGCTCCACATATCCTCAGGTTCAACGCCAAGAGAATGGGCAAACGTAGCCATGTCTTCCCGATCACGATGCTCCAGCACGGCAATCAGCAAGCCGACTTTGTTCTTGAAATGGTATATGACCGCCGGCTCGGTCAATCCGCATGCTTCGGCTACCTGACGAACGGAAAAGCCCCAAAACCCGTTCTGTGAATCACATGCGACGTCACGTCGATGATCTGTTCACGGCGTTCCGCACATTCTGATTCTGCTCAAGACAGATCCAGCTCGTTGTTGTCCTTGGCTTTGCTCACCATATCAGTCAAATCGGGGTCGTCCACAGACACCGCGTTCTGCTGGCTGAGCGTCAACGACAGCGAACCTTTGTAGGAGTCGCCGTATTCGTCCTTGCCGGACACGCTTACGGCAATCGAGCTCATCAGACGCTTCCTGCCGTAGTTCAGATCCACGGTGATAGTCGGCATATCCGGCTCTTCATCCGTGCCGAAGTCCCAGTTGCGCACATTGTCGAGCGCCTGACGGTACTCGCCTTCAGCATCGCCCACACCGGTATCCTCGATCTGCTGAATCACCCATGATTTCAGATGCGGATACTGCGCTTCATGGCTGATCCAGTAATTCACAAAGTGCTGGGCCAATGCCTTGACATCGATTTGATACGAGAGCTGCGTGTTGCCGGCAGACTTGGCAGACGATGTATTCGGGAACAGCTGGCTGCGCACATTCTTATCTTCCAGCTCCACGCCGAGATATTGTTGGATGAATTTGCTGGCCTCGGCCTTCACCTCGGCAGACGTTTTCGTGCCCTTGGCCCGGTCGATGTCGTTCGAGTACCCATCGTCGTTCATCTTGTCCAGCTGATCGTAGAACGTTCGCTCCGCGCCGGTGATGTCCCAAGCACCGTTCTTGACCAACGCATCCTTGACGTTCAATATCAAGTCCGCCACATCACTACCAACGCCGTTCCTTAAGTCATCTTCATATTGGTCGGCCGGGTAGTAGATGTAGTAGGGGTCGTCATCATACCAAACGTTTTTCCCGGCGAATGCGCCTTTGTGCCAAGCGAGGGTTGTTGCCTGTTCATCTGTCTTGATGGTCACAGACGCGGAGGAGTCATTGGTGGTTTTGCCCCAGCGAATACATGCCAGACATCCGCGCGTCAAGGGAGTCGTCAGTGCTGCTGTGGGTTCTGAGTTCGTATTTGGTGCTGCGCAGAGTGGACAGCGAGTTGATCGCGTCGAAGGTGACGACCAGCGGATTGGTGGGCTGGAAGCCCAGCATCGCTTTGACGGCGGTGAAGTTGGGGACGATGAATGCCAAGGCCGCCACCAGAATCGTCGCAAGCAATGCGCAGAGAACGGCGATCAGCTTCTTGCTGGATTTGCGCGGCGGTGCCAGGACGGCGGTTGCATCAGTCGCCTGATATGCGGCAGGAGCGGGAATCGGCAAAGCTGGCAAGGGAGCAGTTGGTGCCGGCTGTGGGGCAGCGGGCGCGGCGTAAACCGATGGGGCAACCGGCGCGGCTGGTATCGATGGTGGTACTGAAGGCGCTGGCACAGCAGGTGCCGGTATCGACGCAGTCGGTACGGCTGACGATGCGGCCGGCACTGGTACAGACGCAACCGGTGCGCTGTCTACAGACGCTCCACATGCCGGGCAAAATCGTGCCGGCCTATCAACTCTATTTCCGCAGTGGCCGCAGTACGCCATCGTGTGCCTCTCTCCCTCAAATCGGCTTGATTGCCATCGCTTCAATGTTACTCTTCAGCATTACGCCTCAGCCAGCCCCTACGCGTAACGATACGAGACGCGGCAGCCTTAATGCGGTTGTTTTGACGCGATGCCAACATCGAGCTCTGGCCAACGTTCTGGTACTCGGCTACATCTTGCTGCGAGCCAAGAAGCAGGCCATCGCTCGCGCCGACGAGGCCGAATGGCGGCCTAGCCTCGCTTTAAGCCTCAGGCCAGCACCTCCATGGGGTGATAGGTGGCGGTGTGGTGGCCGGTGATGGGGTTCCATACCCGTTCGGCGAATGCGCGCAGACGGGCGACGCCCTCACGCAGCTCGCCGGCATCTCCGGCGTAGGAGAGGCGCACGAAGCCGCGCCCCTCCTCGCCGAAGGCCTCGCCGGGGACCACGGCCACGTGCTCTTCGTCCAGCAGACGGTCTGCGAATTCACCGGAGTCAAGGCCAGTCAGGCGTACGTCCACAAAGGCGTAGAACGCACCTTGCGGTTCAATCAAGCGCAATACCGGGCATCCGGCCAGACCGTCCAGCACGATCTGGCGCTTGGCGCGGTATTCCTCGCGCATGGCGGCCACATGATCCTGCGGACCGGCCAGTGCTGCCACGCCTGCGTATTGCGCCAAGGAGTTCACCGAGGAGTGCATGAGTTCGGCGATTTTGCCGGTCTGTTCGATGACCGCTTCGGGTGCCAGCAGGTAGCCGATGCGCCAGCCGGTCATCGCATAGGTTTTCGACAGGCTTTCCACCACAATGGTGCGCTCTTTCATGCCCGGCACCGCGGCGATCGATGGTGCCACGGCTGCCTCTCCCCCAAGCGTTTCCCCGAACGTTTCCCCAAACACGAACGGATGGTAAACCTCGTCGGAGATGGCCCAAATATTGTGCTGCTTGCATACTTCGGCAATACGCGCCAGTTCGGCGGCAGAGGTTACCGCGCCGGTCGGATTGCCCGGTGAGTTGATGATTACGGCGCGGGTGCGCGGGGTGATCGCCGCTTCGATGTCCGCCGCGTTCACGCGCATGCCGTGCTCCGGACGCAGCGCCACGGTGACCGGGCGGCCGCCGCACAGCATCACTTCGGCGTCATAGGAAGTGAAGAACGGCGAGGGAATAATCACTTCATCGCCGGTGCCCACCACGGCTTTCAGCGCCAGAAACAGGCCAATCGTGGCACCGTCAACGGCTTGAATCTCGGTTTCGGGATCATAAGTAAGTCCCTTCACACGGGCGGAGTAATCGGCCACGGCCTTGCGGTATTCGGGGATGCCAAGCACGTTGGTGTACCGAGTGCGGCCAGCCTGTGCGGCCTCGCAAGCGGCCGCCACGATATGCGGCGCGGCCGTGGCGCTGGGCTCCCCCACGGTCAGTGAAATCGCGTCAGGCACGCGCTCTACACGGTCGAATACGTCTCGGATGCCGGAGCGCGGGATATTCAGGGCTTCGGCGGACAGGCTCGCGGGCTCGGCGGTCGGCACAGCAACCCGACCGGCAGCAGGCATAGTAGCAGGCGCAGCAGCAGATGCAACTTCGGACAGAGACATGTTGGAAAACTTCTGCATATCATCCCTCCTCAATGGAATTATTTCGTCGTTCTCTTATTTCAGAAGGAATTATTACATTCAATTAGGACTTTAGGCATAAACATTCCACCACACAACAGAAAACACAGGAAGAACTACTGAAATTACCAGGCAAAATCGGAAAGCCATCGCATTCCGGCAACAGGTACAGTGAACACAGAGCACAACGAACGGAGAAGACACCATGACCGCGATTGACGAGACCGACCAGCGCATCCTCACCATGCTGGAGGCCGACGGCCGCGCCACGCTCGCGCAACTGGCCCAGGCGACCGGACTGTCCGTCTCCGCCGCCCAGTCGCGCGTGCAGAAGCTGGAGAAGCGCGGCATCATCAAGGGATACAAGGCCATCATCGACCAAGAGCAGCGCGGCTTGCCCATCAGCGCGTTCGTCAACGTGACCCCGCTCGACTACTCAGCCGAATCCTCGATTCCGGACAAGCTGAACAATATCGACGGCATCGTCTCCTGCTATTCGGTGGCCGGCGCCCCCAGCTTCGTACTGGTGGTACGCGTGGCCTCCCCCACCGCCCTTGAGGAATTGCTCAATCTCATCCACCGCACGGTGCCGGTAAGCACCGAGACCACGATGATTCTGCAGACCTACTTCGCGCACTGACCGCGAACCCGGTAACCTGCGCGCCGAAGACCTCGGCCCCTACGGCGCACGATTCCCAACGGGCACATCCGACATCACCCAAGTCCACCTTTATGTCCACTATATGAACGCACCTTCGGTGTGATGCAGCTTCCATTTCGACCCGATTCACGCACAGACAGACATCCAGCAATCGCCGAAAAATCTAACAAACGGAAACTTGAACCACCCCATAACCACGCCGATAGCTTTCCCGTTATCCGAGCGAGACTCTATGCAGCAAGGGCCTGCGCGCATAGAATAAAACCGTCTTAATTCCCTAGCAAATCGAGGAGAATCATGCTCACTGACGAGTACATCAAGCGTGTCTACGACCAGGTCGTTGCCCGTGACGGCGATCAGCCGGAGTTCCTGCAAGCCGTTCGCGAGGTCTTCGAGACCCTGCAGCCGGTTGTCGAGAAGCACCCGGAGTACGAGAAGGCCGGTGTACTGGAGCGCATCGTCGAGCCGGAGCGCACCATCAAGTTCCGCGTGGCCTGGGTTGACGACGAGGGCAAGGTTCAGGTGAACCGCGGCTACCGTATCCAGTTCAACTCCGCCATTGGCCCGTACAAGGGCGGACTACGCTTCCACCCGACCGTGACCGAGTCCGTCGTCAAGTTCCTTGGCTTCGAGCAGATTCTCAAGAACTCCCTGACCACGCTGCCGATGGGCGGCGGCAAGGGCGGTTCCGACTTCAACCCGAAGGGCAAGTCCGACGCTGAGGTCATGCGCTTCTGCCAGGCCTTCATGACTGAGCTGAGCCGCCACATCGGCCAGTTCACCGACGTTCCCGCCGGCGACATCAACGTCGGTGGTCGTGAGATCGGCTACCTGTTCGGCCAGTACAAGCGCATCCGCGACGAGTACTCCGGCTTCCTGACCGGTAAGGGTCTGGAATTCGGCGGCTCCCTGGCCCGCACCGAGGCCACCGGTTACGGCGTGTGCTACTACACCCAGGAAGCCCTGCGCGTGCTGCGCAACGACTCCTTCGAGGGCAAGACCGTCGTGATCTCCGGCTCCGGCAACGTGGCCACCTACGCCGCTCAGAAGGCTGAGCAGTTGGGCGCCAAGGTCGTCACCGTCTCCGACTCCAACGGCTACATCTACGACCCGAACGGCATCAACGTCGAGGTCGTCAAGCAGATCAAGGAAGTCGAGCGCGGCCGCATCAAGGAATACGCCGAGCGCGTTCCGGGCTCCGAGTACCACGAGGGCAGCAAGGGCGTGTGGACCGTCAAGGGCGACATCGCTCTGCCGTGCGCCACCCAGAACGAGGTTGATGGCGAATCCGCACAGAAGCTCGTGGACAACGGCGTGACCGTGGTCGTCGAGGGTGCGAACATGCCGTCCACCCCGGAGGCCATCGAGGTCTACCAGAAGAACGGCGTGCTGTACGGCCCGGCCAAGGCTGCCAACGCCGGTGGCGTGGCCGTCTCCGGCCTGGAGATGAGCCAGAACAGCTACCGCCTGTCTTGGACCTTCGAAGAGGTCGACGCCAAGCTCAAGTCCATCATGGAAGAGATCGTCGCCAACTCCCTGGCCGCCGCCAAGGAATACGGTCACGAGGGTGACCTGATGCTCGGCGCCAACGCCGCCGGCTTCGTCAAGGTCGCCAACGCCATGGTTGCCCAGGGCGTGCTGTGACGCTTGCCTCTGAGCAGTACTAAGCAGTAGCGTAATGCCCTTGCTTCCCGTGAGGAGGCAAGGGCATTGCTATATGTACAACGAGCAACAAGTGCTATCCCCAAATACGTAAGCCCGATAACAACTTAGCTTCCACCTCCATAACCCCGGAACTCACCACCGTCGATCAGCACATGGATCAGCGCGCTGGACCATGGCCGACGTGGTCATCAAAGCCATCAACGGAGTCTCTTCACCGCGCGTGATGCACCTGAACACCGATTTGGTGGTGCGTGATTCGGCGTAATTGCCACGTGGTTGTCGGCAGGACTCTAGATACCGCGTCACAATCACCCAGTAATGCATCACGCAGTGTATAACTCTTCCGCGGAAACGAACACCATTCGTTCATCATCCATGTAGCGGGTTCGCGTGGACTCACTCACCGGATTCTTGGTGAACAGCATAAGCCACGCATTACCTGCCTGATAGCCGCGGACTAAGCCAGCACGCTGATGGAGCTTTTCAATAGCCTCCGTTTCGTTGAATGAATTACGCCATTTGCATTCACCGAACAGAATCGTTTTATCGAGCGAATCCGCAGCAATCACATCGATATCGGTTTGCTCGTGAGCAATCGGATCATTGCCCCACCATTTGCCGAACTGAGTGGCAACAAAGGGGAGGTTGCCCATAGCGTTGTTTCGAATAAGCCATTGCAGGCAAATCGTCTCAAATTGTTGACCAACATAGGTATCAAACGCTGGTCCAAAAGCGAGTCTGCTCGTAACCTCCTCGCTGATATTACCATCCAAAATGCTCATGTTGCGCCCCACAAAGCGGAACCAATATGCAAAGAAGGGATCGCTCACCACATACATTCCCTTGCGCGATTTACTCGGATCTTCACCAAACGGCACTTTTCGCTCAATTAAGCGCAAATCGACCAGCGTTTTCAGATATGCTCCAATCGAATCAGATCCGACACCCGCATGTTCAGCGATAAGCTTTGGCGAGGAATTACCACCCGCAATAGATTGCAATATCGAATAATACGATGCCGGTTCACGAAGCTCCTGACGCAACAGCATCATAGGTTCCTCACGCAGTACGCCCAAGTTGTCGAACATCAAGCGCAGCACATTGGATTCAAAGCCATCGGCTTCCTGTATACGGGCCAGATAATATGGCGTACCGCCGAAAGTCGCATAGTATTGGACCAGTTCTTGCGGAGATGTGTTCGTTAGAAATTTTGCCGCATCCGCATAGTCGAATGGCAGGAGTCGAATCTGTGCTGTACGACGCCCGTATAGCGGGCTTTTACGCCCCAATACGTCGTTTTCCATGAATCCCTCGTTACTACCGGATAGAATCATCGTCACTTTTGTGGCGAGGAATCCATGGTCAATTGCTATCTGCAACATGGAGGGTAATGCTGGCTCGGCGGCAGCTGCATAAGGGAACTCATCGAATACGAACACCATACGTTCGTCAGTCTGTGCAGCACGTTCAGCAACAAACGATAACGCATCAGACCACCCGCCAAACGACGGGGTGGAATCCGGCATACCAAAGAACGACAATGCCGCTCTTGAGAAATCTTCAAGATTCATCTTGGCGCTTTGCTGTATGGCCGTGAAGTACAGCACGCGTTTATCTTTGACAAATTCGTCGATCAACGCCGTTTTCCCTACACGCCGTCTACCGTACAGCACCACCATTTCGAACGAATCGCTGGTAAACAGCTTTTCCAGCACTTGTAACTCGTGCTCTCGTGCGACAAACATTGCAGCCCTCCGATCCGCCTACTGCCCAATAATAAGAGTATCATGGTTAATGTAATCACGATTACCTTAATTATGATACTGATAATTGTTGCCCTACCGCGAGGAGGATCTTCCTTCCGCTGTCAAAACGAAAGCCCAACAGTCCAGACTGACGAGCAGCAACATCGGCAGATCAACCGCTGACGCCAGCCAGCCTGACAGCACAAATCAGCCTGATTGCAGGCATATAGGCACTAGTTAGCGAAACCGGCTCTTCGCATTTTGGTGCGTAGGGGCCGTGCGGTTTGATTCGGTGTGTGATTGAAAAAGTGAATGAAACCGCACGGCCCCTACACGCCAAAACCGGAAGAGCCCATAAAGTCCCCTCAGTAGCGCCAACCTGCCAGTCCTTTGGCGGAACCACACCACATAGACCTTCCTCAACGGCGCCAACCTGCCACACGCTGGCAGACCAACACCGCTGTGTGCATTCTCTGCGTCGGCGGCAGTCCAAAACTTGGCCCAGCAACGACGCTTGCTGTGCCCAGCGTCGGCAGAGGGCCAAGAATTGGACGCATACGACACAGAACGCACCCTCAGCGTCGGCAGAACTCCAAGATCTGTACCGCTGACGACGGTAAGCCCTCCACAGCGTCGTCAGAGATACAAAATCTGTCCCAACACCGACGCCTGCCACCCCCAGCGTCGCCGGAGTCCCAAGTCTCGGCCCAGCAACGACGCCTGCGATCCCCACACATAAGAAACCGCACCTCCGATCATCGAATCTGAATTACTTCAGTCCAACAACCGGGGTGCGGTTCACTGAGGAGAGTTCCGTCAGTATAGCTATATCAGTCGTCGCCGAGCGTAACGTGCACACCGCCGACCAGAGAGCTGACCACGTTGTAGATCAGTGCCGCAATGGTGGCCAGCAGAGTGAAGATCACCACTTCGACAATCGAGAAGATGGTGACGCCGGAGACCACGGTGGTAAGGGACAACACGTTCTTGAGATCGAAACCGCCTGCATCAAGACCGGTGGAAGACACAATCTGCGTAATCTGGCTGAATACACCGACCACATCAAGCAGCACCCATACGATCGCGGAGGCAACGACCTGAATAATCGCCACGGCGATGGACAGCATGAACGTCACCTTGGCCACGGACCAAGCATCCACGCGGGTCAGCGACAAGCTCATGCGGCGAGCCCTGGGGGCGCTACGGCGAGGTGCCGGACGCACGGGAGTGGCGGCACCTGAAGAAGGCAACGCGGATTCTTCCGGATCGCTGGACACGGAGCGTGCCACGCGGGGAGCGTGCTCAGTACCGATCAGCGGCTCGACATGCTCGTTCTGCGTATTGCCGACTGCCGGCGGTATGATCCGGGGCTCGTTGTCTTCGAGATTCTCGCTCATCGTTTCTCCTTAACAGGCTTGGCGGTAGCCTCTGCTGTATGCGAGGCTACCAGCTTTTCAGGACGCTGCTCACGCCTCGTCCGCGTTGTTCACATTCTCGCCGGATTGTGCGGTCTCGGCGGTGCCGTTCGCCGCGGCATCGCCGCCATCCTCGGGCTCGTCCTTCTCCTCGTTACGGGCGATGGAGAGAATCGTGTCGCCCTTGTCGGGCTTGGCAAAGGTCACGCCCTGGGTGTTGCGCCCGGTGCGCTTGACTTCGTCCACGTTGGAGCGAATCACCTTGCCGGACTTCATGATGGCCATAACCTGATCGTCTTCGGACACCACGAGCGCGCCGACCAGAGCACCACGGCCCTCGACCAGTTGCACGGCCTTGATACCCAGGCCATTGCGGCCCTGCAGACGGTATTCGCTGATGGCGGTGCGCTTGGCGAAGCCCTCGTTGGTGACCACGAGCAGATCCCTGTCGGAATCGCCCTGTACCACATCCATGGCCAAAAGCTCGTCGCCGTCGCGGAACTTCATGCCCTGCACACCGGCGGTCTGGCGGCCCATCGGGCGCAGCTGCTCGTCGTTGGCTTCGAACTTCAGGCTCATGCCCTGCTTGGAGACGAGGATGATGTCGTCGTCGGCGTTGCACAGCGCGGCACCGATCAGCTCGTCGGCGTTCTCGCCGTTCTCGTCGGTCATGAGTCGTACCGCGATCAGACCACCCTGACGCGGGGAGTCGTATTCGGCGAGCGCGGTCTTCTTGACCTTGCCGGAACGGGTGGCGAGCACCA
>ENA-OZBR01001250-OZBR01001250.1-human-gut-metagenome-genome-assembly--contig:-NODE-1250-length-10053-cov-3.523805_pt1 | contig 10053 bp, 10 predicted proteins | sample MGYA00243981_ERZ653524 | MGnify/ENA primary metagenome ERZ653524 (study PRJEB26926, sample SAMN06165084) | human gut metagenome | biome: ENVO:00009003; feature: ENVO:2100002; material: ENVO:00002003...
GGTCGCCGACCTTGACATCCTCGGCGGGGACGGCCGTTTCCTTTCCGCCGGTGATGACGCGCGCGGTCTGCGGTGTCAGATGGACGAGCTTTTCGATGCCCGCGCGAGCGAGACGAGCACGTCTGCCTTGATGTCGAACGCCGTGACAAGGCCGATGACGGCCTCTAAAATGATGGGGATGCCGCAGAGGATGATCGCGGCCCACGAGGCGTCGAACGGCAAGGGGACGAGATCAAAAATGCTGACGATCAACGCGATGCCAGAGATCACGAGCAGTGTGATATCTTTTTTTGTGCCGCTCAGCTCTAAAAAATGCTCCAGCTTTTCCATTGCCAGTTTCACGGAAGTGACTCCTTTTTGTACCATAGGGGGTATAGGCTTATTATACATATGAGGGTATAGGTTATAAAGCGCGCAAAAAGAGAGAAGCAGCATAAAACTGCTTCTCTTCTTTCATGCAATTCTACTGAAAACGGGCGCGTGAGAGGGTTTATCTCCTGCTCAGCCCATGTTCGAAAAGCGCTCGACCGCCTTCGTAAAGTTCTCGATCGTTTTGTCCGCGTCGCCGTGCTCGATGCCGTCGCGCACGCAGTGTTTGATGTGCCCCTCAAGCACGACCTTGCCGCAGCCGTGCAGCGCGGATTTGGCCGCATTGATCTGCGCAAGAATATCCTCACAGGGGACGTCCTCGTCCACCATGCGGTCAATGGCCTGCACCTGACCGATGATCTTTTTGAGCCGACGGTGCAGATTGTCGGCGTCCATACACTGTTTCATCGTTTGGCCTCCATACCTGTTGGGGTATCTGCATCGTACACTCTGCGCCGCGATTTTGTCAATATGCGCTGCCGCGCCGGTTTTGTGCGCCTTTGGCGAAAAAATGGCGTTTTGCGGCAATTTTCTCTTCCTCCGCGGTGTTGCAGAGCATAAAAAAGTGTGATAGGATATATTAGAAATAGTATGACCGGCGGCCATATTGCCGCCGGAGCAATTTTGAGGTATCCGAATGAAGAAAAGCGACAAAACACCAAAGCAGACCCACCGCCGCGCGGACCCGAACGTCATGGGCCTCCACGCGGATGTGGTGGAGCAGAATATCACCGAGACGCTGGAAACGAACTACATGCCCTACGCGATGTCCGTCATCGTCTCGCGTGCCATTCCGGAGATTGACGGTTTCAAGCCCTCGCACCGAAAGCTCCTTTACACGATGTACAAGATGGGGCTTCTCACCGGCGCGCGCACGAAGAGTGCGAATATCGTCGGCCAGACGATGCGCCTGAACCCCCACGGCGACGCCGCCATCTACGACACGATGGTGCGCCTTTCCAAGGGCTACGGCGCGCTGCTGCACCCGTTCGTCGATTCGAAGGGCAACTTCGGTAAGGTCTATTCGCGCGACATGGCGTGGGCGGCCAGCCGATACACCGAGGCCAAGCTCGCGCCCATTTGCGCCGAGCTCTTCCGCGACATCGACTCTGACACCGTTGATTTTGTCGACAACTACGATAACTCGATGAAAGAGCCGGCGCTGCTGCCAACAACGTTCCCGAATATCCTGGTCTCGGCCAACCAGGGCATCGCGGTCGGCATGGCGAGCCAGCTGTGCGGCTTTAACTTGGGCGAGGTCTGCGACACGACGATCGCCTTTTTGAAAAATCCCGAGGTGCGCATCAGCGAGACGCTACTCGCGCCAGACTTCCCGACCGGCGGCGAGGTATTGTACGACCCGCGCGCCATCGAGGACATCTACAACACCGGCCGCGGCGGCATAAAGGTGCGCGCCCGCTGGCGCTACGACAAAAAAGAAAATCTCATCGAAATTTATGAAATTCCCTACACCACCACGACCGAGGCCATCATGGACAAGGTCGCCGAGCTCATCAAGGCGGGCAAGGTCAAGGAAATTTCCGACATGCGTGACGAGACCGACCTCTCCGGCCTCAAGCTGACGATCGACCTAAAGCGCGGTGCCGACCCCGACAAGCTGATGCAGAAGCTCTTCAAGGCGACGACACTGCAGGATACGGCGTCGTGCAACTTCAACGTCCTGATCGGCGGCATGCCGCGCGTGATGGGCGTGCGCGAGCTTTTAGACGAGTGGTGCGCGTGGCGCACCGAGAGCGTCAAGCGCCGCGTGTACTTCGTGCTCAAAAAGCGGCAGGACAAGCTGCACCTCTTAAAGGGCCTTAAAAAGATCCTGCTCGACATCGACAAGGCCATCAAGATCATCCGCGAGACGGAGAAGGAGGCCGACGTCGTGCCGAACCTGATGATCGGCTTCGGCATCGACCAGATCCAGGCGGAATATGTCGCCGAGATCAAGCTGCGCAACATCAACCGCGAGTATATCCTAAAGCGCGTGGAGGAGACGGCATCGCTCGAGGCGGAGATCGAAGACCTCGAGGATACGCTCGCGCGCCCGTCGCGCATCCGCAAGATCATCGTGACCGAGCTTGAGGATGTGCGCAAAAAGTACGCCGAGCCCCGCCGCACCGGCATCCTCTACGACTATGCCGAGGACGCCGAGAGCGAGGAGGACGCCATCGAGGACTATCCCGTGACGCTGTTTTTGTCGCAGCACGGGTACTTTAAAAAGATCACGCCGCAGTCGCTGCGCATGTCCGGCGAGCAGAAGTTCAAGGAGGACGACGCGCTCAGCATGAGCGTGGAGAGCTCCAACGCCGCCGAGCTGATGTTCTTCACCGATAAGGCGCAGGTCTACAAGACGCGCGCGAGCGACTTTGCCGACGGCAAGGCGAGCCAGCTGGGCGATTACCTGCCCGCCAAGCTCGGCATGGACGAGGGCGAGAGCGTCATGGGCATGGTGCTGCCGGGCGACTACAGCGGCTATATGATCTTCTTCTTTGAAAACGGTAAGGCCGCGAAGGTCGAGCTGTCGGCCTACAAGACGACCTCGAACCGCCGCCGCCTGACCGGCGCCTACAGCGACAAAAGCCCGCTCAAAGCGCTCATGTATCTCAAGGAAGACCGCGAGATCGCCGTCTATTCGACAGAGCCGCGCGTGCTGATCGTCAACACGGCGCTTCTCGGTGTGAAGACGACGCGCACAACGCAGGGCGTCGCGCTTTTGACGCTCAAAAAGAAGTACGTGCTCGACACGGTGCGCTTCCCGGAGAAGACCGGCATCACCGACCTTGCCCGCTACCGCGGCCGCAGCATTCCCGCGACGGGCGCGCTGCTCAAGACGGAGGACAGCGACGACAAGCAGCTCTCGCTGATTTGACGTCGGAAGCCTGAGAGAAACATATGAGGGGAGAAAATTTATGAAAAATAAAAAACTGCGCGAGCAGGTGAAAAGCTATATCATTGTCACGCTTGCCTGCGTGCTGTATGCCTTGTCGTTCGATTGGTTCTATGCACCGAATGGCTTTACGGTCGGCGGCTTTACGGGTATTTCGCAGATCATTAACTTTTTTGCACCCATTCTGCCGGTCGGTACGATGGTCATCGTGCTCAATGTGCCGCTTTTTATCGTGGGACTTAAAAAATTCGGCTTCGCATTTTTGTGCAAGTCCATCTACACGATGACGCTGAGCTCCATTTTGATCGACGTTGTCGCGGCCATCCACGAGTTTGCGCCCATGGACCCGCTGCTTGCGTGCCTGTACGGCGGCGTGACGCTCGGTATCGCCTCAGGCCTGCTGTTCCGCGAGGAGACGACGACGGGCGGCTCGGAGCTCGGCGCGTGGATCGTGCGGTCGCACGTTGAACGGCTGTCAATCGGCAACATCTGCCTCGGCATCGACCTGACGATCATCCTGATCTACGCCGCGGTGTTCCGCAGCCTGAACAACGCGCTCTACGGCGCGCTCGCGCTCTATATCACGACGAAGGTGCTCGATCTGGTCGTCTACGGTCAGAACACGGCGAAGGTCGCCTACATCATCAGCGACAAGTATGAGGAGATCATGCAGGAGATGTTGCGGCGTGACATGGGCGTCACGCTCCTGAACGGCAAGGGCGGCTACACGGGCGCGGAGCGTCCGCTGCTGTTCTGCGCCATCCGCAAGAAGGAAGCGGTTTCGATCAAGCGCTATATCAAGGAGCTCGACCCCGACGCCTTTTTCATCGTCTGCGACGCGAGCGAGGTGCTCGGTGAGGGCTTTGGCGAATACGACCCGCAGGGTCTCTAAGGATATCAGGATACAAGGAGGAAGCAGGAATGGATCTTACGACGGTGGAGAAGAATCTCAAAGAGCGCGGCTTCAAGGTATCTGCCTTCGCGACGGCGAAGGAAGCGGCGGACTATCTGAACGCGCAGATCGACGGAGAGAGCGTGTCGTTCGGCGGCAGCATGACGCTCTCTCAGATGGGGCTTTTTGAAAGCCTCGGCAAGCACAACACAATGTTCAGCCATTGGAACGTGCCGGACGGCATGAGCGCCGCCGAGGTGCTCAAAAACGCCTCGACGTGCGACAACTACCTGCTCTCGGCCAACGGCCTTGCCGAAACGGGCGAGATCATCAACATCGACGGCACGGGCAACCGTGTGTCCTCGTCGCTCTATGGCCACAAGAGGGTGTGGTTCGTCGTCGGCAGCAACAAGATCGCGCCGACCTATGACGAAGCGCTCTGGCGCGCCCGCAACATTGCTGCACCGAAAAACGCGCAGCGCCTCGGCGTGAAGACACCGTGTGCCGTGAACGCCGACCGCTGCTACGACTGCAAGAGCCCGCAGCGCATCTGCCGCGGTCTTGTCGTGCTGTGGGAGGCCATCCGCAGCTGCGAGACCGAGGTCGTGCTCGTCGACGAGCCGCTTGGCTACTGAGAAAGAGAGATTTCGCCCAAAAGGAGGGAGCGCCGTGCGCAAAAAGTTCATTCCGCTTTCGCTGGCGCTCTGCCTGACGCTCTCGGGCTGCGGCGGCAACGTCGTGCTTGAGCGTTCCTACAGCGTCTCCGCGCCGCACAGCGAGGTCTACTGGGAAAACGAGGGTGCGGACACCCTGCGCGCCGACAGCTATCAGGACCTCGTCAATGCGCTGCTGCTGCTCCTTGGCGAGCACAGCGAGGAAGGCGTTGTGCGTATTTACAGCGAGGAAGACGCCGCGGCCATGGCCGAGCAGGCATGTAAGGAGGTGCAGGAGGAGACGGCACTGGGCGCGTATCTTCTTGACTACATCAGCTACACCGACACGCAGGAGCGCGCCTATTACGAGATGCACGTGCGCCTCGGCTACCGCCGCACGGCGGAGGAGCAGGCGGGCATCGTCACCGCGACGAGCACCGAGGCGCTGCCGGACCTTCTGCGCCTGACGGCGCGCGAGGGCGCGCTCAGCCGCATCGCCGTGCGCTTCACGTACTTCACCGCAGACCGTGACGGCATCCGCGACATGGTGCGGTCTGTGCAGGAGGAGGTCGACCCCGGCTTTACCGAGCCGTGGCAAGTGAACTTCTACCCCGATACCGATGACGTCGGCATTGTCGAGGTCGTGCTGCGGGAGGCGTAAAAAGGATAAGAAAAGAGCCTGAACAAAAGCGTTCAGGCTCTTTTTGTGCTTTATAGGGGAGAGAGAAAACGTTAGGAGAGGATCGCGCGGTCGTTGGCGAACTCGTCGCCGCTGGCCTTCGTGAACTGCTCAAGAAGATCGGGCACGGTCAGCTTCTTCTTCTCCTCGCCCGCAATGTCGAGGATGACGTGGCCGTCGTGCAGCATGATGAGGCGGTTGCCGTACTGAATGGCATCGCGCATGTTGTGCGTGATCATCAGCGTGGTGAGCTGGCCCTCGCGCACGATGCGGTCGGTGAGCTCCATGACCTTGGCAGCGGTCTTCGGGTCGAGGGCTGCGGTGTGCTCATCGAGCAGCAGCAGCTTGGGGCGCTTGAGCGTTGCCATCAGCAGCGTGAGCGCCTGGCGCTGGCCGCCGGAGAGCGTCGAGACCTTCGTGGTCAGGCGGGACTCAAGGCCGAGGCCGAGACCGCCGAGCAGCTCGCGGTACTGCTCCTTTTCCTCCTTCGTCACGCCCCAGGAAAGACCGCGGCGCTGGCCGCGGCGGGCGGCGAGGGCGAGGTTCTCTTCGATCCACATCGAGGGGGCGGTGCCCATCATCGGGTCCTGGAATACGCGGCCGATGAATGCCGCGCGCTTGTGCTCGGGCAGGTTCGTGACGTCGGAGCCGTCGATGATGACCTTGCCGGAGTCGACAAAGAACGTGCCGGCGGTGGCGTTGAGCATCGTGGACTTGCCCGCGCCGTTGCCGCCGATGACGGTGACGAAGTCGCCGTCGTTCAGCGTCAGACTCAGGCCGTTCAGCGCGGTCTTGGCGTTGATGGTGCCGGGGTTGAAGGTCTTATAAAGTTCCTTGAGTTCAAGCATGGCCGTTGCCTCCGTTCTTTGCGCTCTGGGGCTGCACCTTGCGGCGGAACATCTTGCTCTTCCAGTAGGGGATGGCGAGGAAAACCGCCACGATCAGCGCCGTGATGAGCTTTAAGTCGTTGGTGTTCAGACCGAGCTGCAGCACGATCTGGAGCACGATGTAGTAGATGATCGCGCCGATGGAAACGGCTAGCAGCGTGAGGCCGAAGTTCGTGAAGATCTTGCCGAAGATGACCTCGCCGATGATGACGGCGGCAAGGCCGATAACGATGGCGCCGCGGCCCATGTTGATGTCGCTCGAGCCCTGATACTGCGCCAGCAGCGCGCCGGAGAGGGCGACAAGACCGTTCGAGACCATCAGGCCAAGCACGATGTTCGCGTTTGTGTTGATGCCCTGTGCGCGCGCCATGTGGGGGTTTGCGCCGGTCGCGCGCAGCGAGCTGCCCTTCTCCGTGCCGAAGAACCAGTACAGGATGGCGATGACCGCGGCTGTGAAGAGAAGCAGCAGCGGCAGGGGATTGTTCATCGAGAGCTCGCGCACATAGCGCTGCGAAAGCAGCAGCGGATATTTATCAACGCTGAGTGCCTGGTTTGCCTTGCTGTCCATGATGCGCAGATTGATCGAATACAGCGCAAGCTGCGTCAGGATACCGGCGAGAATGGCCGGAATACCCATAAAGGTATGCAGGACGCCGGTGACGAGACCCGCGAGCATACCGGCGAGGAACGCGCACAGCAGCGCGACCCAGAGATTGACGCCGTGCGTCATCAGCACGAGGCAGACTGCGCCGCCCGTTGCCATGGTGCCGTCAACGGTCAGATCGGCAAGATCGAGCACCTTGAAGGTGATGTACACGCCGATTGCCATGAGGCCCCAGATGAGACCCTGTGCCACCGCGCCCGGAAGCGAGGCGAGCAGGTTAGAGAAGAATTCCACTTTAATTCCCCCAAAATTAAATTTTTACCGTCCTTTTACTCTTGTATCTGATAAAGCGTAAAAGCACTTTATACTATTATAGCAAAGAAAAGCCGCCCTGCAAAGAACTATTTTCATGGATATTTATCGAGAAACGCGCATAACCATTCACTCCGCCGCCGTACCGCGAAAAAAAGCTGTTTTTCCGCTGTCTCTGGTGCAAAAACCTTGCCATAACGGCAAAAACATGCTACAATATAACACATCTGAGATTGCTCAATTAGAGAGGCGTTGAAAATATGGAAATGATACATGAAGCGGGTCAGTATGTTGACACCGTAAAGCGCGTCTGCGACGCAGTCGGCGGCGAGGTCACCTTCCGCGGCACGGTACACCGTGTCCGCGACATGTCGGACTTCTCCTTCGTTGTCATGCGCGTAGAGCGCGGCCTGATCCAGTGCACCTTCCAGGGTGATGCGATCGGCGACATCAAGCGCTCCGACGTGCGCGATGCCATGGTCCTCGAGGTGACCGGCGCAGTCCGCGAGGAGCCGCGCGCTGAGCACGGCGTAGAGGTCGTTCTGAGCGCGGTCAAGGTCCTCGGCAAGCCGTATGACCAGCTGCCGGTGCCGATCGGCAAGAAGTATATGGGTCTGTCGCTCGACGTCGACCTCCCGCTCCGCCCGATCACGCTGCGTCATCCGCGCAAGCAGGCGATCTTTCGCGTACAGGGCGCGATCGCTGACGGCTTTGCACAGTACATGCAGAGCCAGGGCTTTACCCACATCCACACCCCGAAGATCGTCGTTGCAGGCGCTGAGGGCGGCGCGAACCTGTTCAAGCTGGACTACTTCGGTCATCCGGCCTATCTTGCACAGTCTCCGCAGTTCCACAAGCAGTACCTCGCCGGCGCATTCGGCCGTGTATACGAGATCGGCTCGGTCTACCGCGCCGAGCGTCACAATACCTCCCGCCACCTGAACGAGTACATGGGTCTGGACTTCGAGATGGCCTACATCGACTCGATGTACGACGTCATGGCCATGGAGACCGGCATGCTCAAGAGCGTCATGAACTACGTCAAGGAGCACTGCCCCGAAGAGCTCGCCCTGCTCAAGGCTGACGTCCCGGAGATCAAGGAGATCCCGACCATCCGCTTCCACGAGGCGAAGAAGATCATGGAGGAGAAGTACGGCCACAAGTCCAAGAACCGTTACGACCTCAACCCGGACGAGGAGGTTCTGCTGTGCCAGTGGGCGAAGGAGGAGTACGGCTCTGAATTCGTATTCGTAACCCACTTCCCGTCCGCAAAGCGTCCGTTCTACGCGATGGACGACAAGGACGACCCGAAGCTCGCGCTGTCCTTCGACCTGCTGTTCCGCGGTCTGGAGATCACCACCGGCGGCCAGCGTATCCACGATTATCAGGAGCAGATGGACAAGCTCGCAGCACGCAAGATGAACGCCGAGCTGTTCGAGTCCTTCACCATGCTGCACAAGTACGGCATGCCGCCGCACGGCGGTCTGGGCATCGGCCTCGAGCGTCTGACCATGCAGCTGCTCGGCCTGAACAACATCCGCGAGGCATCCATGTTCCCGCGCGATATGAACCGTCTGGAGCCGTAAAAGAGCTGTCGCGAAACTTCGTTTCGCCGACAATCTGTGTTCTGACTTCGCAGAACACGAGTCGTCCGAAAGTTCCCATTCGGAAACTTTCTCCCTCTAAGAGTAAAAAAACCGAGGCGCATGTCCTCGGTTTTTGCTCTCATTAAATATTTTAAGGATAGAGGCCTACGGGCTGCGTTTGCAAAGCAAACGCTTTTGAATGCGCGCTGCTGCGCGAGTGCTGTTTTGGGTTAAAGTCAACTTTATCGACAGACTAATCCCCACGCTATCAGCGTGGGGATTCTGTGTTTTCATGCAGTTTTCAGCCGTCCTGACGGATCTTTTCGAGGATCTTCCGGTCGCGCTTGTCCTGCGGCTCGAATTTCGCGAACAGGTCGGGGCGATCCTTTTTCGTGCGGCGCAGGCTCATTTCGCGCCGCCATGCCTCGATATTGGCATGATGGCCGGAGAGCAGCACCTCGGGGACCTCGCGGCCGCGCCAGTTTTCCGGGCGGGTGTACTGCGGGTGCTCCAGCAGGCCGTCCCAATGGCTTTCCGCCGTGAAGGCCTCCTCGTCGGGCAGCACGCCCGGCACCATGCGGCAGACCGCATCCGCGACCGCCATGGCCGGGATCTCACCGCCGGTCAGCACGAAATCACCGATGGAGATCTCCTCATCCACGCATTCGTCGATAAACCGCTGGTCGATTCCCTCATAATGACCGCAGACCAGAATAAAATGCTCCTTCGCGAGCAGCTCACGCGCTTTTTCCTGATTGAACGGCGCGCCCTGTGCGGAGAGAAACACCGTGTGAACATGTTCGCCGCCGCTCAGCGCCTCATGGCACAGGTAAAGCGGCTCCGCGAGCATGACCTGACCGCGGCCGCCGCCGTAGGGCGCATCGTCCGCCTTATGGTGCTTGTCGAGCGCATAATCGCGGATATTCGTCGCCTTGACCTCGACAAGACCCTTGTCCTGTGCGCGCCCGATGATGCTTTCGCGCATGACCGCGTTGATCATCTCGGGAAACAGCGTCATAATGTCGATTTTCATTCGATCAGGCCCTCGATGCTCTCAACGTAGATCACGCCGGCTTCCATATCGATCTCCTTGAGGAACGGCTTGATGGCCGGAATGTAGATCAAGCGGCCGTCCTCACCGGCGATTTCGTACATATCATGCGCCGGATTACTGG
>ENA-OZBR01001263-OZBR01001263.1-human-gut-metagenome-genome-assembly--contig:-NODE-1263-length-9995-cov-5.092455_pt1 | contig 9995 bp, 9 predicted proteins | sample MGYA00243981_ERZ653524 | MGnify/ENA primary metagenome ERZ653524 (study PRJEB26926, sample SAMN06165084) | human gut metagenome | biome: ENVO:00009003; feature: ENVO:2100002; material: ENVO:00002003...
TACGAGATCTAGTACGGTCTCGTGGGCTCGGAGATGTGTATAAGAGACAGCCTGCCGCAGATTGCTGCCCGTGGGCGTGCTCATTATAAGGTATACAAGAAAGATAGCGATACGGAAACCAACAGCCATATCCGCCGTCTCACTGACGAAGAACGGGTAGAGGAAATAGCTCACATGCTTAGTGGTGCCACTCTCACCGAAGCTGCCCTTAGCAATGCCAAATCCCTGCTTGCCCGCAACTGATAAATAGTGAATAGTAAATAGTAAAATAGTAAATCAACCAGATGTTAGATAAAAGTGAAATGATTTTCGGCGTTCGTGCCGTGATAGAAGCCCTTCAGGCTGGAAAAGAGATAGATAAGATCCTCGTGAAGAAAGATATTCAAAGTGATCTTTCCAAGGAGCTTTTTGCAGCTTTGAAAGGTACGCTGATACCTGTTCAGCGTGTTCCGGTAGAGCGTATCAACCGTATTACCCGGAAAAATCATCAAGGAGTGATCGCCTTCATTTCTTCTGTGACTTATCAGAAAGCGGAGGATCTTGTTCCTTTCTTGTTTGAGCAAGGAAAAAATCCGTTTTTTGTTATGCTCGACGGAGTGACCGATGTACGCAATTTCGGGGCGATTGCACGTACCTGCGAATGTGCGGCTGTCGATGCCGTGATTATTCCTGTCCGGGGTAGTGCGTCGGTCAATGCTGATGCCGTAAAAACATCGGCAGGAGCGCTACATACTCTTCCGGTATGCCGTGAACAGAACCTCCGTTCGACTCTGCAATATCTGAAAGATAGTGGTTTCCGCATTGTGGCTGCTACCGAAAAAGGAGATTATGACTATACCAAGGCCGATTATACAGGTCCCCTCTGCATCATAATGGGAGCTGAGGATACAGGAGTTTCTTATGAAAACCTTGCCCTCTGTGATGAATGGGTGAAAATTCCGATGCTGGGCACTATCGAATCCCTGAATGTCTCTGTAGCTGCCGGTATCCTGATTTACGAAGCTGTGAAACAAAGAAACAATGACTGATATGAAGAAGATTTTAATTCTACCTTTGCTGCTTTTCTTCCTGGTACAAGGAAGCATGGCACAAACCCCAAAATGGGTAGAGAAGGCAAAACGTGCAGTCTTCTCAATAGTGACTTATGACAAGAATGATAAAATGCTGAATACGGGAAACGGATTCTTTGTATCCGAAGACGGATTGGCTTTATCAGATTATACTCTTTTTAAAGGAGCTGAACGTGCGGTAGTGATTACTTCCGAAGGCAAGCAGATGCCGGTCAGCCTAATACTTGGAGCGAATGACATGTATGATGTCATTAAGTTTCGTGTGGCTATCACCGAGAAGAAAGTGCCTGCGCTGGTCGTTGCTAAAACAGCCCCGGCGACAGGAGCCGATGCGTGGATGCTTCCTTATTCTACACAAAAAAGTATCGCTTGCGTTACTGGTAAGGTGAAAGATGTTTCCAAAGTAGCCGGAGAATACCATTATTATACATTGAGCATGCATATGAAAGATAAGATGGTGAGCTGTCCGGTGATGAATGCGGAAGGTCAGGTATTTGGTATTGCGCAGAAATCATCCGGTATCGATACGGTGACTACTTGTTATGCGGCGGGAGCAGCTTTTGCCATGTCGCAGAAAATCAGTGCTCTTTCTTTGGGAGACGCTGCCTTGAAAAGCATTGGTATCCGGAAAGGTTTACCTGAAACGGAAGATCAGGCATTAGTATATCTGTTCATGGCCTCTTCGAGCCTCTCGGGCGAGGACTATGAAAAGCTGTTGGATGACTTCATTCGCCAGTTCCCTGCCAATGCAGATGGTTATCTCCGTCGTGCCAATTATTATGCATCTAAAGGTAAAGACGATCAGACCTGGTATGATAAAGCCGTTGCCGACTTTAATCAAGCTCTGAAAGTAGCCCAGAAGAAAGATGATGTATATTATAATATAGGTAAGCTAATGTATGCTTATCAATTATCGAAGCCGGAGAAAACTTATAAAGACTGGACGTATGACACCGCTTTGAAGAATGTCCGTCAGGCAATCGCTATTGATCCGCTGCCAATTTACATTCAAATGGAAGGCGATATACTGTTTGCCCAACAAGACTATGCCGGTGCTTTGGCTGCTTATGAAAAGGTAAATACCAGCAATATTGCTTCTCCGGCCACTTTCTTTAGTGCTGCCAAGACGAAAGAACTGCTGAAAGGGGAACCGAAAGAAGTGGTAGCCTTAATGGATAGCTGTATTACCCGTTGCCCGCAACCGATTACGGCCGACTTTGCTCCATATTTGTTGGAACGTGCGCAGATGAATATGAATGCCGATCAGGCGCGAAATGCAATGCTCGATTATGATGCTTACCATACGGCAGTCAAGGGAGAAGTGAACGACGTGTTCTATTATTATCGCGAACAGGCAGCTTTGAAAGCACGTCAGTTTCAACGCGCTTTAGACGATATTGCCAAGGCCATCGAGATGAATCCGACAGACCTCACCTACCAGGCAGAGCATGCAGTTGTAAACCTCCGTGTAGGACGGTATGAAGAAGCCATTCAGATTTTAAATAATATATTGAGGACTGATCCTAAATATGGTGAGGCTTACCGTTTATTGGGACTTTGCCAGATACAGCTGAAGAAGACAGATGAAGCTTGCGGCAACTTTAAGAAAGCGAAAGAATTGGGTGATCCGAACGCAGATGAATTGATAACCAAATACTGCAAGTAAAAAGATTATCTTCTTGAAGATAAAAAATGAATCCCTGCCAACTCGAAAATTGGCAGGGATTCCTCGTTTTTGGGGACGTTGTATAAAAAACTCTCTCTCTTTTTTATTTTTCCCCACTTCACTTGTTAAGTTCAGGTTGTAGGTTTTAATGATATATGGTTTGATTTCCCTTTTTCCCCTCTTTTATAAGTTAAATGCATGGTTATTGAAAATACTGCATGGCTTCACTTATTTTTTTTAGAAATAATTCGAATTTCTATCTAAAACAGTAAGTAAATTTAAAATCGTGGTTCATTTTATCTATAATCTTACTATATTCCGCACGTTTTTAATAACACGTATGAGATAAGTTATAATTTATGGAAAAAAATCGATTTACTATTTGTGCAAACAATTACATCGACTGTTTGCGACAAGAGGGTCGTTATTCTACGGCCCATGTGTATAAACACGCTATTCGTTCTTTTTCGCAGTTTTGTGGAACTCAATCCATCACGTTTAGTAAGATAAACCGTGAAACTCTAAAGAGGTATAGTAACTATCTGATGGCTTCCCGTTTGAAGCCCAATACGATTTCTACGTATATGCGTATGTTGCGTAGTATCTACAATCGTGGTGTCGATATGCATCAGGCTCCTTATGTACATGGTTTGTTCCGGGATGTTTTTACCGGGGTGGACACACGTCAGAAGAAAGCTATCCCGATCGGCGAACTTCACATGCTATTAAACAAAGATCCTCAATCGGAAAAGCTTCGCCGGACGCAGGCCATTGCCAATCTGTTATTTCAGTTTTGTGGAATGCCTTTTTCTGATTTAGCCCATTTGGAAAAGTCCAATCTGGAGCGGGGGCTTTTGAAGTACAATCGTACCAAGACCGGTACTCCTATGAGTATAGAAGTGCTGGAGTCAGCGCAGAATGCAATTGGGGGATTGTACAATAAATCTGACGCCCGGAGTTCTGGCTATCCTGATTATCTTTTCCGGATATTAAGCGGAGCGTACAAGCGGAATGAAGAAGGAGCCTATCGTGAGTATCAGTCAGCTTTGAGACGTTTTAATAATGAGTTGAAAAGCCTGTCCAGAAAATTAAGGCTACATTCGCCCGTCACGTCGTATACGCTTCGTCATTCTTGGGCTACGACTGCTAAGTACAGAGGTGTACCTATCGAAATGATTAGCGAATCACTAGGACACAAATCTATTAAAACAACACAGATATATTTAAAGGGTTTCGAATTGGAAGAAAGAACAAAAGTAAATAAATTGAATTATTCTTACGTTTGCAATTTTAAAATGCTCTGATTTATATTATTAAAGCATTATGGATTAGGGACTTAATGCTGGTGTTACTTCTTAGGTAACGGAATTATATTCGCTACAAAGATAGGTAAAAATATTAATAGCAAACAAACAATAAACTTCTTTTTTTCCTTTTTCTCTAAAATATGCAACATAAATCTATCTGAACATGAAGGATAACATCTTCATGCTCAAAGGCTTTTTATTACCTAAATTCAAGAATGTTTTATATTGAATGTTAGGTGCCCGCTTTTATATTCCCTCATAATCGATTTTTTTCTTTTTTCACAGCGATGTGTATTCTATATGTGTGTTGTCCGTTACCTAAGAAGTAACGGATGAACATGGGGTAAAAAAATATGATTTTAACGAAACCAAAATCAGTAAATGCCGGGCCTAGTAGTGGGACAGGGGAAGGCGTAGCACACTCAAAACGCTGGTATGTAGCACTCGTTCGAATGCATCACGAGAAGAAAGTTGCCGAGCGTTTATCTAAGATGGGAATTGATTCTTTTGTTCCTGTTCAGCAGGAAATTCATCAATGGAGTGACCGTCGTAAGATGGTTGAATCTGTTCTTCTTCCAATGATGGTATTTGTTCATGCTGATCCATCTGAACGTAAAGAAGTTCTAAGCTTTTCTACAGTGAGCCGTTATATGGTGATGCGTGGAGAAAGTACTCCAGCAGTGATTCCTGATGAACAGATGGCTCGTTTCCGTTTTATGCTTGATTATTCAGAAGAAGCTATTTGTATGAATAGTTCTCCATTGGCACGTGGTGAAAAAGTTCGTGTCGTGAAAGGACCTTTGACTGGACTGGTTGGTGAATTGGTCAGTGTTGATGGTAAAAGTAAAATAGCAGTTCGGTTAAATATGCTTGGCTGTGCCTGTGTAGATATGCCTATTGGTTATGTTGAATCTGCAGACATTCATGTGGGCTAATTTTTCTAATTTGAATTGATCGATGAAAATACAAACGCTTTTTCGGACTCTTCTTCTATTTTTGATACTGGGAGTTTTTTCTCCCTTAATGGCTCAAAATATGAGCGACTCTCAAGTTCTTGAATATGTAAAGGACGGCATCCGTCAAGGTAAAGAACAGAAACAACTAGCCTCTGAACTGGCACGTAGAGGTGTGACCAAAGAACAGGCAACTCGTGTGAAGCAACTATATGAACAACAAAACAATGTTAATGCTTCCAATGCAACGGGTACCGATGTCAATGAATCACGTCTTCGTGAGGAAATGAAAGAAAACACTTCCGATATGCTGGAAGACCACCCGAGCACTCAAGACCTCGCACGTGGCAATCAGGTTTTCGGACGAAATATCTTCAACACCCGTAACCTGACTTTTGAACCCAGCGTCAACATCGCCACTCCCTTGAACTATCGTCTGGGTCCCGGTGATGAAGTGATTATCGATATCTGGGGAGCCAGCCAGAACACTATCCGCCAACATATTTCTCCTGACGGCACGATCAACATTCAGAAAATAGGTCCTGTCAACCTGAACGGACTAACTATTGCTGAAGCCAATGATTATCTCAAAAAGACATTAAACAAGATATATAATGGTCTTAATAATGCGAATGATCCCACCTCTGACATCCGTCTGACTTTGGGTAGCATACGTACTATCCAGATCAATGTAATGGGTGAGGTTGTCCAACCGGGCACTTACTCCCTCTCTTCTTTTGCCACAGTCTTTCATGCACTTTACCGTGCGGGTGGAGTCAGTGACATAGGAAGCCTTCGCAATGTGCAGCTGGTACGTAACGGCAAAAATATCGCCACAATCGATGTCTACCAATTTATCATGAAAGGAAACATTCAGGATGACATTCGTCTTCAGGAAGGGGATGTAGTAATAGTCCCCGCCTATGACGTATTGGTTAAGATCGACGGAAAAGTGAAACGCCCGATGCGTTTCGAAATGAAAAAGAATGAGAGTCTATCCACTCTTATCAGCTATGCCGGTGGCTTTGAAGCCGACGCCTACACTCGTTCCTTGCGTGTCGTACGCCAGAATGGACAGGAATATGAAGTAAACACGGTCAAAGACCTTGACTATAGTGTCTATAAAATGCGAAACGGTGATGTTGTGACCGCCGAAGCCATCCTTAATCGTTTCATCAATAAACTTGAAATCCGTGGAGCCGTTTATCGTCCCGGCATCTACCAGTTGAATGGAAAACTGAATACAGTCCGTGAACTGGTAAACGAAGCCCAAGGTCTGACCGGTGATGCCTTCTTGAACCGTGCCGTTCTCTACCGCCAGCGTGAGGACTTGACTACCGAAGTTGTTCCAGTAGACATTAAAGCTATCATGGACGGTACTTCCCAAAACATCATTCTGATGAAAAACGATATCCTTTATATTCCTAGTATTCATGACCTGGAAGACAGGGGCAACGTCGTAATCCACGGTGAAGTAGCCAAACCTGATTCTTATCCTTATGCGGATAACATGACCCTTGAAGACTTGATTATTCAGGCGGGTGGCTTGCGTGAAGCCGCTTCTGTAGTCCGTGTAGATGTATCCCGTAGAATTAAGAATCCTCGTAGTACAGTGGATAACGATACTATCGGCCAGATATATACATTCTCCCTAAAAGAAGGCTTTATTGTAGATGGAACCCCTGGCTTTGTACTTCAACCTTACGATGAAGTTTATGTACGTCGTAGTCCGGGTTATCAAGCTCAACAGAATGTGGTTGTTGAAGGTGAAATACTGTTCGGAGGCTCTTATGCAATGACCAGTCGTGAAGAACGTCTTTCGGACTTAATCAATAAAGCTGGAGGTGCAACGAATTATGCCTACTTACGTGGTGCCAAATTGACTCGTGTGGCCAATGCGAGTGAAAAGAAACGCATGGGTGATGTGATCCGCTTGATGAGCAGACAGTTGGGTGAGGCTATGATGGACTCTTTAGGTGTTCGTGTGGAAGATACCTTTAGTGTTGGTATTGACTTGGAAAAGGCGCTCGCGAATCCTGGAAGTACAGCAGATATTGTTTTGCGTGAAGGTGATGTGATTTCTATTCCGAAAAATAATAATACGGTTACGATTAATGGTGCCGTAATGGTTCCGAATACAGTTTCTTATATAGAGGGTGAGAATATAGATTATTACCTGAATCAGGCTGGTGGTTATTCTGAAAATGCGAAGAAGAGTAAGAAATTCATCGTTTATATGAATGGTCAGGTGACTAAGGTTAAAGGTAGTGGTAAGAAACAGATCGAACCGGGTTGTGAGATAATTGTGCCTAGTAAGGCTAAGAAGAAAACTAATATTGGAAATATTTTAGGTTATGCTACTACATTCAGTACTTTGGGAATGATGGTTGCTTCTATTGCTAATTTAATAAAGAAATAATATATCTTACTTCTCATGACAAACCAACAAATAGATAATAAATTACCTCCTGAAACTGATAAATTCAAAGATGAGATAATAGAAATTGATTTGGTAGCTATTTTTCGTAAGATTATAAGTTTCCGTAAGACTATCTATAAAGCTATTGGTATCAGTTTGGTTATTGGCATAATTATAGCAATAAGTATTCCTAAGCAATATACAGTTAGAGTTACTCTGTCTCCAGAGATGGGAACTCCTAAAGGCGGTGGTTTATCAGGCTTGGCAGCTTCTTTCTTAGGAAGTGAAGTTGCTATGAACGATGGTATTGATGCTTTGAATGCTTCATTGTCTGCTGATATTGTTTCTTCCACTCCTTTCTTGCTGGAACTTTTGACAATGAAACTATCTATATTGGAAGATGAAAAAACGATTTTAAATACTTATTTAGATGAAGAATCCTTCCCTTGGTGGAACTATATTATTGGACTGCCTGGTATGATAATTGATGGGGTAAAGTCTTTGTTTTTTGAAGAAGATAAATCGGTTTTATCTAGTAGAGCTAACACTAATTTGGGAGTAATTGAATTGTCTAAAAAAGAGTCACAAAAGATTGAATCTTTGAAACAAAAGATTACTGCTACTATAGATAAAAAAACATCAATGACCACAGTTACTGTAACCATGCAGAATCCTAAGATAGCTGCAGTAGTTGCTGATTCTGTGGTGAAGAAATTGCAGGAATATATAATAAACTATCGTACTTCCAAAGCGAAAGAAGATTGCATTTATTTGGAGAAACTATTTAAAGAACGCTAACAAGAGTATTATATTGCCCAGAAAGAATATGCTAACTATATAGACTCCCATGATGATATCATTCTACAAAGCGTACGTGCAGAACAAGAGCGATTACAAAATGATATGAGTTTGGCTTATCAGGTTTATAGCCAGGTGGCAAACCAACTTCAGGTTGCTAGAGCTAAAGTTCAAGAAGAGAAACCGGTTTTTGCTGTTGTAGAGCCTGCTGTAGTGCCACTGAATCCTTCTGGGGTTAGTAAAAAAATATACGTTTTAGCATTTATTCTCCTATCTATTGGTATTGTCATCTTCTGGAAGTTTTTTGGAGGTGATTTACTGACTAAATTTAGAGATATACGAGCTTAGTATCTATTAGTAAAGTGATATGGCGTCAACTAATCAAATAAATAAGGTCGTAGAACTAATTGCAGTTTTGGGAGACCTGATCATTCTGAACTTCAGTTTGTTCTTGCTCCTTTTCTTTTGGGAAAAAGCGTTTGTATATTTGCCTTTTTCTAGTACTACTTCTTTGATGATGACCTCTCTAAGTCTTTGTTATTTGGCATGTTCCGTTTCCCGTGGGAAAGCTTGGAATAGTCGGGAGATTCGTGCTGATCAGCTTGTATTGCGTGTTTTGAAGAATATTGTGATGTTTTCTGTTTTTTGGGCATGTATCATGGCTTTTAGCGGAATCTCTATCATTTCTCCTTTATTTTTTGTCATCTATTTTTTTATTCTCTTTGTCGTTTTAAGTATCTATCGTATCATTATTCGTCGTTCACTGATTGGTTATTGTGCCAAGGGCAATCATAAACGTCATGCAGTATTTATCGGTGGAGGTAATAATATGCAGATGCTATATGAAGAGATGGATAGTTCTTTAGCATCTATCTATGAGGTTGTCGGTTATTTCGATATTAAATCTAATGAGGTTCTTTCATCTCAATGCCCTTATTTGGGTAATCCTGATGGTTTTGCAGATTTTATGTCCGGGCAAACGGGAATAAAGCATGTATTTTGTTCCTTGTCAATGGAACAGGGGCGTTACAATTTTTCTATAATGAATTATTGTGAGAATCATCTGCTTTATTTCCACGGTGTTCCTAATGTTTGTAAGGGCTTTCCCCGACGTATATGGCATAGTATGGTAGGAAATATGCCAATTTTAAATTTAAGATATGAACCTCTTAGTAAAATGGAAAACCGTGTATTAAAACGGCTATTTGATATAACGTTATCTGGAATTTTTTTAATTACTATTTTCCCACTTGTTTATATTATTGTGGGAAGCATTATCAAATTAACTTCTCCTGGTCCTATATTATTTAAACAAATGCGAACAGGTTTGAATGGTATAAATTTCAAGTGTTACAAATTCCGTTCCATGAAAGTGAATGAAGAGGCAGATAGCAAACAGGCTACAGTTGATGATCCCCGAAAAACTCGTTTTGGAGACTTTCTTCGGCGTTCTAATATTGATGAACTGCCACAGCTTATTAATGTATTTAGGGGGGATATGTCAATAGTAGGACCTCGTCCACATATGTTAGTTCATACAGAGACTTATGCCCAGTTGATTGATAAGTATATGGTGCGCCACTTTATTAAACCCGGCGTAACCGGTTGGGCGCAGACACATGGCTTTCGTGGTGAAACCAAAGAATTGTCACAGATGGAAGGGCGTGTTAAAGCCGATATTTGGTATATGGAGCATTGGACAATATTGCTTGATTTATATATCATTTATAAGACTTTAGTAAATGTGATAGTTGGAGAGAAGAATGCGTATTAGGGTAGGGT
>ENA-OZBR01001268-OZBR01001268.1-human-gut-metagenome-genome-assembly--contig:-NODE-1268-length-9947-cov-5.124141_pt1 | contig 9947 bp, 8 predicted proteins | sample MGYA00243981_ERZ653524 | MGnify/ENA primary metagenome ERZ653524 (study PRJEB26926, sample SAMN06165084) | human gut metagenome | biome: ENVO:00009003; feature: ENVO:2100002; material: ENVO:00002003...
GGTCTCGTGGGCTCGGAGATGTGTATAAGAGACAGATGATAGCGGGCGTGCCCTACTACCTTAAATGAAGTCCAGCCAAGAGGTTTATTGAAAAACAGTACTTCTCCTTTTTTAAAATTCATCAGCCAATTTCTAAGTTGTATCCAAGCAACAGCATTACCAAAATGGTTCCGCCAACAATAATTCTGTACCAGCCAAATGCCTTAAAGCCATATTTCGTAACGAAGCTAATAAAGAACTTGATAGCCAGCAAAGCGACAATAAAAGCTACTACATTACCTATAATAAGTGCCGGCATATTGTTGAGAAGAATCTCCGTACCACCATCTAAGAATAGTTTCAACACCTTGTAACCGGTTGCCGCAAACATGGTTGGCACGGCAAGGAAGAATGAAAACTCGGCAGCATCTTTGCGAGTCAGCTTCTGGGCCATACCTCCAACGATGGTAGCCATCGAACGGGATACTCCCGGTATCATGGCAATGCACTGAAACAAACCGATATTGAATGCCTTTCTTTCTGTCAGCATTGTATCTTCGCTTCCTTTCGAAAAGATCTTATCGCAGAACAACATGAATATACCGCCGATCACCAACATCACTGCCACTATTACTACACTCTCCAGCATCTCGTCTATCTTATCGCTGAACAGGAATCCCAAAATGGCGGCAGGAATAAAAGCTACCAGCAGTTTCCAGTAAAAATCGAATTTATGCAGAAAACACTTCAAAGCGGAAGCACCCGCAGGAGCCGGTGTATGGTTCAACCGGAAAAAACGTTTCCAATAAAGACAAACCACTGAAAGAATCGCGCCAAACTGGATAATAACAGTAAACGCTTTTACAAATTCAGTACTTTCTACTCCTAAAATGTTTTGCGTAATAATCATGTGTCCCGTAGAAGAAACCGGAAGAAACTCTGTCAATCCTTCTACAATAGCAATAATAATCGTCTCAAATGTCGTTAAATCCCCCATCTTTATTCTTCTGTTTTTTGTGTTTTAGGTTTGCGTAATACAGCGTAAATCATAGACAAGAAGCCAAACAGGCAAACGACTGGCGCTACCTTGATTCTGCGTACACTGAAAATATCGGGTTCAAAAGAGGTTTCGGACGATGTAGGTCCCGTCATCAATAGAAAGCCGATAATAACAATCGCCATCCCTATCGCGAGCAAGATAAAGTTCACTTTATCAAAGGCAAATTTCTGCTTGTCAGACATAGTTTATTTAATTACAAATTACTAATTTCAATCATTCCCTTAATCTATCAGTCGGTTGTTACGGATGCTAATCACACGCAAACACAGGTTTGCCGTCAGCCATTCGCCATCCGCTAAATATAGTACAGGCTGTTTGCTTTCATTCTCAAGTATTTATTCATGGAGAAATAGGCGCATAGCCACGTTATTACAATTCCAAACGCCAATACGCTTGCACAGACTATCAACATGACTTCAGGCGTGATGACCTGAAGCAATTCCTGTTCGTACGTCACGGCCCAATAAGCGGTCCCCATCAATATGGAATCGGCAACGATGGCTGCCAATATCCCGCTCCATACATTCTTTCGAAGGAATGGCCCCCGGATGAATCCCCAACTCGCTCCTACCAACTTCATGGTGTGAATGAGGAAGCGTTTGGAGTAAATAGCCAGTCTTATGGTATTGTTTATCAGGGCAAAAGAGATAAAAGTAAGCACTACCGCCAAGGCAAGCAGTACCAGACTGATATTTCGTATGTTATCATTCACGGCGTCAATTAACTCCTTTCGATAGAGCACATCTTGTATGTTGGTGTTCTTTTTAATCATTTTCTCTATCTTCGCAATGCTGTCGGAGTTTGCATAGTCGGAATGGAGTTTGATTTCAATGGAAGCGGTAAAAGGGTTATAGCCCAAGAATTCTTCCGGATCGGTTCCCATTGCTTCCGTCTGTTCTTTCAGTGCTTGTTTTTTAGAGATATATTCGGATTGTTTCACGAAAGGTTCCTGATTCAGCTTCTTCTGAAGTTTCAGTATATTCGCTTCTTTCATGTCGTCACTGATAAGAACGGAGAAACTGATATTCTCGCGGACATATACGGAAAGATTGTGTGCTGTCAATACGAAGAAGACAACCAGTCCCAGCAACAGCAACACTAATGTCGTACTGATACTCGACGTAATGAACTGCATGTCGAAGATTGAACCTGACTTATATTTGTTTTGATCTCCCATGCGTTATCTCTTTTTTCGGAATACATAAATCATGGAACTACTGCGTTCTTTCCGTCCTAAAGCATTAAACCATGCTAACGTTCCGACAAACATCCCTTTCAGGAAACTGCACGAACTGCCACGATGTTTTTCGCTCAACATGGATACGTAGAACGCATCGAACGGCATCGGATGACGCGCCGCCATAATAAAGCCATGACGGGAAGCCAATTGTTGTATAGTGCCCGGAGTAAAATGCCAGAGATGACGGGGAACGTCGTATGCCGCCCAATACTCGCCATAACGTTGAGCATCATAAGAAGAGCAGTTGGGTACAGCTACAATCAAGACTCCTTTTTCTGTCAGCAACTCATGAAGTCGCTGCCACACCTCATCAAGGTGTTCCAAATGTTCCATCACATGCCAAAGAGTGATAACATCAAAGCTGCCGGGAGCAAACTCTTTCAAAGCCGATTCGGGCTTTACGTCCAGATCGAAATGCAACTTCGCAAACTCACGTGCCTGCGGACTTTTCTCCACCGCCTCCACTTTCCATCCCCGGCGAACCATCGCATCAGAAAAGTAACCGGTTCCCGTACCTATATCGAGCAAACGCCCTGTTTTACGATGCGCTTCCTTAGCTACCAGGCGCGCTTTGCGGCCCAGCATATAGGAACGTACATAATGGTAGATATTATTCATCGCGCCTTTGCGCGTATCAGTGTGAGAGATATAGTCGGGAGTCTCATAATACTTGCCTATCTCTGCTTCCACGGGGACTCCTTGTGTGAATGTAAATCCACAGTCCTCACACGAATACAGTTCAAACTGTTCGCCCGAAGCATAAAAATCCGTACAAGTCATGACGCGTTTCAAGTGCGCACCGCCACACACCGGACAAGCATTTATACTGAGTTTCTCCATTAACTATCTAAGCAAAATTAAGTGCTGCCTGGAATGACAAGACAACACTATACCCGAATTTGGTGCAAAGAAACAAATAAAAAGTGATGGATTGGGGTTTCGTTAAGGACTTTTAATAGATAAACCAATTAAGACATCAGTATCTACAATTAGGCTAGCTGAAATATCAAGTACATATTCTGTATGCGTAGACATGTTGCTAGGCAAATTTAATCTATTATATTGAGAAAGCAACCTTTCATTTCCGCATTTATAAAAAGATACCCTGACACAGAATATTTTCTAATTCCATATCAGGGTAAGACACTCTGTTTTATCGAACACATAATATAAAAAACTACCCTGACACTTAAGAATATTTCTATAACATGTCAAGGTAGTAATCGAGCTATAAATCAGGGAGTTTTACAAGTTTTTCAAAATTAGTTTTCCATATATCAAGTTCAAATAGAACTCCATCAACATCCACATTTAAGGATGCAATAACCTCAACTCCATCAATATCTGTAAATTGAAATTCACTAATTTGTCTACCCAATTTCCTACTTTCATTTATTTTCCCCTGTGGAAACAAATACAAACGACCCATTTCCCCATCATCCATTGGACGTACTAATAAGCCATTCTTCCAATCTTCAGACATTTCTAAAGATGACTTATGAACAAGTAATTCAATAAGTTGTTCCTCTTGCTTAGTCGGTATTCTATAAAATTTCATGTATTCTTCCTATATTAAATGTTCCATCAGAAAGTTTAAAAGCTGTATACTGTATATTTCGACCACCTATTCTAATAATCTGATTGAAAGGTCTACCAAAGTTGCGGATATTCAAAAAGAAAAGCCGATGATAATACCTTTTTTACCAAAGTTGACCCATTTTCATATTTTCGAAGAGCCAATACCCACCCATCGTCCAAATGGAGATTCTCATGAAAATTAGAATCTGCCACAATTCCTTTTTCAAACAATTCAGTTCGCGACATTTCCTGCTCATCTAATTCTATAAAACAAAGATATTTCCCTTTATAGGTCATCACTTTAGAAGGTAACTCTGCACCATCCGAACCTGGAGAATCCGCCCCTTTAATACTATAAATAATGCTGGAATTATTTGATAATACTTCATTTATTTCAATATATGGAGTTTGTAGATATCCACTATCTATCAATACTTTAACTTGTTCTGCCACTCGTTGATGTATCTCCACTGGCGAAAAAGAGGGGGAAACACATCCTCCCAATAAAATAAATAAGATAACATAAACCAAGTTTTTCATAAGTATATTATTAATATTTTACATATCGTACTAAATCTGTATTACCCAATATTCGAATAGATTTTACCCGACTTTGATTTTTAGTATATTCGTACAACATTCCTTTTCTATCTTTCTTTAGTCCATTATCTTTTAGATAAACTGCATTTCTGCGCTGGGTAGGAGATAGTGCTAAATTACAATGGAATTTGCCTGTAATATTTCGAAATTAATAAAGAGTTACTGTTTGCACAATCAAAATCTATCCAAATAGTTTTTTGTAAAAAATAAAAAAATCGCTGTTCTATCAATACATTATTTAGCTTTGCAGAAACTTTATAAAAGCCAATTTTCATATTTCTTTTTTCTAACAATCTTGGAAGTTCATAAGCCTTTATAAAACCACTATATATTATTTTATCATTCAATGAAATAATAGTATTAATATCTTGGCTATTTTCATACGAGTTCCCTACAAAGATCAATGTAGATCTAGATGCAAAACAAACAATACATACACATAATAACATCAGCCCGACTGTTACCATTAATACTTTTCTATTTTTCAAATTCATTTATATCATCTCCATTTAAGACCTAAACTATAGACATCAACAATATTATTATCATAGTGAACATATGGATAAGGTATTTTTCTATTCATATAATTCAAGGAATTACTACCTCTATTTATATTATATTGTTGTTGCAGCATAACTTTTCTTTGTGTCGAATTACTATTGTGAAAAACACCTCCTTGTTTCATTATATTAAATGGATTCTTTGAATGTAGCAATCCGGCTGCATGTCCAAATTCATGAGTTGCAGTAAAGGTGTTATTGTGAGACAGATTATTAGACAATAAATTATTATTCGCAAAATCCCTTGACGCCAAAGTCATTACTTTTCCACCAGACATACTTGTAACTCCACGAGCCCCTTCACCATCACTATCCGCCAATACAAATAAATGGTCTGCACTTTCAACATCCTTCATAGAAGTTACCACTTTGAGATCCATATCAACCTTTAAATTATAAGTTTTGCCATCACTCCATTCAAATTCTCCTTCATAAGTACTTTTTATATCAGAAACTATATCTTTGGCAGCTCTCTTCATATTTATATTATCACTTGAATTATTGAATATTTTGGCAGCTACATGCATAGTCACAATATTGTCATTTAAAGTATACCAAATACTATCTCCGTTTATATCTATATTATTCACTGGATTATTTGCTCCATATTGATAAGGAGATAGAGAAACATACTTTTCTAAAAATCTATCAGTCTTCATAAATCTTCCCAATGTTGCATCATACATTCTTGCCCCATAATCATACCAATCCAATCCACCTTTCTGATCCAACTCTTTACCATTATACTTATATGGCTGAACGTTATTACATCCATTAGACATTAAACCACCAAAAGGATAATAATCATTCACTTCATCAACATTACCGGCCTCGTCAGTAACAACCCTTACATTACCTTGATGATCTTTCAGATAGAAATGAAACTTATTATCTTGGAAACTATAATATCCCGCCTCATTCAAGAGCATCTTCAAACTGCCATTCTCATAGATCGCATTACCACAATAAACGGTGGACGTGACGTTATTGTTTATAGTATGCGTGGTACGGACTTTCCTGCCGTCTGCAGCATATTCATATTCAATACTACTTCCATCAGCAAAGCTAATGTGACTAGGCAAATTTAAGATATTATATTGAATTTCAGATATTTTTTTGTTCAAATCTTTAGCCAGATTGCCATTTTTATCATATTCATACTCTACCGTTTCATTGACATTATCCTTAAACTCCATACCGTTACCAAATACAGAGTTGGTGGCATTGTCATAAACCGACTGTAATTGATTGCCATGGTAGATCAAATTCAGATTATCAACCAAACCATAAGAATCCGTACCCGTTTGACCGTATCTAAGCAGCCCCAAGATATTACCCATTTTGTCATAGCCGGTTATCTGTTCGTTGAAACGGTTACGGTTCTGTTTTAAGTTAGTACCTTCTCCATAAATAGCATCTTTCAAACGGGAAAGACCGTCATAAGTGAAACTGTAACCCTTTTCTTGCGGATCAATAACTGTAGCCATACCATTTTCGCCACTACGCCAACACATGCGGCTGATATTACCATTATAACAGGGAGTAGTCCCCTCTAGCGTTTCCTGATAGTTAAGCGTTTGGTTAAACAAAGGACCATTAATGCCTTTTATCCACGAACGAAGATTATATGCATAGTCGGTTCGTAACTCATATACACCATTACGTTTATCTGTTTTCAAACGACCTATCTCATCATACACATTGTCTACTAAAACAATAGGAGTATTATCATTCAACTGATAGCTAGTCTTCAATAGACGGTTGGCATGGTCATACGTATGCCGGTGCAATTCTACGGTTGGTCCAGTACCAGGAAATGTATGTATACGTTTTTCTTCCAAGGGATTTCCCGAGAAATTATAAGCTGTATGGACAATCTCCGTACCACCCAACTCATTATTACCCCTTTGCTGGATTATCCGGTAACGGTCGTCATAATACATTACCGAATACGTAAAAGTACCCGGACGGGCAGAGAGGAGCGATGTCCAAATCCCGGTCAGCTGTCCTTTATAACCACCTGCATTCCGCTTGCCATAGCCTGTTTCCTCTACGTAAACAGTGGTCATATCATTAGGGATGCCGTTCTTGCCCAAAAACTCATAGTGGTCGTAATAGTTGGCAGAAAGGAGACACGGAGACTCTAAGGTTACACCTTTCAATTGATAGCCTTTCAACCCGTTCTCTTCTTTTGCCCAATCGGCATACACGATGATAGTATCTAAAGAATTAGAAACATAATCCAACGTATTCGTACAAACTCCGGTCAATACTGTCCGACCGAAAGCATCGGGAATACTGAAACTCCATTCGTTCCGCTCACGCTGTTCGCCGTCTTGAGTAAAGACAGGATGATCGGCAGCATCATAAACGGTATAAACAGGATCGCATCCCGGAAGTTTCTTGTAAATACAGCGGTTATACTTATCGTAATGATAAATATAGGCATATTGCTGAAGAACGGGAGCCGTTTCAGACCATTCTCCTTCATCGAAAAAATAATCGGCTGCCATCGGAGGCAACACCATACACAGGTTGCCATAGTTATCATAAACATGGTACGTATCATAAGATAGTTGATTATCATCAGACTGACGAACGAGAACTATGCGACCGGCCTTGTCTTTAAATTCATAACTCACATGATTGTCTTCGTCTATCGCACGAACCACTTCCAATGTTCCGGCATCATATTCACCCGCACAAACCAAACTGTCATTCTTTATCCTATAACGGCACACGATAAAGCAACTGTCTACCCGATCAACTGCGTTTTTACGTTCTATATTGGTCAACACGTCTGTTTTGACCGGATGATTCTGCCAAGCAACTCCGGGACCATACTTCTTGACAATTCGGTTCAATGAAGAACTATCGTATTCAGGATAGCTGAAGGGAGAGCTATCTTTCTCGTAATAGCTTGCTTTACAAACGGCCTCACTGACTTCTGCGGATGGAAGAAAAGCACTGCTACCAGTCGATTCTGCTACCGGAAGCCAAAGTTTAGATTCGCGGTTGATTCCGTCATACTCCTGCAATGTGAGCAGGTCGGTTTTATAAGGAGTGAAGCCATGAGATATATGAAGTGAAGGATTCCCGAAATGGTCAAAATACTGTATCTCGCGAAGATAATCACAGGTGTGCAATTGGGAGAGATCATCTGTGGATACAGTGGGAGTCAGAGTAATCACACAGGGCTGCCCCTCGGTCGTACACAAAGCATCACTAAAGTTCGGTGCCTCTATCGTCGTCGTGATCCGTCCGTTATCGACACTGCCTTCCGAAACAACATAATAGGTGCCTGAAGGAAGTTTCTTGACCTCAATGCGGGCATGTTTCTCATTCTCACACTGACCTTCTCCCGCATAATCGTCATTGCTGTAAAGGAGCTCACCGGCTCCATTCAAGATGCTCATATAAGTATCTTCCAGTTCCGAACCACAGTGACTAAACACCACATCCATCTCCTTTTGCAATACCAACTTATAAAAAACGTCATTCGCAGGTCTTGCCGGATAAGCATCCGTATAGTCTACAGAGGTATCTCGGGTATCGGAAAAGAAGAGTCCCGCCTTATATGTTCCAGCGTCGATAGCAAGTGCTTTTGTGTCTCCCGTTTGTGCAAGAAGTCGCCCGTTTATGGACAGGGAAATGTTGCCGTTCTTTTCCGCGTCGGTCACAATATAGTAGACGCCCGGGAGCAACACGGGTATATGAATACGGGCACTTTTGGCATTTGCACAAGCTCCGTCACCATCCGAATCGTCATTGAAATACAGCAACTTCTGCGTTTGGGAAAACACTTTCAAATAGGTGTCCGCAACTTCCGAACCGCAATTATCAACGGTCAGTTCCATCGGATTTTCAATCTCCAACCGATAGAAAACTTCATTGCCGGCTTTCTCCGGAAAATTGCCGGACATGAGTTCCGAGTTCTGAACATCTGTATATTGAAAGCTGTCCGCCCGGCTACCTATATCAATAGGACGAGAAAAACTGACTCCGGGAGCATACGTACGCCCACTCAAGTTCATTCTATAATACACGGCCCAAATAGGCGTGTCAGCATAAACATAAATATAATAGGTGCCCGCTCCCAAATCATACACATTCAGCTCGTAGTCTGTACCAAGCTTTTGCGTGCGGATGGGAACAACAGGATCATGCAAAGCTGAAAGAAGGTGAACACTGTAAGAATCCCCTTCCCAAGGACATTCAGTTCCATCATCATCCAGGCAAATCTCCATCGGTTCTGTCAGGGTGAAGCGATAAACTACATCATGCCGAGAATAATTATCCCAATAGTTATCACTGGCATTATAATCACATTGATAATCTATCGTATTTGCAGAATCAGCCAATGCAAAATTCTCACCAAATGTCCCTAACTCAAACGGATTGTAAAAATCTTCACCCAATTCACGAGGGGTTGTCTTTACATAAATAGTAACATCTTCCGCATCCACCGGTTTATACCCTTCATAGATGTTAGGTTTAGCAACCAGATAGTACACGCCAGGCAGCAAACCATATCCATAATCTCCCCATGCTTCCTCCACATAAATCGTACGACTCAAGAGGATGCCCGAAGAATTGAGCAAGAAAACAGTACCACTATCAGTGATACTGGGTTTTGCACTGGCTCTAATCTTCATAGGCTGCGTCACTGTTAGTTTGTAAAAAATATCCTTGGATATAAACACCCTCGTATCATCCATATCGGTCGGAGGTATAAATCCACAGTTAAAATTAGCTGTACTTTGGGTATCTTCATAAGTAAACGGTTCCGAATAGGTACCAATGTCAATAGCTGTTGCCATTCGTTCTTCCAAAGACTGTCCCCACGAATAGACAGAGCAGAATAACAAGAAAAATAAACATATATAAGCTGTCTCTTATACACATCTGACGCTGCCGACGAAGCTAGAAG
>ENA-OZBR01001277-OZBR01001277.1-human-gut-metagenome-genome-assembly--contig:-NODE-1277-length-9904-cov-8.100924_pt1 | contig 9904 bp, 7 predicted proteins | sample MGYA00243981_ERZ653524 | MGnify/ENA primary metagenome ERZ653524 (study PRJEB26926, sample SAMN06165084) | human gut metagenome | biome: ENVO:00009003; feature: ENVO:2100002; material: ENVO:00002003...
GGCAATCTGGAATGAATTTTGGCTACGTTACTGTGAACGGAGTGAACAGTAACGTTTGCGATTGTGAAAGGTATTATGTAACACGTTTTGACCTCGAAATCATAGTATGATAAGATGAATGTAAAAAGTTACCAGGTAATCTGAGAGTAACGAAAAACATTTAAAGAAAAGAGGAAAAAAATTATGAAGAAACCAGTATTAGTAGTTATGGCAGCAGGTATGGGAAGCCGTTACGGCGGTCTGAAACAGATTGATCCGGTGGACAAAGAGGGACACATCATCATGGATTTCTCCATTTATGATGCAGTACAGGCCGGATTCCGGAAAGTAGTATTTATTATCAAAAAAGAAAATGAGGCAGACTTCAGAAGCGCCATCGGTGACCGCCTCAGCAATCAGCTGGAAGTATCATATGTTTTCCAGGATCTTCACAATATTCCGGAAGGCTATGAAGTACCGGAAGGACGTGTGAAACCATGGGGAACCGGACATGCCGTATTAAGCTGCATCAATGAAATCGACGGACCATTCGTTGTGATCAATGCAGATGACTATTATGGAAGCCATGCATTTAAGATGGCATATGATTTCCTGACAGAGAATGAAGATACTGCAGATATTTACAGATATATGATGGTCGGCTATAAACTGGAGAATACTTTGACAGAGAATGGCCATGTGGCAAGAGGTGTGTGCGTGACAGACGAAGAAGGACATCTTCTTAAGATCAACGAACGTACCCATATCGAAAAGCATGACGGCGGCACAGCTTATACAGAAGACGATGGAAAAACATGGACCATGCTTCCGGAAGGCAGTACAGTATCCATGAATATGTGGGGATTTTCAGCAAGCATTCTGAAAGAGCTGAAAGACAGATTCCCTAAATTCCTGGATGAGAATCTGAAAGTAAACCCGCTGAAATGCGAATATTTCCTGCCATTTGTAGTAGATGAACTTCTCGGTGAGAAGAGAGCAACTGTAAAAGTTCTGAAATCTATGGATAAATGGTATGGTGTAACCTACAAAGAAGATAAACCTGTGGTAGTAGCTGCCATTCAGAATTTAAAAGATGGAGGGCTGTATCCACAGAAATTATGGGAGGAATAATTGAGTGGAAATTAACCGGGAAATAAAGAATATCACCAGTGCATTTGTTCTGGAAGATAATCTGACAGAATGTGTTCCTTATGGAAGCGGACATATCAATGATACTTACCGCCTGACTTATGATACAGGCAAACATTATATTCTTCAGAAAATGAACAAGAGTATTTTTACCAAACCCGTGGAACTGATGGAGAATGTCAGCGGTGTTACTGCCTGGCTGAAGAAAAAGATCCAGGAAAACGGTGGAGATGTGGAGAGAGAGACTCTGAATCTTGTGATGACAAAGGATGGACTTCCTTATTATGTAGATGAGGACGGGGAATACTGGAGAGTATATTTGTTTATTGAAGATGCCACATGCTATGACATGGTAAAAGATGAGGAAGATTTTTACCAGAGTGCAGTTGCTTTCGGGCATTTCCAGAGGCTGCTTGCAGACTATCCGGCAGAAACTCTTCATGAAACCATCGTGAATTTTCATAATACGGTGGACAGGCTGGATAAGTTTAAAACTGCTGTGGAGAAAGATGTATGTCACAGAGCAGCAGATGTGGAAAAAGAGATTCAGTTTGTGCTGGACCGCACAGAACTGGCACATGTCCTGTGCGATATGCAGGATCAGGGAAAACTGCCGTTACGTGTTACACATAATGATACCAAGCTGAATAACATTATGATCGATAATGCAACGGGAAAAGCCATCTGTGTGATTGACCTTGATACTGTAATGCCGGGACTTTCCGTAAATGATTTCGGTGATTCTATCCGCTTTGGCGCAAGTACCGGAGCAGAGGATGAGAAAGACCTGACAAAGGTGTCCTGTGATCTTCACTTGTATGAAGTTTATGTCAAAGGCTTTATTGAAGGCTGTGGCGGTGCGCTGACTGAGACAGAACTGGATATGCTTCCCATGGGAGCAATTCTTATGACCTTTGAATGTGGAATGCGTTTCCTCACAGACTATCTGGAAGGAGATCATTATTTCAAGATTCACAGAGAGGGACATAATCTGGATCGCTGCAGAACACAGTTCAAACTGGTGAAAGACATGGAAGAAAAACTTTCCCGGATGAAAGAGATTGTAAATAAGTATAAACAGGTATAAAAAAACGTACATGTCCATAAAGACTTGTATTTATGAACTGATTCGGATAGAATTATCCTGCGGGGATATGAGAGAAATCATATTTTCGCAGGATTTTCTACAATACATGATGTGCCAGGCAACGGTATTTTACAGTTCTGAATATAGGGTGCTGTAAAATACAGAGGTAAATTTTGCAGATGTGAAACAGGATATCCGCAGAATTTTATAGATTACACTCAGAATTATCAAGGATATTTCTGATACTGTGAACTAATATAGGTATTGTTGAAAGAGAAAAAAACAGAAATTGCAAAAAACAGGTATTGTAGCAGGAAGACAGGTTAGGAGGAATTATTATGGCAATTTTAGTTACAGGTGGAGCAGGCTATATTGGAAGCCATACAGTTGTAGAATTGCAGAACGCAGGATATGATGTTGTAGTTCTGGATAACTTAAGCAATGCAAGTGAGAAATCTCTGGAAAGAGTTTCCAAGATCACAGGCAAACCAGTGAAATTCTACAAAGCAGACATCCTGGACCGCGATGCTTTAAATGAAGTTTTTGATAAAGAAGATATTGATTCCTGTATTCATTTCGCAGGTCTGAAAGCAGTAGGGGAATCTGTTGCCAAACCTTGGGAATATTACGAAAATAACATTGCAGGAACCTTAACACTGGTAGATGTTATGAGAAAACATAATGTAAAGAACATTATCTTCTCTTCGTCTGCAACTGTATACGGAGATCCGGCAATCATCCCGATCACAGAAGAGTGCCCGAAAGGACAGTGCACAAATCCATATGGATGGACAAAATCCATGCTTGAGCAGATCCTGACAGACATTCAGAAAGCAGATCCGGAATGGAACGTAGTTCTTCTCCGTTACTTTAACCCGATCGGTGCTCACAAGAGCGGAACTATTGGAGAGAATCCAAACGGAATCCCGAACAACCTGATGCCATATATCACACAGGTTGCAGTAGGTAAACTGAAAGAACTTGGGGTATTCGGAAATGATTATGATACTCCGGACGGAACTGGTGTGAGAGATTACATTCACGTAGTTGACCTTGCAAAAGGACATGTAAAAGCTCTTAAGAAAATCGAAGATAATTCCGGATTAAGTATCTACAACCTTGGTACAGGAAAAGGCTACAGTGTTCTTGATATTGTGAAGAATTTTGAAGCTGCTACAGGTGTTAAAATTCCATATGTGATCAAGCCACGTCGTCCAGGCGATATCGCAACCTGCTATTCCGATGCTTCCAAAGCAGAGAGAGAACTGGGATGGAAAGCCGAAAACGGTATTAAAGAAATGTGTGCAGACTCCTGGAGATGGCAGTCCAATAACCCGAATGGTTATGAAGAATAATTAATTAAATCAACTGAATGCAGGTGCATTTAGCAACTTACCTGCGGAAAATCAATATCCCCCACACATGGAAGGAATGTTCATGCGTGGGGGATGTTTTAATGTAGGATTGGCGATGTGATTTTTTTCGGCTATAATAGATAAAAGAAAGGAGAGGACGCATATGAAAGTAGCAGCAATTCAGATGCCCACAGTAAAAGATAAAATACAAAATATCCGTACTGCCGGCACTTATATAGAAAAAATAAAGGCGGAAAATCCGGACTTTGTAATTCTTCCGGAGATGTTCTGCTGTCCGTATCAGACCGAAAATTTTCCAGTTTATGCAGAAAAAGAAGGTGGTCCATCCTGGCAGGCAATGTCTGATTATGCCAGAAAGTATCATATTTATCTGATCGCAGGTTCCATGCCGGAAGCAGATGATGTGGGAAAGGTTTACAACACTTCTTATATTTTTGACAGAGATGGAAAACAGATTGGTAAGCACAGAAAAGCTCATCTCTTTGATATCAATGTAAAAAATGGCCAGCACTTCAAGGAATCTGATACTCTGACTTCGGGAGATCATGCTACCGTGTTTGATACTGAATTTGGGAAAATGGGTGTCATGATCTGCTACGACATCCGCTTCCCGGAGTTTGCCCGCACAATGGTACTGGACGGTGCAAGGATGATTTTCGTCCCGGCAGCATTTAATATGACCACAGGTCCGGCACACTGGGAACTGACTTTTCGTGCAAGAGCCCTTGACAATCAGATATATATGCTTGGATGTGCTCCTGCCAGAGATACACAGGCAGGATATATTTCCTGGGGACATTCTATTGTAACAGATTCATGGGGAAAGGTTATGAAACAGTTGGATGAGAAAGAGGGTATTTTAATAGAAGAAATAGATCTGGACCGGGAAGACCAGATCAGAGAACAGCTTCCATTATTAAAACACCGCAAATCTGAAATGTATCATTTATAGGAGAACACATTTTTTTCGCAGACAGACCATAGATCAAACACATTTGTCAGATATAGTAATACCATCAACAAAAACAAAAGAAACAGAGAAAATTCAAAATATAAAGAACAGAGAGGTATTATTATGAAATATAAACATCTGGCAATGCTCATGGGAGTTATGATAACAGCAACGTCTGTGGGCTCTACGGCAACTGCGTTTGCGGCGGACAGCAAAACAGAAAGTACTCAGGATGCAGATGACACCACAGAAGATACAGCAGAAGCATCTGACGAGAAAGCAGACGACAGCAAAGAAGAAACAAACGAAAATGAAATTCTCGGAGAAGTAAAATTTGTAGAAGATGGAAAAATCACCATTGCAGTAGGAACCAGAAAAGAAATGAGCCAGCCTGGTGAACAGCCCCAGGGTGGCGAAAATAGCGAAGCGCCGGAGAAACCGGATGGAGATGATGCAAAGGCAGATGGCGATGCCAAAGGTTCTAAAGATGCAGACAGTGAAAAAACAGACGATGCCAGCACAGACGAGTCATCAGATACAGATGAAGCAACAGAAGATACTGAATTAACGGATGACGCATCCGCAGATAACACAGACAAAGGCGAAGCGCCAGATGGTAACGGTGATGGTCAGGGAGCTCCGGACGGAGAAGCACCATCCATGTTAGATCTGACAGGCGAAGAACAGGAAATCACAGTTACAGACAGCACAGTGATTACGAAACAGTCCATGGGCGGTGGTCAGGGAGCACCTGGTGGAGAGGCGCCGGAGAAACCAGACGGAGATAACGGAGAAACGCCAGAGAAACCGGATGGAGATAATGCTGATGACAATGCAGATGCAAAATCGGAAGATACTGAAAACACTGATGATTCAGAAAAGACAGATGCATCTGACGACTCAGAAAGCAGTGACGCAGAAAAGACGGAAAAAGCATCTGACAGCGACAATACAGACAGCGAAGCTACGAAAAAACCAGAGGGAGAAGCCCCGGATGGTAACGGTCAGGCACCAGATAGTCAGGGAGCACCAGACGGCGCAGGTCAGACCGAGGAGATTACATTAGATGACATCAAAGAGGGAGACGTAGTAGTTATCACATTAGATGACGACGGAAACGCAGCAACCATCACAGTCCAGTCCATGGATATGGGCGGCGGACAGGGTGGTCCTGGCGGTCAGGCTTCCGGTGTAGACAGCTACGATGCAGCAAATGAATACAGCTCAGATGAAACAGTCTCCGATACCTCTCTGGAATCTACAGGAACAGACGAAAACGCAGCACTTGTTTCCAATGGTGCAGAGGTTGCTTTCAGCAATGACGCAATCTCAAGAACATCTTCCGACAGCCAGGGCGGTGATAACTCCAGCTTCTATGGTGTAGGTGCAGCAGTTCTTGCCACAGACGGAACTGCATATGTTAAAGACAGTACAGTAACCACAGACAGCAAAGGCGGTGCAGGACTCTTTGCATACGGTGACGGAACCGTATATGCAGCAGATACAGATATCACCACACAGCAGGATACTTCAGGTGGAATCCACGCAGCAGGTGGCGGCAAGCTCTATGCCTGGGATCTGAATGTAGAGACAAATGGCGAATCCTCCGCGGCAATCCGCAGTGACAGAGGCGGCGGAACAATGGTAGTGGACGGCGGTACTTATACATCTAACGGGGTAGGCTCTCCTGCGGTTTACTGTACAGCAGATATTGCAGTCAACAATGCAGAACTGACAGCAAATGGTTCAGAAGCAGTCTGCATTGAGGGCTTAAACTCTCTGAGACTCTACAACAGCAACCTGACCGGAAATATGAGTGATGATGATCAAAATGATACTACATGGACAGTCATTCTATATCAGAGTATGTCAGGTGATTCTGAAGTAGGTAACAGCACATTCCAGATGGATGGTGGTACGATCACATCCAAGAACGGTGGTTTATTCTATACAACTAATACAGAATGCACCATTGCATTAAAGGACGTAGATATCACATATAACGATGACAGTGAATTCTTCCTGCAGTGTACAGGAAACAACAACCAGCGTGGATGGGGACAGAGCGGTGCCAACGGATCTGACTGCAATTTCACAGCAGACAGCCAGGATATGAAAGGAAATGTAATCTGGGATTCCATCAGTGACCTTGATTTCTACATGACTAACGGCAGCACACTGGAAGGTGCGTTTGTCAATGACGAATCCAACGCAGGAAACGGTGGAGACGGATATTGTAACGTAGTAATTGACAAAGATTCTACATGGACAGTAACCGGCGACAGCATCATTACATCCCTGTCAAACGCAGGAACCATCACAGATGCAGACGGCAAAACAGTTTCCATCGTAGGTACAGACGGAACAACTTATGTAGAGGGTGACAGTGACTACACAATCACAGTAGGCTCCTATCAGGACAGCGCAGATACATCTGCATCTACTACAGTCGATGACTGGTCCAACTATGAGATAGAAAGACCGGAATCTCTGTAAATTAAACAAATAAAATCTAAGTAAAATGAGAAAAAAACTCATATCCAATGCATGAATAATGCAGAAACAAAGGCAGAAACAGATAATTAAGACAACAGCAATAAAATCAAAATGTAAAAAAATCACGGCGAACAGTCGTGATTTTTTTATGCGCATTTAACATTCATTTGACCAAAATAAGATTGTTGGTGATGCCAAAAAGTTTTTATAATAATGCCAGAGCGTATTTGAAAAATCATTCTCACAAACTGTGACATACATCTTGCGGAAAGCATTTTTCAAACACACTTTAGTGTCAAACGCAAAAAGTCGGTGGACAGTGCAATGACAATAAAAAGAAATATAGCTCAAAAAGAGGAGAGAAATATCAATATGCAGAACAATCTTGCATCAATGATAAAAGAAAAAAAGCTGTTCCTCCTGGATATTGACGGAACTGTTGCTCTGGGAAGTGAACTTCTTCCGGGTGCAGCAGACTTTCTTCAGACAGTAAAAGAAAACGGTGGAATTTTCCGGTTTCTGACAAATAACTCGTCCAAAGCAGCCAGTGATTATGTAGAGCAGTTTCATGACTGGGGAATTGAAACTACGGAAGAGGAATTTATCACTGCAGGAACTTACGCCAGAGATTTCATGAAGAAATATTACGGAAACGAGAAAATCCTGGTAGCAGCTACCGAAACCTACTGCACCGAATTGCGAAAAGCAGGCCTGAACATCACAGATCAGGCAGGGGATGATGTAGACTGCGTACTTTGCGCTTATGATACAGAGCTTACCTATGAGAAACTGGTTCAGGTCTGCAAACAGCTCACAGAGACAAAGGTTCCCTGGTTTGCAACAAATCCAGATCTGCGTTGCCCCATTGATTTCGGAATGGTACCGGACTGCGGTTCCATCTGCCGGATGATTACAGCATCTGTTGGAAGAGAACCGGAATATATCGGCAAACCTGCACCCGGAATGGTATATGCCTGTCTGGAAGAAACAGGATGCACTCCGAAACAGACCCTGCTTATCGGTGACAGAATCTATACAGATATGGAATGCGGGAAACGGGCAGGCATTGACAGTTGTCTGGTGCTTACAGGCGAAGCCAGTGCAGAAGAATGGAAAAATGGTTTCCGGTGCCAGTCACTGGGGAAGCTTGCCGGATATTTTTCATAAAGATAACTGAAAGGTATTGCCAAAGCAGCCCGACAAAAAAATATCAGTGAAAAATATTAATCGTAAAAGCAGGAGAGGAAAGGAAATCAAATGTCGGAAATCATACTAAGAGACATCTGCAAAAGCTATGAAAACGGCTTTCATGCAGTGAAGAATTTTAATCTTGAAATAGAAAAAGGAGAACTGGTAGTTTTCGTTGGTCCGTCCGGATGCGGAAAGTCAACCACACTTCGAATGATTGCAGGACTGGAAGATATCAGCGACGGTGAATTATGGATCGGAGACAAACTGGTCAACTATCTGGAACCAAAAGAGCGCGACCTTGCAATGGTTTTCCAGAGCTATGCTCTCTATCCACAGATGAATATTTACGATAACATTGCTTTCTCTTTGCAGGTAAGAAAAGTACCGAAAAAAGAGATTGATAAAAAGGTTCATCATGTAGCAGAACTTCTGGGACTGGAAAATCTGCTGAAACAAAGACCAAAGAATCTTTCAGGTGGTCAGCGTCAGCGAGTAGCCATCGGAAATGCTATCATCCGTGAGCCGAAAGTACTTCTTATGGATGAGCCATTATCCAATCTGGATGCCAAACTTCGTACCCAGATGAGAGTAGAACTTGCAGGTATTCACAAAGCACTTGGGAACACCATTATTTACGTCACTCATGATCAGACAGAAGCAATGACTCTGGGAGACAGGATCGTAGTGATGAATCAGGGAGCAGTACAGCAGGCAGATACTCCGCAGAACCTGTATGCTTACCCAGTAAATCGCTTTGTTGCAGGATTCATCGGTTCTCCATCTATGAACTTTATCAAAGGTCTGGCAATGGAAAAGGTAGGAATCCCTACATTCCGTACAGAGAACGACGGAGACATCCCAATCCCGGATTTCTTATGGAAAATCCTGAAACGTCAGGGCTATGTTGGAAGAAACATTGAACTCGGAATCCGTCCGGAACATTTTCTGGAAAAACCCGCAGAAGCAGATACCAGAGGAGAGTGGAAAATGGAAGTCACAGTCACAGCCAGAGAACTGCTTGGGGCAGAAGTAATTCTTCATTTCAATCACGATGGTCAGGACTGCTGTGCAAAAGTTTCCGGTGACAGTCTGCTTGATAAAGGCGATAAAGTAACACTCTGGATCGACATGGCATACATTTCAGCATTTGATCTGGAAACTCAGGAGAATATCACTCTGAGAAAAGGGATGTTTTCATAAGCAATGATATTGTTCAAAAGTTCAATATAAAACTCATAAAAACAGGAAAGGTGTTCAATACATGAAGAAGTTAAAAAACACAGGTGCCTACGCATACCTGTTTCCAAGCTTTCTGATCTTTGGAATCTTCTTATTCTACCCGTTTTTTAAGACTTTATACTTAAGTCTTTTTAAAACGAATAAGATGGGACAGGCAAAACTATTCGTAGGACTTGGCAACTACAAAGAATTATTACAGTCATCCTCATTCTGGAACAGTCTGGCAGTTACCCTGATCTTTGTTGTGATCGTAGTTGCAGTCAGTATGATCCTGGGACTTACAACAGCAGTCCTCTGCAACAAAACATTTCCGGGAATCCGTTTTTTCAGTACTGCATATGCACTGCCAATGGCAATCGCATCCAGTTCAGCAGCAATGATCTTCAAGATCATGCCTGTCTCTTATACACATCTCCGATCCCACGAGACCGTACT
>ENA-OZBR01001281-OZBR01001281.1-human-gut-metagenome-genome-assembly--contig:-NODE-1281-length-9894-cov-4.468340_pt1 | contig 9894 bp, 6 predicted proteins | sample MGYA00243981_ERZ653524 | MGnify/ENA primary metagenome ERZ653524 (study PRJEB26926, sample SAMN06165084) | human gut metagenome | biome: ENVO:00009003; feature: ENVO:2100002; material: ENVO:00002003...
CATTCGCATATCTAACTGCGCTTTGATAGAATTGATACTGTTGGCGGCAGTTCCAGGTTGATTTCCGATCTCAGCCGAACACATTGAGCTGACGGCACGCTCCCGCAGTTAGTCGAACGCCCCCGAGGTCCTATCCGGGACCCGGGGGCGGCATTTTCCCAGTTGAAGGAATGGTGGAGATGTGTTTCGATGGGTCCGGTGGCCATGCTCCGCCCGCCGCCCGGCACCTCTTCCCAGACTCAGCCGGACGGTCGGTCCGTCTATTCCGTTTTTCTTCCAGGCTAGGCCAGCGGGGCATCGCCCCTCTCTGCGCGCGCCCTCTCGATGAGCCCCGGCGTCAGGTCGAGATCGCCGAGCGGCACGTCCCCCACGCCGTAGGCGTCCAGCAGCGCCGCCGCGTCCTCCCCGAGCATCGCCCTGAAGGCGCGCGCGGGCGTCGCGAAGCCGAGCGCGCCGCGGGGCTCGGAGTTCACGTGCGACATGGCCAGCGCCAGGTCGGCCGGGACGAGCCGGTCGAACCTGATTCCGGCGCCCTTGGGCAGCAGCTTCCTGATCTCGACGTGGTTGCGCTCGCAGGCGCCCTTCTGGTCGCTGCGCCTGGGGTCGCAGTAGAACAGCCTCGTCTCGCCCGGCCCCTCGCCGAGCAGCGCCGCGATCGCCGCCTCGTCGGAGAACTCGGCGCCGTTGTCGGTGAGGACGGCGCGGAACACGCGGCGCGTCCCGTCGGCGCCGAGGATGGCCCGGACGCCCTCCAGGGCGTCCGCGACGCACCCGGCGGTCTTCTCCTCCAGCGGCAGCGCGAGCTGGAGCCTGCTGGGGCGGTGCAGCAGCGTGAGCAGGCAGGCGGAGTCCTCCCGGGCCCCCTCGACGGTGTCCATCTCCCAGGCCGCGGCGCACGCGTCCTCCCCGAGGGCGAGGAACGCGGCATGCGACCTGCGGGCGGAGTGGCGGGTCGCCGCCCGGCCCGCGGCGCGCTTCCTCGGCCTGTAGCCGACCTTGCGCCTGAGCTCCATGTTGGTCATGCCGTCGTAGCCCGCCGAGACCCAGCGGTAGATGGTCGACGGCGACAGGTCCACCGGGCCGCCGTTGCGCGCCGCCATCTGCTCGGGCGACAGCCCCCGTCGCAGGCAGTCCCTGATGGCCTCCAGCCTGGCCGCCGCGGCGGGCTCGTCGGCGTCTATCCCGCGCCTGGACGAGACGAGGACCGAGTCGGCGCACAGCTGCGCGGCCCGGGCCTCGTAGAAGACGTGGGGGCGGCGCTTGCAGCCGATCGCGCGGTACCGGCCGCAGCCGTTGCAGCAGCGCGGCCACGCGGCCAGGCGCGGGCAGGCCGCCGACAGGTCGGCGGAGGCGTCCACGCGCTCGCCGCGCCTGGCCTTCGGCGCCGTCACGAACCTGTGCGACGCCACCTCGGCGCTCACCGTCGAGGGCGACCTGCCCAGCTCCCTGGCGATCTCCCTGCACGAGGCCCTGCGCTCCAGCATCCTCTGGACCGTGTCCCGCTCGTGCCTGGTGAGCCTGCCGTAGGCCCTCGGGGCCGCCTCCGCGGAACCCTTCTTCCTCTTTCCGGACATGCCGTCCTCCGATCTCCCGGGGCCGGCCGATCCGGCCCTCAGGGTATCGGGTTCCCACATTCATCCGTACATGTGCGGATGAATGTGGGAGGTGTTCGGATAAAGTTGATAATCAAGGGGATTAAGAATGACCGAGGGGACTCTATGATCAAACTTGTGCTGACCGATATGGACGATACACTGATTCCAGCCGGGCATGACGGCGCCAGCGACTACGCCATTGAGGGTATTCATGCCATGCAGGCGGCGGGTTTGCACTTTGGGCCGGTTTCGGGTCGTCAGCCGTCCGCGATGGGCTGGATGTTCAAAAACCGTTCCGGGTGTTATTCGACCGGTGCGTTCTGTAACGGCCAGGTGATGTTTGTTGACGGCGAAGTAGTCGCCTCGCGCGCAATCGACAACGATGCTCTGATGCGTTTGGCCGACTATCTGGAGCAAGAGACCGACGATACATTTCTAAAAGTCTACAGCCTGGGCGATGACTTTTGGGGCAACGATGCCCATTGTGTGACGAGTGACCCCGGGCGCGTTCGTCGCGCCATGGAGTCGGGCGGCAACGCGTGGCTCAAAGGCGAAGAGGCCCCATGTCGTCCCGTCGTCGATGACGCGTCGGTGTTTAAGGCGAATATCTGGAGTGCCCGTTCGCGTGAGGAGCTCGCGGAGCTACGTGAGCGCGTTGCCGCTGAGGTGCCGGAACTCTCGCTTGTGTTTCCCAACAACCGAGTGCGCCTGTTCGACATCCTTCCGGCTGGTTGGGACAAGGGCTGCGCTGCGCTGGAGCTGGCGCGCGCTTTGGGCCTGACGCCCGACGAGGTGGCCGTATTCGGCGATTCTGATAACGATTTGCCCATGATCGATGCCGTTCCTAACTCCGTTGCAGTCGCCAATGCCAACGAGGCCGTCACGGCTGCCGCACGCTGGCATATTGGCGCTGCGGCAGATGATGCGGTTGCCGGGGCTCTGCATCAGATTGCCGCCTGCGCCGCGACGGGGGAGATGCCGTCGTTTATGCGTCAAATGGACGCGGCAGGTTTTGGCGTCACGAACGTCTAGGGAGAAGGCTATGAAGCTTCAGCAGCTCAGATATGTTGTTAAGGTTGCCGAATGCGGCAGCATCACCGAGGCCTCGCGCCGGCTCTTTGTGTCGCAGCCCTCGATTACCGCGTCGATTCGCGATCTCGAAAACGAGATGGGTGTGCATATCTTTGAGCGCACCAACAAGGGCGTCATTGTGTCCGAGGAAGGCGAGACCTTCTTGGGCTACGCGCGCCAGGTGCTCGACCAGGCCGACCTGCTCGAGGGCAAGTACAAAGGCACGTCCGAGCAGGTGCCGCACTTTAGTGTGAGCTGCCAGCATTATTCCTTTGCCGTTAATGCGTTTGTCGATGTGATCCGCGAGTTCGATGCCGCGCGCTACGACTTTACCCTGCGCGAGGAGCAGACCCACGAAATTATCGAGGACGTCGCGCATATGAAAAGCGAACTCGGCATCCTGTATCTGTCGGAGCACAATCGCGAGGTCATTGAGCGCATGCTTGCCGCCAACGAGCTCGTGTTCGAAGGGCTCTTCTGCGCCACGCCGCATGTCTTCGTCTGCGCCGACCATCCGCTGGCGGGCCGCTCCAGCGTGACGCTCGAGGATCTGGAAGACTACCCGTTCCTGTCCTACGAGCAGGGCAGCTACAACTCGTTTTACTATTCCGAGGAGCTGACCTCGACGTTCGAGCGTCGCAAAAATATCCGCGTGCGCGACCGTGCGACGTTGTTCAATTTGGCCATGGGCCTCAACGGCTACACGGTATGCTCGGGCGTGATCAGCCACGAGCTCAACGGCCCCGGCATTATCTCGATTCCGCTCGACGTGGACGAGTACATGGAGATTGGCATCATCACGCGCAAGAACACGACGCTCACGCGCTACGGTCGGGCCTATATCGACGCGATTCGTCAGCATATCTAGGCTGCTGTGCTCCGCACGGTTCAAGTCTCTTTATGACAGTCCAGACTGATATAGGAAGCATCTATATCAAACTGTTATAAACGTATATTTTACGATGACCATATGAGCGCTCATACTCTGTCCCAGTAAAGCAACCAATGCAAAGGGAGATATCTATGAGCACTTCGATTCAACCGAACGCGCCGTTTCGTGCCGATATCGTCGGCAGTTTTCTTCGTCCGCAGGCTGTAAAGGACGCCCGTGCCGCCTATGTCGCGGGTAAACTCGACGCTTCCGGCCTTAAGGCCGTCGAGGACGAGGCCATCCGCGACTTAGTGGCCAAGCAGAAGGCTGCCGGCTTGCAGGTGATTACCGATGGCGAGTTCCGCCGCAGCTACTGGCACCTCGATTTTATGTGGGGACTCAACGGCATTGAGCGCCGTACCTCACGCACGGGTTATATGTTCCATGACGAGGAGACGACGGCCGACACCGCCGTGGTTACCGGTCCCATTAGCGGCGAGAACCACCCGTTCGTCGAGCATTTTAAGTTTGTCAAGGCGCTTGAGGGGGAGGGCCAGGTCGCGCGTCAAACCATTCCGGCGCCGATCCAGACGTTCTCGGAGGTTACGCTCGACCGCTGCGATGGACAGCAGGAGAGTCTGCGCGCCGTCTACAAGACCGATGAGGAACTTGCCGACGCCATTGCAGCCGCTTATCGCACGGTGATCGCCGACCTGTATGCCGCGGGCTGCCGCAACATCCAATTTGATGACTGCACCTGGGGCATCTATTGCGATACGGACTTTGTGTCCAAGACTGGCATGAGCCCGGTTGACCTGCAAAAGGTGAGCGAGCTGGGCGTGGCGCTCAACAATGCTGCCATCGCGGGCAAGCCCGACGATCTGGTTATCAACACGCATGTGTGCCGCGGCAACTATCACTCCACGTATGCCTTCGAGGGTGGTTACGATCCCATTGCGCCGTACCTGTTCGCACATGAGAACGTCGACGCGTTCTACCTTGAGTTCGATACGCCACGCGCCGGTGGCTTTGAGCCGCTTAAGTACGTTGCTCCCGGCAAGAAGGTCGTGCTGGGCCTGGTGACCACCAAGGCGGCTGAGCTTGAGGACGAGGACGTTATCGTCGAACGTATCCAAGAGGCCGCAAAGTATGTGCCGCTCGAGAACCTGTACTTGTCGCCCCAGTGCGGCTTTGCCAGCTGCGAGATTGGCAACAAACTGACCGAGGACGAACAGTGGGCAAAGATCGCGTTGGTCAAGCGCATTGCCGAGCGCGTTTGGAAGTAACGCTACCGCTTGCAGGTGACGGCGCGTGCGAGACATGGCGTATCGCGTACAATGGTTCGGATCGTATCGTTCGGGCAGGTTATCCGATATGCCCGATCGCCCTTCCATTCGAAAGGACATACATGCCCCAATCCTCGACGCCCGTCGCCGCCGATGCCATCTACGATGCATCGTCGCTTGGCCGCCCGCGCATGTTCCTGCTCGGTCTGCAGCACCTGTTTGCCATGTTTGGTGCCACGGTACTGGTGCCCGTGCTCACCGGTCTCTCGGTTTCGGCGACGCTTTTGTTTGCCGGCTTGGGAACGCTGCTGTTCCACTTCCTGTCGCGCGGTAAGGTGCCGGCATTTTTGGGCTCATCGTTTGCCTTTATTGCCGGTTATGCCGCAATCGCGCCCAACGGCGAGACCGAGCTTTTGCCTTACGCCTGCCTGGGCGTAGCTTGTGCCGGCCTGCTCTATCCGGTGCTGGCGGCCCTGTTCCGCGCCTTTGGCGCCAAGCGCGTTATGCGCTTCTTCCCGCCGGTGGTGACTGGCCCTATCGTCATTTCCATCGGTCTGATCCTGGCAAGCTCCGCCATTGCCAACTGCCAGACCAATTGGTTCGTCGCCGTTATCGCCGTGGCAGTGATCGTCATCTGCAACATCTGGGGCCGCGGCATGGTCAAGATCGTGCCGATCCTGCTGGGCGTTGCGGTGAGCTATGCCGTTGCGACTGCGCTGGGCGAGGTCGACTTTTCTGGCGTCGCAGCCGCTCCCTGGGTTGGTTTGCCCATCGTGTGGGATAACACCGTGTTTGCGCTCTTTGGGCCGCAGTTCGATAGCGGTCTTGCCACGACGGCCATTATCACCATCATGCCGCTGGCATTTGCGACCATGATTGAGCATATCGGTGATATCTCGGCTATTGGCTCCACTTGCGAGCGTAACTACATCGCCGATCCTGGCCTGCATCGCACGCTGCTCGGCGACGGCCTTGCCACGATCCTGGCTTCGCTCTTTGGCGCTCCGGCCAACACCATCTATGGCGAGAACACCGGCGTGCTCGCCCTGACGCGCGTGTTTGACCCGCGCGTGATTCGCATTGCCGCGTGCTGCGCTATCGTGCTTTCGTTCTGCCCCAAGTTCGCTGCCGTGATTGCCGCCATGCCGGCGTGTGTAATCGGCGGCGTGTCGCTCGTGCTCTACGGCATGATCAGCGCCGTGGGCGTTCGTAACCTTATCGAGAACCAGGTCGATTTCCAGAACAACCGCAACGTGCTGGTGGCCGCTCTGGTACTCGTGCTATCGCTCGGCATTGCCTATAGCACCGCCGGTGCCATCGTGCTGGAGCTGGGCGGCGTGACGATTTCACTTTCTGGCCTTGCCGTGGGCTCGCTGGTGGGCATCGTGCTCAACGCCATTCTGCCGGGTAACGACTTTGAGTTTGATGTCTCCGAGCTCGAGGAGGCTGCTGAGTAGTAGCTGCGTTTAGCTAAAACAAAATAAATGGCGCCCATGCGTATGCGCGCGTGGGCGCCATTTTTAATGCGTCAGTATCCAGTGGATGCCGTGGGCCATGCGCAAGTCGGTTTGGGCAAAGTGATTGCCGGGGTTGAGTTCCAGTGTTGTTGGAATGCCGCGCTCGATGAGTAGCTCTTCCATTGCGCGCGTGTCGTCGAGTACGTGCCTCATCATGCGGTTGGGTGTCTTGGTTTCCTTTTTGCCGAGTGACAGATAGACGGCTTGCGGGCTGCCGGCAAAAGGGGCCGTGCTGGCGCGATCGACAAAGTCGGGAAACCATAGCGACCCCGATGCGCTCGCCGCGCGGCCAAAGACATCGGTTTGCCAGAGGGCCCAAAGCGAAAAGAGGCCCGCCAGCGAATAACCGGCAATGCCACGCCAAACAGGTGGCTGAGGAAGCGACGACTCGACCTGGGGGATTATCTGATTCAGCAGCTCATCAAGAAAATCGGCAGCTTGGCCGCCGAAAGGCTCGGCATCGCGTACGGTCCCGTCGCATGCCCAGGGGCTCAGCTCGCGATTCCAATCGAGCCCGCCAATGGTGACGAGGGCGAATGGCGGACAGTCGAGCTCTCGGCAACACTTATAAACCTCGCTGCCGTCGCCCACGACCACGGGAAGGTGGATGACAGGCGCGCTTTCCGTATGATTCGAATAAACGGTTATCTGCTTTTGATGCGCTTCCATGACGGGCTTCTCTCAGTGTTGTGATATCGGCAGCCCCAATTGTCGCACGCCAACGTATGCCGGTTGGGCTAGACCAAAGACAATCTCGTGCATCCCCTGCGGACGCATATGGAAAACGCCACCGCCGGAGGGGAGCTCGGCGGTGGCGTTGTTAAACGGTGCTGGGGCTCGGGGCCTTCGCGGGAGCTGCCATGTGCGCAGAGGCGTCTAAGAACGCTTACGGCTCGCCATGGTGCCTGCGGCGATAGCGGCTGTTCCCGCAAGGACGGTTGCCACGATGGCCGCACCCGAGGTGTCGCCGGTTGCCGCGAGCACGCCGGTAGTCTTGGCTTTCGTGGTTGAAGCCGCAACGGCCTTGGTCGGCTTTGAGCCCTCAGACTTGGGGTTCTGCTTGGACTCCGCGGGCTTGCTTTCTGCGGGCTTGGTCTCGTCGGGCTTGGGGTCTTCCGGCTTGGCTACCTCGGGAGGTGCGATGGTCGTACTTTTGGCGACTGCTTTGATATAGAGGGAGTCGACCGTGGCGTCGCCCGTGCCGATGGCTTGGCCTGCCTCGTAGATGCCGTCACGGAGCTTGCGATAGCCAATGACCTTGCCGCCTTCGGGCGTCTGGATGGCGGCGTTCTCAATCTTGATGGTGCCGATTGTCTTGCCGTCAGCGCTCATGGCACGGGCAAAGATTGCCGCTGTATCTCCTTCGGCCGTTACCTTGCTGCGGATGATCGAGATGACTGCGGGTGTGACGCCCTCGCTGGTCTGGGCGATGATGCCGATGTTCTCGCCTTGGGGCTCGGGGCTCGTCTCGCCATCTTGCTTTTCGCTGTAGGGGGTGGGGCCGTCGCCGTTCTCGACATAGCGGGCTATGGCCTTGACAACGGAGTCGCTGATGTAGATGTGGCCACCCTTCTCGTTGGGTGGATCGTTTCTGGTGGAGAATGCAGCCGAAACCTCGCCTTCCGCAAACGCGTCCACGGTGGAGCCGTTCTTGACGACGATATCGTCTTGGTAGGTGAAGAGGGCAATGGCACCACCGTATCTGCCTTTACTTGCGCGGACTGTCACGTTTGCATGATCGAGTGTGATGCCCTTGTGGGCATAGACGCCATATTCAACACCGTTTGCGTTGAGGGAGGCGTTTGTGGCTGCGAGGCTGCCCTTGGCCTCGACGGCGGCGTCTTTCTCGGAGCTCGCCTTGACCTGGCTGCCGTCCGAGATGGTAATGCCGCCGTCAGCCCAAATCGCCGCTTTTTCTATAGAGCTTGCCTCTACCTTGCCGCCGCCCTTGACGGTGAGGTTCTCGATGGCCTGGATACCTTTCTCTTCGAAAGCCTTGGCGGTGACGGTTCCACTATTGTCGATCGTGATGTTGCCGCCGGCCCTGATGCCATCAGAATCACCCGTGGCGTTGACGTTACCCGAACCCTTGATGGTAAGATCTCCCTTGGCATCGATAGCATCAAACCCAGTGCTCGTGGCGTTGACGGATCCGGCTCCGTCGATGTTGATGTTACCCGTGGAGAGGATAGCGTCCTCAGTAGATGTCACGCTGAGCGTGCCGCCCTCGTCGCCTTGGATATTGAGCTCGGCATTCTCGTTAGTGCCATGAGAAACTTTGATGCTTTCGATCCATTCGGCAGTGACGATGTTGGTTCCCGAGTAATTCACGTTGAGCTTGCCTGCGGCCTGGATCTCGCCGCCGTTATAGTTGTTGAGCTTCAAGTCGTCGGCGCCGTCCCACGACCAGGTACCGGCCTCGTCGCTCGCCGCGGTGTTGTGCTTGTTGCCGCCGACCTTGACCCATTCCGCTGCGAGCGAGACGCTCGGCATGAGCAGCGAGCTCACCGTGAGCGCGCACACGGCGCCCGAGACGATGCGGCGCGTCACGCGGCGCCAGCTGCCGTGTGCGAGCAGCGTGCGACGGCGCACGTCGGGCTCGACAAAATGGGCTCCAGAGGTTTTGTCATTGCGCTTGGGGGTCGTGAACAAGGCGGCCATGGTTACTCCCATCCTCATAGGGCCTATGCGATTAAGCCCAGCATATCTGCAGGATGCAGCCGGCGGTAGTGCCGTTTGGAGGGCAAAATGTCCAAAACTCGGGAAGCAATACATCGCGCGCCCGTGCGTTGCCTGGCTTTAAAAGAAAGGCGCGGAGCCGCTCGATGCGACTCCGCGCCTTGTTGTTTTGCTTTAGCAGACTATGCTGTTACGCCACAAAGAAGTAGACGAGGAAGGCAAGGGCTGCGATCCACATGAGCGGCTTGATCTTGGAGGCCTCGCCCTTAAAGAGTGCGACGATCACGTAGGCGATAAAGCCCAGGCCAATGCCGGCAGAGATGGAGTAGGTGAAGGGCACGCCGGCGACAATCATGAACGCCGGGAAACCCTGCGACACGTCGGACCAGTCGATCTCGGAGGCCTCGCTCATCATGAGGTAGCCGACGTAGACCAGAGCACCGCAGGTGGCGGCGCTGGAAACGATGGTGACGATGGGGGAGAAGAACGCGGCGAGAATGAACAGCACGCCGGTGGTGACGGAGGTGAGGCCCGTGCGGCCACCGTCAGCGGCGCCGGAAGTGGACTCGACGAAGGTGGTGATGGAGGAGACACCCATGAAACCGCCCACAGCAGCGGCGGCGGAGTCGACGATCAGGATCTCCTTGATATCCTCGACGTTGCCGTCGTCGGTGAGGAACTCGCCCTGCTTGGCCACGGCCATCGCGGTGCCCATGGTGTCGAAGAAGTCACTCATGAGCAGCGAGAACGAGATGACGAGGAGCGCGGGGTCGGTAAGGACCTTGACGATGGCGGGCATGCCGCCGGCGTCGGCGATGGGGCCACCGATGCTCGAGAAGTCGAGCGGGGCGATGATACCGGTCGGAGCCTGGGTC
>ENA-OZBR01001284-OZBR01001284.1-human-gut-metagenome-genome-assembly--contig:-NODE-1284-length-9876-cov-4.905712_pt1 | contig 9876 bp, 10 predicted proteins | sample MGYA00243981_ERZ653524 | MGnify/ENA primary metagenome ERZ653524 (study PRJEB26926, sample SAMN06165084) | human gut metagenome | biome: ENVO:00009003; feature: ENVO:2100002; material: ENVO:00002003...
TATCATTATGACTTGCAACGATCTTGTAAACAATATGATCATTTACATATTCATTCAAATCATCCGCAATCTGCATTGGTATCTCTTCATCTTCCTCTACAGTCTGATTGAATTTCTGATGGACCAGAAATCTCTCATTCTGAGGATCATCGGATACTAGTTCATCTTTTGCAAAGACATAATACTGTAATCCATATTTTTTACAAATTTCAAATGTCGTATGACAGGTTTCACTTCTTAAATGATTTTCACATAAGATTTCTCCGGTCCTAATGTTTCGAATGACAGCTCCATCACACCCAATGACAATATCGACATTTTTTAATTGTTTTGTGTATGCTCTCGTCATAACATCTGATCGTCCTGTTGCCATAACAAAGGTTATATTTTGATCTTTTAGGTTTTGAATTGCCTTTACATTGGCCTCTGAAACCTGTTTTTTATTGTTTAATAATGTTCCATCAAGATCGGTCACTACCATTCGATACATGATTTCCTCCTTATGCAGGTACTTTGATCCCTGCCTGTTCCATCTTATCTTCTACAAATAAGCGTGCCTGCCTGATTGTTTCAACTGCTTCTTCCATCGTTTGTTTCTTTGTGTTATCTGCCCACATTTCGATCAAGAACATTCCTGTGTAATTTAAATCTTTTAATTTTTTAAAAATGTCTGTAAATCTTACGGTTCCTTCTCCAAATGGAACACATTTAAATACTCCAGGGTTTGTCTCTTTGACATGGATCGCTACCGTTTCACTGATTCCAAGTTCAAATTCACTCTCAACATCCGCTGAAAACTGCGTCAGATTTCCCATATCTGGATAAATCTTAAAATATGGGGAACGGATTTCTTTGATATAGTGCATTGCACGAAGAATCGTTCCAACAAATGGCGTATCCATGATTTCCATTGCAAGGATCACTCCTGCGTGGCTTGCCATCTCGACTGATTTTTTCATTCCTTCTAAGAATAAAGCTTTTGTTTCTTCATCAGATTCTTCATAATATACATCATAAGTTGCAAGCTGGATTACTCTGACTCCTAACTTCTGTGCTAAGATGATTCCTTTTTCCATGATCTCAAATGCTTTATCTCTTATTTCTTTGTTCTTGCTTCCAAATGGGAATCTTCTATGACCACTTAAGCACATGCTTGGAATGATGATCCCTGTCTCTTTCATATAAGAGCGGATTTCTTCGATCTGTTCATCACTCCAATCAAGTCGTGCTAATCTCTCATCAGATTCATCAATAGAAATCTCAATATAATCAAATCCTGCCTGCTTTGCTGCCTGCATTTTTTCAAGCCATGTGAAATCATTTGGAAGAGCTTTTTCATATATCCCTAATGGCCTTTTTTTGATATCGTACATCTATCTCACCCCGGTTTATTCTGCAGGCATATCTAATGCTTCTCTGATCTTTGCTTCGATTTCTTTTTCTGATAATAAATTTTTAAGTCCAATGACTTTTGTATCTTTTCCTGTTCTAAACTGCGATGTAAATGTTTCAGATACAAAGATCATATCGTAATTGTTTGCTACACCTTTTGCTTCTCCAACACTCATATGTCCGATTTCTGCATCAATTCCTAATCTTTTGAATACTTTGTTGATCTTCATTTTGATCATCTGACTTGATCCCATTCCATTTCCACATGCTGCGATTGCTTTGATTTTCATAATAAATACCTCCTGAATTTTGGCTGATTGATTGTTTTATTAAAAATTGATTTGATATTGCTTTTTAGTACTCGTCGTCTTCCTGACCTACTGTGAAATACTTTTCTTTATCAGATTTCGCATACTGAATCTGAGGAATAACTAACATTGCGATAACACAAAGGATAACTCCAGGTACCTTTAAATACTTAACAATATAAGATACTGCAAGGAAGATCGTTGAGAAGTCGAAGTTTCCATGCCATCCACCGAATGCTACTAACTGTAAAATGTAAGCACAAACAGCTCCTCCTAATACCTGAATGATTCCACTGATAAACGGTAAGATCATGGCTGCTTTAACTCCACCTCTGTGGTTTGCATATACTGCGATACTTGCGTTATCAAAGAATAATGGTACGAATCCTGCGATGATCATAACTGGTGAATGGAAGATCAAAAGTCCTGCGATCGCTAAGAACTGTCCAAGTGCTCCACAGAAGAAACCTACTGTTACTGCGTTTGCTGGTGCGAATCCATAAGCTACCGCACAGTCTACTGCTGGGATTGCTCCTGGTAGCAGTTTGTCTGAAATACCTTTGAATGATTCTGTAAGTTCTGCAACGAACATACGAACACCTGCCTGTAATACGTTTAAGTAAACAGTAAAGCTTAATGCTTTAGAGAAAATATAGAATCCAAATGCTGTTGTCTGTGAGAATGTGTCATCTAAACTTCTCATGAAATCTTCCCCAAGTACTAACATGATAATTCCAAAGAATATAAACATTAATACGGATGTAGATACTACATTGTCACTAAACATCTGTAAGAATCCTGGAAGTTTGATATTTTCAATAGAATCTTCTTTTTTACCGATCTTTGGTGCGATCTTGTCTGCTAACCAGATTGCAAACATCTGCTGATGTCCGATCGCAAATCCACCTTCACCGTCTGTTAAACGATCTGTTGGTTCAACTGTTAAGTTAGAAAATACTGCCTGGTATGTACCGACTAAGATTCCGACTGCTACAGCTCCCCAGATATTACGAAGTCCTGGGATAAATAAGAATACGATCCATGTTACGGTTGTTGCCTGCTGTACCATGATATGTCCAGTTAACAATAAGGTACGAAGTTTTGTGAATTTACGGAAGATCAATAAGATGATGTTCCAGATAAATGCAAGTAACAATGATGTCATAGTCCATGCTGCGGATAATCCGATATTTTCAAGTGCTGCATTTACTGCATTCAATCCAAAATACGGGTCAATAACTACCGCATTTAAATGAAACTTCTGGTTTAATCCTGCAAGGATTGGTCGGAATGTGTTGATCAGTCCGGCAGAACCTACGTTTAAGATCATGTAACCTACAACTGCTTTTAAGAAACCTGCTAATGTTTCATACCATTTTCTTCCTAATAAGATGTATCCAACTAAGACGATCAGTCCTACGAAGAACTCCGCTTTCGTCAAAATATTGTTCGATACAAATGTAAATACTGTGTTTAATATTTCCATCCTCTTTCTCCCTTCTTACTCTTCTGGTTCAAATTCATTGATCGCTTTGGCAACTTCTTCAGTTGTCTTTGCATTCTTAATGAATTCGATGTTATCTTCATCTGAGATAAATTCAGCCATGGACTGAAGTTTTTCAAGATGAAATGTGTCATCTGTTGCTGCCAGAGTAAGAACAATGTCTACTGGATCATTGTCACAGTCAAAACAGACTGGCTTGCTTAATGTGATCAAGCTTAATCCTGTTTTCTTAACACTGACATCTGGTCTTGAATGTGATAGTGCAAGTCCTGGAATGATAACAATGTATGGTCCGTTTTCTTCCACACATTTGATCGTCAGATCAATGTAATCTTTTGTGATGTATTCACTGTCTACTAAAAGCTGTCCTGATTTGATCATGGAATCTCTCCAGTCAGATGCTTCAACATTCAATTTGATGTTTCTTGCTTCGATTACTTCACTCATTTGTTTCCTCCTAATTAACTCTCCATATTTTCTATGCTGCTTTATGTGTATCTCCTTAAGTTGTTTACATCTTATCATTCGCTGCACACCTGTGCAACAAATTCTCATGTTTTGCACATATGTGCAAAGTGGGTATTTTTCATTGACATCCATAAATATATTGTTCTTACATAAATATATTGTTCTTACATAAATACAATCTTGCGCATATGTGCAAGATTGTATATTTTGTTCATAATGCACAAAAAGAGAAGCAACTCATAGATTCACTCTATCAGTTGCTTCTCTTGGATAATTATTATTATTAAATTTTAATACATTTTCTGGTACAAACGATTCATCTTTCCACGAATGTCCTGATATTTTTTTGTATTCTCCATGACTGGATCATAGATCTTTAATGCGTCCTTTTGTCCAGCCAATTTCAGGGCTTCCTCATAACCAGATGCCTTTCCGCTTTCAACCATTGTATTCACCCATGCACCGATGATCCCTGATTCACGTTTCTCATAATGTACAAGTTCTCTACCATAGACATCTGCCTGAATCTGATTGAATGCCTGACTCTTACTTAATCCGCCGCCTATCTGAATCTTCTCTGCCTTTCCAATCTGTCCCTCCACAATATCTAAATTATTGCGGATCTCATAGGCAATTCCTTCTAGCAAGGCTCTTGCCATATCTCCTCTTGTCGTACTGAGTGTTACATTGGTAAATGATGCCGTTGCCTGCGGATTCCACTGTGGCGTTGCTCTTCCCTGAAAAAACGGAAGCAGCATACAACCATTTGCTCCCGGCGGGGATTCATTGATTTCTTCATCAATCTTTTTATAAATATCCCCTTGAACTTCTTTATAAAAATTCCTGCGAAACCAGTCAAACGCAGCACTACATGTAAGAATACTTGCTTCTACGATATATTTTCCTTTTACCGCAGAATAATTAATGATCGGATTTCCTAAAATAACCGGTGGCAGTTTTTCTGTGATTCCGATGATAAATGCACCGGTTCCACTTGTCACCTCAAGATCCCCTTCTTTGTAAATTTCCATTCCAAGCGCGCTACACTGCTGGTCACCGCCAGCAGAATATACGGGAACTCCTGTCGGTATGCCGGATGCTTTTGAAAATGCCTCATTCGTATACCCATGAAGTTCTCCAGGATCAATAAGTTCACAAAGCTTGCTCTCTTCCACATCAAATATATCAAGCAATTGTTTATCCCACTGTCCGGTTCTCAGATTCATCAGATGGAAACGGCTGGCATATGTTCTGTCTGTCTTCATCTGTCCTGTCATATGATAAAACAGATAATCAGCTACCACAAAAAGCTTATAGGATCTGTCATATATTTCTGGTTCATTTTCATGAAGCCATGCCATCTTGCTCCCTGCAAAAACAGGATTTACCATCGTTCCACTTCTTCGTATAATGTCTCCATTGTACCCAGCAAGTCTCATACATGTCTTGATATTCCTCTTATCCTGCCACATCACAGCATCACATAATGCATTTCCATCCCGATCTACTGGTATCATTGATGTTCTCTGTGCCGTCAATGAAATCATCTCAACTTTGTGTCCATGTTCCTCACACCATATCTGAATGTTCTTCGCAATATCATATAATACACTTCTCCATATCTCAGGATTCTGTGTCACATAAATCGATAAATGAAAATCAGGGTGGTATTTTTCCTGAAACTGGCATAGAATATCTGCCTGCTCATTCATCAATACACCCCGCATGCTTGAAGTTCCCACATCAAAAACAAGGATTCCCATCAAAGACCTCCTTTTACTGCTTTTGTTATCTGTTAATCTTCTTAATGTACTAATCCGCCCATCTTAAACGACTCGATCAAAAGTTCTAATGTCTTTGGATCACACTGTCGGTATTTGAAATAATATAACAGCATCTCTGTATATTCCACCAACTTCTCCGCGTAAGCTTCCTTCACAAAATGCTTGCTGCCACACATCAAGCATTCATTGATCAACAGATATGCTGCAAATCGTTCATTTACAAAAATATCCCTTTCCTGATCAGAGTATTCCCGAAACTGGATTGGTTTTCTCTTAACGATCCATGAGATTGTATATGCAAACAATTTCTCTGTGCGGATACGCTCAATACTGTGAAATTCTTTTAAACGCATCACATCCATAAAATAATCAAGGATCACCTGCATTAAAATTCGTTCATTACAGTAAGCTACGTCAGAAAATCCAGCAATCTCAATAAATTCCATTGCTGTTTTCTGTAATTCCTCAAATCGTTCCCGGAACTTGTCCACTCCAACCTCATCAATCAGCTCTCTGTAATTCTCCATCTCAAATAAATTATGTTCTATCATTTGGGCTCCTTTATCATCTTTAACAGTTGTAGTTCATCCAGTTGCTGTTTATGATTTACGATCAGATTATTTACATCCGATTCTAAATGATATCTTGCCTTTGAAAAATACTCTGCCTGTGCCGCACCGGTAAATCCGGCTGATGAGTTTGGCAGTTTATCGATTTTGTGTTCTCCGGCAATGATTTCTTCCACCAATCGTTCGATCCGCTGTCTTTCCTCTGCGAATCCGTCATCATATCTCTCCATCTGGTTTTATCCCTTTCTTAAGATCATCCGGTTCATATAGCTCCCAGCATCAATTACACCATCTTTGGCTCTTGGAATCTGCTCTTGTTCTCTCTTATGTGGTTCTTTTGACATTCGCTCAAGATCACTGTAACTGTCCTGTGCAAAATATTTCTCCATATCGAACCAGCCTTCTTCTCCAAACTGAAAACATGTGGAAATAATCTCATCCACAGAATTTAACAATTCTGCCACTACGCCTGTATAGCGTTTGAGAAAATGATTATTCTCTCGATATGGGTATTTTACATAATGGTCAAACTCCGCATAAACTTCTTCTGCGATCGTACGAACCTGTACTTCAAAATAATATTCTTTATACTTAAAAATATAATGTTGGGAACGGTATCCCTTATCTGTATACTCTTTATGGATCGTATAATTAAAAATATCACGGTCCCCATAACGAATATAAGCTCTTGGCATCTCTGCCATACAGATATCATATCGGGGATCTTCGTCAACCTTTAATAAAAAATCATGCACTGTACGCCATTCTTCTTTGGATAAGATCAAAATCCTGACTCCCATCAGATCACGTACGATCCTTAAATAATTCTTTTCATTAATACTTTTATATTTTTGACGTTTCTCAACTCCAACTTTCCTTATAATCTTCTCAATGAGATGTTCAGGATTCTTACATCTGTTATGAATTGAATGTACATGAAAATCTATCTCTTTTGATATTTCTTCCTGTAAATGATCTGCCATCTTTTTCATCTCTGGCAGGCGGCTCTTATAGTCATCATAAATCTTCTCAAGCGTATCCCAGGAAAGTCCAGAATCCTCAAATGCTTCCTGTACTTTGTATGTGTTAAAAAATTTCTCCTGATCCAGCATGAGGAATCACCTCTTTTCATTATATATATTTATTTGTCTACAATCTTATATTTTTCAAGCAGTTTCACTCTCTCCATGCCAATCTGTGTACTGCTTTTCTCTCCCGTATTCTGTCCTGTTTTCTTACGTTTTAGCAGATATTTTAAAATTCTTTGTATATATGCTACTGGTAACAAAAACGGATATTTTCTCGCATAATCATAGTTTGTCTTCATATATTCCTTATCAGGGAATAAGGATGCCGCAATACCGGAAGCTGCACTCGCCTTTTCATGTTCTGCCGCATTCAGTGTAATATTCGCACTATGTACGCGATTCATATCATTCTGTCCAAAAATACCACCATCCAGCATATCATCAAGCAATGCTGTACAGTCAATATCTATATCGTACGGCTTCGTAAGTCCCATCTCTTCCCATGAGATTCCAAGATAACAAACACCAATATCAAGCACATTCATTGCAAATGCCTCCATATGATATTCCCGCATCACACTTCTTATCTCTTCCCAGTCAAACTGATCATGATAATTCTTTGCAAAATAAATCATATCACACGCCTGTCTGATTCCAAATCCACTGTGAAGAAAATGTTTGAGGCTGTGGCATACCAGATATAGGAAATGTTCTCTGACATTGAGCGTAAGTACCTTGCTTCCCTGAATCTCTGTCTCTATGCATGTATCAAAAGCATCTGCAAACAACTCATTAAAATGTCCATACGCACCAGACTCCTGTGCAAACAGATTCATATGCAGCTCCAGATATAACCCATTGGACAGATTCTTATATGGAACTTCCTGATAGTCTTTGCCTTCAATCAATTCATCTCTCATAAATCCTTCATTTCTCAAGAACTCGTCCATCTTCTGAAACTGTTCTCTCGGTATAAACAGATCTTCATCATTCGACGTTCTTAAGTCAGGATTTGGATATAGATTCCTGCAGACAATTCCTTTCACTACCAATGGTGTCAGACCATTCTGACGCATCTTATCAGATAACATCAAAAATAAAATACTCTTTCGAACCTGATTACCTGCCTGATCGATCGTATCCATCTTCCAGAAATTCTGAAATTCCGGATCACTTTCCAAAAAAGACGGATTAGAAAAAATCTGCTGATAGATCAATGGTGAAAGCTGCTGTTTCTGACTGATATCATAAACCCGGATCCATACATCCGTATCAAGCCCGTCGAGGTTATCACATTCTGTCTGTGTTATTGCACTTTTTAATATGTCTAAAAATACATTTGTCGCATTCATAATCTGCCACACTTTCCTTTAATATGTTATTTCTTAAGATCGATCACTACGATCTCTGGTATATTATTGAATCTCGGGAGTTTCTCTTTGTCACTTCCTAATCCTCTTGTAACGATCATATTCTTAACTGTCCTAAAATGATGAATTCCATCAACATACTTTGGAAACCATCCCTGATCTGCACCATACAAACCTCCCATGCCAGGAAGGATCACCTGCCCTCCATGTGCATGTCCACTTACCACAAGATCAATCTTCCATGTGTCTGCTGCCTGTCCAAAGATAAAACTATCTGGTCTGTGTGACATCATGATCTTAAATGCCTTCGTGTCTTCAAAATCCATCAGAAAATCTCTTAATCCAGAATTCATATCTTTCTTAGACATCTTTCCTTGTCCATCGACTGCGAAAGCATATTCATACAAACCTCCGATACGGATCGTATGATTCTTCACTTTGATATCTTCATAGTTTTTCTCCAAAACTACTGCTCCAGCTTTCTTTAATTCTCCATATAAATCTGAAGTCTTACGATCAAGATATCCAATCTCATGATTGCCCAAAGCATAGTAAACCGGTGCAGTCTCCTTTAGTCTCTTCACAAGAGTGATTACTGTTTGAAGATTCTTACTCTCTTCATTGATCATATCTCCATCAAAAAGAATAAGATCCGGCTTGCATTCTTTGATCTTGCTGACCAGACGTTTATTATTCTCTCCAAATGTACCATAATGAAGATCTGATACCAGAACAACCTTTACGTTCTCCTTGATCTTGTCTGATTCTATATTGTAATTCTTAACTGTTAAACATTTGTATGAAATAACGACTTCTATCACTATAAATAAAATAAAAATCATTAATAGTATACCCGTTATCTTTAATATCTTTTTCATCTAAAGTCTTCACTGCTTTCAAAAATGTACTCTTTATATTATACCATCGGCGTATCTATGCTCACAAGTATATCAGTAAAATTCTTTTGTCTTTCTTATGATTTTGTGAATTCTTTATGATTAAGACCATTTATCAGTTGAAAAATCAAAATATCGTGCTAAAATAAATCCTTAGATTTAATATGAATGATTTATCAAAAGAAGGTATATAACATGGAACAATCAAAATATTACGTTACTCACTATTTTAACGCACAAAATGCCGGCGGATTTCTGATCGTATCACTGATCGGACTGATCATTGTCCTTGCGATCGTTTTAATTGCCGCCAAATTACAAAAACATTATAAGATCAATGCAAAAAATCCAACGACCCAAGAACTGGCACAAATTAATGAAACCCACAAAACCAAAGTTCTAAGCCGGATTGAAAGTTTTTATGAGATGGTATTTTCCAGTACTTCGGTGCTTATCTTCCTTTCTCTATATTATGTACTTGATGAAAGGATTCCACAGGCAGCCTTATACCTGTCTCTTATACACATCTGACGCTGCCGACGAAGCTAGAAGTGTAG
>ENA-OZBR01001290-OZBR01001290.1-human-gut-metagenome-genome-assembly--contig:-NODE-1290-length-9842-cov-4.028405_pt1 | contig 9842 bp, 7 predicted proteins | sample MGYA00243981_ERZ653524 | MGnify/ENA primary metagenome ERZ653524 (study PRJEB26926, sample SAMN06165084) | human gut metagenome | biome: ENVO:00009003; feature: ENVO:2100002; material: ENVO:00002003...
ATGTACATGTACGACCGTCCGTCCTGGACCGGCCACGTCTACGAGACCGAGGCTTTCTTCCCCACCTGGATCAACAAGGAGACCGCGCCCCACGTGCAGGCGCTCGTCGACGCGCACCACGCTCTCTGGGGCACCGAGCGCATCGGCGCGGACGAAAAAGCCATGTCCACGCGCACTGGCCGTCCCTTAACTGACAAGTGGACGTTCTCCACGAACGGCGTTTCTATTCAGGGCCGCTACGGCATCCCCTGCGTCGGCTTCGGCCCCGGCGCTGAATCTCAGGCCCACGCGCCCAACGAGATCACCTGGAAGCAGGACCTCGTCACCTGCGCTGCGCTGTATGCGGCTGTCCCCGGCCTCTACAAGCCCGAGAACAAGGACGGCTCCGCCACCTCCTTCCGTCAGGAGTTAACGGGCAATAATATCAAATAACGTGCTTCGCCCGTCATTTGATATTAAGAGGCTGCACTCCGCTTCGCGCCTCGCCTTTGGCTCGACGCGCGCTGCGTGAGAAGTGTTTTTTGCCACGCGCATGTCGCGGCAAAAAACGGATCAAGATCATTTGCGCCGTGCGCGGCGCAAATAAAATAAGGTATTTCGATCATACTATACAGATAAAGGAGAAAATCACCCATGAGCAAGACTGTTGAACTGGCGCGCCACCTTGAGACGCTGCACATCAATAACATGTACAAGACCGACTTCTACTGGACGTGGGACAAGACCGACGAGGAGATTGACGCGGTCTTCACCGTGGCCGACGCGCTGCGCGACCTGCGCGAGCGCAACAAGAACACGAAGATCTTCAATTCCGGTCTCGGCATTTCGATCTTCCGTGACAACTCCACGCGCACGCGCTTCTCGTTTGCCTCCGCGTGCAACCTGCTGGGTCTTGAGGAGCAGGTGCTCGATGAAAAGAAGTCCCAGATCGCACACGGCGAGACCGTGCGCGAGACGGCGAACATGGTCTCGTTCATGGCCGACGTCATCGGCATTCGCGACGATATGTTCATCGGCGAGGGCCACAAGTATCAGAAGACCTTCATGGACGCGCTCGAAGAGGGCTACCGCGACGGCATCCTCGAACAGCGCCCGACGCTTGTGAACCTCCAGTGCGACGTCGACCACCCGACGCAGTGCATGGCCGATATGCTCCACATCATCCACTACTTCGGCGGCGTGGAGAACCTCAAGGGCAAGAAGGTCGCCATGACATGGGCCTATTCCCCGAGCTACGGCAAGCCCCTCTCCGTCCCGCAGGGCGTTATTGGCCTCTTCACCCGCTTCGGCATGGATGTCACCCTCGCTCACCCCGAAGGCTACGAGGTCATGCCCGAGGTCGAGGAGATCGCCAAGAAGAACGCGGCGGCCACCGGCGGCAGCTTCAAGAAGTGCAACGACATGAAGGAAGCCTTTAAGGATGCCGATATCGTCTATCCCAAGTCCTGGGCGCCGTTCAAGGCCATGGAGGAGCGCACGAAGCTCTATCAGGCCGGCGACAAGGACGGCATCGATGAGCTGGAGAAAAAGCTGCTCGCGCAGAACGCCGAGCACAAGGATTGGGCCTGCACCGAGGAGATGATGAAGCTCACGAAGGACGGCAAGGCGCTCTATCTCCACTGCCTGCCCGCCGACATCACCGGCCTTTCCTGCCCTGAGGGCGAGGTCGACAACAGCGTGTTCGACCGCTATATCGTCCCCCTGTACAAGCAGGCTTCCTACAAACCGTATATCATCGCCGCAATGATGTTCCTCGCGCAGGTCAAAGACCCCGTCCGCGCCCTGATGGAGATGGACAAGAGCGGCGAAGAGCGCAAGATGTTCTAAGGCGCACCGATCATGTAAAAAGGCGGCGCAGCCGCTTTTGAGAGAAGAGAGTTTTTCAAAAATAATGAAGGAGAGATAGTCATTATGAGCAAGAGAATCGTCATCGCCCTGGGCGGCAACGCGCTGGGCAACACCCCCTACGAGCAGCTCGCCCTCGTCACCGAGACCGCAAAGCCCATCGTCGACCTGATCGCGCAGGGCAACGAGGTCATCATCGCCCACGGCAACGGCCCGCAGGTCGGCATGATCAACCTCGGCATGGCCACCGCCGCCGAGGCCAAGGCCATCAAGTCCGACATGCCCTTCCCCGAGTGCGGCGCGATGAGCCAGGGCTATATCGGCTACCACCTGCAGAACGCCATCGGCAACGAGCTCGCCTCCCGCGGCATGAACAAGGACGTCGCGACTGTCGTGACGCAGGTGCTCGTCGACGAGGCTGACCCCGCTTTCCAGCATCCGACCAAGCCCGTCGGCGCGTTCTACGACAAGGAGACCGCCGACCGCATCGCCGCCGAAAAGGGCTACACCATGGTGGAGGACGCCGGCCGCGGCTACCGTCAGGTCGTTCCCTCCCCCAAGCCGATCGACGTCATTGAAAAGAACACTGTCAAGGCGCTCGTCGACAACGGTACGGTCGTCATCACGGTCGGCGGCGGTGGTATCCCCGTCGTGCGCAGGGACGGCAAGCTCTACGGCACGCCCGCGGTCATCGACAAGGACTTCGCCTCCGCCAAGCTCGCAGAGCTGCTCGACGCGGACATGCTCGTCATCCTGACGGCCGTCGAGAAGGTCGCCATCAACTTCGGCAAGCCCGACCAGAAGGGTCTCGACACCCTGACGCCGGACGAGGCGCGCAAGTATATCGACGAAAAGCAGTTTGCCCCCGGCTCCATGCTGCCGAAGGTCCAGGCCGCCATGTCGTTTGCTGAGAGCAAGCCCGGCCGCGTCGCGCTCATCACGCTGCTTGAAAAGGCAGCCGAGGGCATCGAGGGCAAGACCGGCACCCGCGTGCAGATGTAAATCCCGCCAAACCTTCCTAAAAAGGGTCCGTTTCAAAAAGCGGGCCCTTTTTTTCGTGCTTTCTCCGCTATGGACAAAAATTCATGCTGCTTTTTTGGTCAAGTTTGACCCTCATTTTTTCTTTTTCCTGTTGCTAAATTTTCCCTTTTTATGTATCATGGTGATAACGGTATTCAAATCTTTTGATTGCCGTAAAATTTAAGGAGGATTTACCGAAATGAAGAAGTTCCTTGCACTGCTCCTGAGTCTCGTGATGGTTCTCGCCCTCGTCGCCTGCGGCGATAAGAAGGACGATACCAACACCGACGATCAGGACAACAACGAAGTCACCGATTTCAAGGTCGGCTTCATCATGCTCCACGACGAAAACTCCACCTACGACCTCAACTTCATCAACGCTGCGAAAGAGGCCTGCGAGACGCTCGGCGTCGAGTACACCATCGTGACCAACGTTCCCGAAGGTCAGGAGTGCTACGACAAGGCCGCTGAGCTCGCCGACGCCGGCTGCAACATCATCTTCGCCGACTCCTTCGGTCACGAAGACTACATGATCCAGGCCGCGAAGGACTTCCCCGACGTGCAGTTCTGCCACTCCACCGGCACCAAGGCGCACACCGAGGGTCTCTCCAACTACCACAACGCCTTCGCTTCCATCTATGAGGGCCGTTACCTCGCCGGTATCGCTGCCGGTATGAAGCTCAACGAGATGATCGCCAACGGTGAGTTCACCGCAGACGAGGCCAAGATCGGCTACGTCGGCGCCTTCACCTATGCCGAGGTTATCTCCGGCTACACCTCCTTCTTCCTGGGCGCTCGCTCCGTCTGCCCCACTGCCACGATGGAAGTCACCTTCACCGGCAGCTGGTATGACGAGACCGCCGAGAAGGAAGGCGCGCAGAAGCTCATCCAGAACGGCTGCAAGCTCATCAGCCAGCACGCCGACTCCATGGGCGCTCCCACCGCTTGCGAGACCGCCGGTGTTCCCGACGTTTCCTACAACGGTTCCACCGAGGCCGCCTGCCCCAACACCTATCTGATCTCCTCCCGCATCGACTGGGCCCCCTACTATGAGTACGCCATCAAGGCTGCCATGAACGGCGAGGCCATCGACGCCGACTGGACCGGCACCCTCGCTACCGGCTCTGTCGTGCTGACCGACCTGAACGAGAACGTTGCTGCCGAGGGCACCGCTGAGGCCATTGCCGATGCGACCGCCAAGCTTGAGAGCGGCGAGCTCCACGTCTTCGACTGCTCCACCTTCACCGTGGACGGTCAGGCTGTCACCTCTTACATGGCTGACGTCGACACCGATCCCGACTACACGCCCGACACCGAGGTCGTCCAGGACGGTTATCTGGCTGAGTCCACCGCCCGTTCCGCCCCGTACTTCCAGCTCCAGATCGACGGCATCACGCTGCTCGACCAGGCGTTCTAAGCTTCTCTTGCAAATTACATATCGGGCTGCCTTCGGGCAGCCCGATATCTTTTTTCTTTTTATGGCACTTTTCGCTATTTTGCTAAAAATTTTTGTACGCTTCTAATTTTTTTTGTGTTTTTTTCTGTTTTACATTTACAACGCCGTTCAATTATGCTAATATATGACTTGTACAAATACAATGCTGCGGGGTTTTCTTCCTGTGCCCTCCAGCGGAAAAAGGGGTGACCGCCTTGGGAACTGCATGCGCAGTTAAAATGGAGAATGTCACGAAGCGGTTCGGCAAAGTGGTGGCGAACAACGCCATCAACCTTGAGCTGCACGAGGGCGAGATCCTGTCGCTGCTCGGCGAAAACGGCAGCGGCAAGACGACGCTGATGAACATGCTCTCCGGCATCTATTTCCCCGACGAGGGGCAAATCTACATTCACGGCGAACCCGTCACGATCGCCTCCCCCAAGGATGCGTTCGAACACGGCATCGGTATGATCCACCAGCACTTCAAGCTCGTTGATCTTTTCACCGCAACGGAGAATATCATCCTCGGCCTTGAAGGCAAGCTCGACATTGCCGAAGCCAGCAAAAAGGTCAAAGAGATCTGCGACAAATACGGGTTCGACATCGACCCCAATCAGAAGATCTACGACATGTCCGTTTCGCAGAAGCAGACCGTCGAGATCGTCAAGGTGCTCTACCGCGGGGCGGACATCCTCATTCTGGACGAGCCGACCGCAGTGCTCACCCCGCAGGAGACGGACAAGCTCTTCGCCATCATGCGAAACATGAAGGCCGACGGCAAGTCCCTCATTATCATCACGCATAAGCTGCACGAGGTGCTCGACGTGTCAGACCGCGTGGCCGTGCTGCGCAAGGGCGAATACGTCGGTGACGTCGCCACCAAGGACGCCGACCAGCAATCGCTGACCGACATGATGGTCGGCCACACGGTGAGCCTGAACATCAGCCGCCCCGAGCCGAAGGACGTTGAAAAACGCCTCGTCATCGAAGGCCTGACGGCTTACGACGAGCTCGGCGTCAAGCGTCTGGACGATGTCAGCTTCACCATCAACGCGGGCGAGGTGCTCGGCATCGCGGGCGTCGCAGGCAGCGGCCAGCGCGAGCTGCTCGAGTCCATTGCGGGCCTCTACCCCGTCGCCTCCGGCCATGTCACGTTCTATCCGCCCGAAGGCGGCAAGGAAAAGGAACTCGTCGGTCTCGACCCGATGAAGATCCGCAAGAGCGGCATTTCGATGTCGTTCGTCCCCGAAGACCGACTCGGCATGGGCCTGGTCGGCTCGATGGGCATGACGGGCAACATGATGCTGCGCTCCTGGCGCAAGGGTAAGGGTCTGTTCCTCAACCGCAAGGATCCCGAAGCGCTCGCCAACCGCATCTGGGAAGAGCTCGGCGTCGTCACGCCCAGCACGTCCTTCCCCGTGCGCCGCATGTCCGGCGGCAACGTGCAGAAGGTGCTTGTCGGACGCGAGATCGCCCAGTCCCCCGCCGTGCTGATGACCGCTTACGCGGTGCGCGGCCTGGACATCAACACCTCCTATACCATTTATAACCTGCTGACCGAGCAGAAGATGAAGGGCGTCGCCGTCGTCTATGTCGGCGAAGACCTCGACGTGCTGCTTGAGCTGTGTGACCGCATCGTCGTTCTCTGCGGCGGTCAGGTCTCTGGCGTGGTCGACGCCAGAAAGACCGACAAGCGCGAGGTCGGCGCACTGATGACGCTCGTGAGGGGAGGCAACAAGGATGAATAAGAAACAGTCGCTCTTCCACATCGCCAAGCGCGATACGCTCCCCTGGTACAAGGCCGTTTTGATCCGCGGCGGCGCGATCGTGCTCGCTTTGATCGTCTGCGCGATCGTCACAACGCTGCTGACGGGCGAAAATCCCATCAAGGTCTACTCCACAATCCTCTACGGCGCGTTCGGTACGTCGCGCAAGAGCTGGGTCACGTTCCATAACCTCGCGATCCTGCTCGGCATCTCGCTCGCGGTCACGCCCGCGTTCAAGATGCGCTTCTGGAACATCGGTGCCGAGGGTCAGGTGCTCATCGGCTGCCTTGCCACCGCGGCCTGCATGATCTGCCTTGGCGGCAAGATTCCCAACGGTCTTCTCATCGTCATTATGATCGTCGCCTCCGTCGCGGCAGGCGCGCTGTGGGGCTTCCTCCCCGGTATCTTCAAGGCCAAGTGGAACACGAACGAAACGCTCTTCACGCTCATGATGAACTACATCGCGACACAGCTCGCCGCGTTCTTCATCATCGTGTGGGAAGTGCCCAAGGGCTCGGGCAAGATCGGTATCATCAACCAGAATACCGAGGCCGGCTGGCTCCCCGTTCTCGGCGGCCAGCGCTATCTCCTCCCGATCTTGCTTGTGGCGATCCTCACGGGCGTTATGTATATCTATCTCAATTACAGCAAGCACGGCTATGAGATCGCCGTTGTCGGTGAGAGCCAGCGCACCGCGAGCTATGCGGGCATCAAGGTCGAGCGCGTCATCGTGCGCACGATGATCCTCTCCGGCGCGATCTGCGGCCTCATCGGCCTGCTGCTCACCGCCGGTACGGACCACACGCTGACCACCACCATCGTCGGCGGACGCGGCTTCACTGCGGTCATGGTCTCCTGGATGGCCAAGTTCAACCCCATCATGATGATCTTCACGAGCCTTCTTATCGTGGTTCTGAGCCGCGGCGCGAGCGAGATCTCCAGCGTGTTCAGCCTGAACCACTCCTTCGCCGATATCCTGACGGGCATCATCCTGTTCTTCATCATCGGCAGCGAGTTTTTCATCAGCTACAAGGTCAGCCTGCGCAAGAGCAAGAAGGAGGCGTGAAGCAATGATATTTGATCTAACTGCTTTTCTTCCCCGTGCGGTCATGCAGGGCATCCCCCTGCTCTACGGCAGCACCGGTGAGATCCTGACGGAAAAGTCCGGCAACCTGAACCTCGGCATTCCGGGCGTGATGTACGTCGGCGGTATCTGCGGCGTCATCGGCGCGTTCTTCTACGAGCAGTCCACCCCGGCTGCCGACATGAACGCGTTCCTCGCCATCGGTATCCCGATGCTCTGCTCGCTTTTGGGCTCGCTTCTGATGGGCCTTCTCTACTGCCTGCTGACCGTTACGCTGCGCGCCAACCAGAACGTCACGGGTCTTGCGCTCACGACGTTCGGTGTCGGCATCGGCAACTTCTTCGGCGGCTCGCTCATCAAGCTGACCGACAGTGAAGTCCCCTCCATCGCGCTGAGCGCGACGAGCGCCTATTTCAGCAAATCCCTGAATGTCGGCGGCTGGTTCGGTCAGGTCTTCCTGTCCTACGGCTTCCTTGCCTACCTCGCCATCGTCATCGCATTGTTCGCGTCGTACTTCCTCAAGCACACCCGCACGGGTCTTCACCTGCGCGCCGTGGGCGAGAGCGCGGCGACGGCGGACGCAGCCGGCATCAACGTGACGAAGTACAAATACCTCGCCACCTGCATCGGCAGCATGATCGCGGGTCTCGGCGGCCTGTATTACGTCATGGACTACGCCTGCGGCGTCTGGTCCAACAACGCCTTCGGCGACCGCGGCTGGCTCGCCATCGCGCTCGTCATCTTCACGATCTGGCGTCCGAACGTCAGCGTGCTGGCCTCCATCCTGTTCGGCGGGTTCTACATTCTCTATATCTTCATCCCCACCGGCACCAACCTTGCCATCAAGGAGCTCTACAAGATGCTCCCCTACGTCGTCACGCTGGTCGTTCTGATCATCGTGTCGCTGCGCAAGAAGCGCGAGGATCAGCCGCCCGCATCGTTGGGTCTGAGCTACTTCCGCGAAGAGAGATAAAAAATCTTCAAAAACGGCAACCGAAACGGTTGCCGTTTTTGAGTAGGATCGCACTCCGCTCTGCGCACACGCCGCAGGCGCGTACACTCGCTCCGCGCAAAGTGTTTTTTGCCACGTACACGCCGCGGCAAAAAACGATCAAATTCATTTGCGCCGTGCGCGGCGCAAAATAGAGCGCGCATGTCGTCCTCCGCGACGGATTTCAATTTATTTGCCGCCGTGCGCGGCGCAAAGTCTGCGACGCTTTTACGCTGTTTTGCTGCCGGAGGCAGCAAAACATGCTATTCACTATCAAATCTGCCTATCTTTTCGGGCATTGTGAGGTATTCCGCTATGTCTACTCTGCTCATTCAAAACATTCGTTCGCTGGTGTCGTGTGATGACGCGGACACGGTTTATGAAAACGTCGATCTATATGCTGAGGATGGATTCATCCGCGCGATCGGTAAAAATCTGCCGCAGGAGGCGAAAAAGGTGATTGACGCGAGTCACATGCTCTGCTACCCCGGCCTTGTCAACACGCACCATCATCTCTATCAGGTCTTTTCCCGCAACCTGCCGGAAGTACAGAACATGGAACTCTTCGACTGGCTCAAAACGCTCTATGAGATCTGGAAAAACCTCGACGAGGACGTCATCCGCCTCTCGACGCTCACGGGCCTTGGCGAGCTGATGAAGCACGGCTGCACGACCTGCTTCGACCATCACTATGTCTTCCCTGCGGGCGCGGGCGACCTCATCGGCGCGCAGTTTGCCGCGTCGGACGAGATCGGCGCGCGCATGTACGCCTCGCGCGGCAGTATGGACCTCTCGGTCAAGGACGGTGGCCTGCCGCCCGACAGCGTCGTGCAGACGGTCGACGAGATCATGGCCGATTCCGCCCGTGTCATCGAGAAATACCACGACAAGTCGTTCGGCGCGATGCACCGCGTTGCGCTCGCCCCGTGCTCGCCGTTCTCCGTGTCTGCCGACCTTCTGCGCGAGAGCGCCGTGCTCGCACGAGAGTACGGCGTGCGCCTGCACACCCACCTGTGCGAGACGAAGGACGAAGAACACTTCATGCTCGCGCGCGAGGGCGTCCGCCCGCTCGAGTACATGGAGCGCCTCGGCTGGACGGGCAGCGACGTCTGGTTCGCTCACGGCATCCACTTCAACGACGAGGAGCTGCGCGTGCTGGCAAAGACGCACACCGGCGTGGCGCACTGCCCGATTTCGAACATGAAGCTCGCCTCCGGCGTCGCCCGCGTGCCCGAGATGCTGAAGCTCGGCGTGCCGGTCGGCCTCGCGGTTGACGGTTCAGCCTCGAACGACGGCTCATCGCTGATGGAGGAACTGCGCGTCGCGTTCCTGCTGCACCGTTTGAACAGCAGCAAAGCTGCCCCCAGCGGTTACGACGTGCTCAAGATGGCAACATGCGGCAGCGCGGCCATCCTTGGCCGCAGCGACGACATCGGCTCGCTTGAGGTCGGCAAGTGCTGCGACCTCTTCATGATCGACTCGCGCAGGCTCGAGCTCGTCGGCTCGTGCTTTGACCCCAAAAGCGTGCTCGGCACTGTCGGCGTGCGCGGACCCGTTGACTACACAGTTGTTCAGGGCCGTGTGACGGTCGACCACGGTCATCTTGTCACAGTCGACGAAGAACAGCTTGCGCACGACGCGGAGGCGAAGTGCCGCGCGTATCTGAACCGCTGAGGAGGCTGCCATGACCGTTGAGATCAT
>ENA-OZBR01001295-OZBR01001295.1-human-gut-metagenome-genome-assembly--contig:-NODE-1295-length-9824-cov-4.888832_pt1 | contig 9824 bp, 9 predicted proteins | sample MGYA00243981_ERZ653524 | MGnify/ENA primary metagenome ERZ653524 (study PRJEB26926, sample SAMN06165084) | human gut metagenome | biome: ENVO:00009003; feature: ENVO:2100002; material: ENVO:00002003...
GTCGGCAGCGTCAGATGTGTATAAGAGACAGTGATTGGACTATCCGGACTATCGGTAGGACAGACAATTACTGTGCCGGGTGACGAAATTACTGGAGCAATCAAACGTTATTGGCGTCATGGCTTGTTCTCAAATGTACAAATCACAGCCGAGAAAATTGAAGGCGACAAAATCTGGTTAAAAATCAGTCTGACACAACGCCCGCGTATCGCAGATGTGCGCTATCATGGTGTGAAGAAGTCGGAACGTACCGATCTTGAAAGCAAGCTGGGAATGGTAAAAGGTATGCAGATTACTCCGAATACCGTAGACCGTGCCAAGACATTAATCAAACGTTACTTCGACGATAAGGGATTCAAAAATGCAGAAGTAATCATCTCGCAGAAAGACGATCCATCCAGCGAAAATCAGGTGATCGTTGACATTGATATCGACAAAAAAGAAAAAATCAAAGTACACGAAATCCAAATCGTTGGTAATCATGCGATCAAGACTTCCAAGCTGAAGAAAGTTATGAAGAAAACCAATGAGAAAGGTAAACTTCGTAACCTGTTCCGCACCAAGAAATTCGTGCCGGAAAACTTCGAGGCAGACAAGCAACTGATTATCGACAAATATAATGAGTTGGGATACCGTGATGCAATGATTGTAAAAGATAGCGTTTCACAGTATGACGAAAAGACTGTAAACGTTTATTTGAATATAGACGAGGGACAAAAATATTATCTGCGTAACGTTACATGGGTAGGTAACACTCTCTATCCGTCAGAACAGTTGAACTTCCTGCTCCGCATGAAGAGAGGTGACGTATACAACCAGAAGTTATTGAACGAACGTGTTTCTACAGATGATGACGCTATCGGTAACTTATATTACAACAACGGTTACCTGTTCTATAACCTTGACCCGGTAGAAGTAAATATCGTTGGCGACTCTATCGACCTCGAAATGAGAATCTATGAAGGCCGTCAGGCTACTATCAATAAGATCAAGATCAGTGGTAATGACCGTTTGTATGAAAACGTCGTTCGCCGTGAACTTCGTATTCGTCCGGGACAATTGTTCAGCAAAGAAGACTTGATGCGTTCTTTACGTGAGATTCAGCAAATGGGACACTTTGACCCGGAAAAACTGCAACCAGATATTCAACCGGATCCGATGAACGGAACTGTTGACATAGGTTTGCCTTTGACTTCCAAAGCTAACGACCAGGTGGAATTCTCTGCAGGTTGGGGACAGACGGGTATTATCGGTAAGTTGAGCTTGAAGTTTACCAACTTCTCTGTAGCCAACTTGTTGCACCCGGGTGAAAACTACCGTGGTATACTTCCTCAAGGTGATGGTCAGACATTGACTATCAGCGGACAGACGAACGCTAAATACTACCAATCATACAGTATTTCATTCTTCGATCCATGGTTTGGCGGTAAACGTCCGAATTCATTCTCTGTATCGGCATTCTTCTCTGTACAGACAGATATCAGTAGCCGTTACTACAACTCCAGCTACTTCAACAACTACTACAACAGTATGTATAGTGGCTACGGTGGTTATGGTATGTACAACTATGGTAACTATAACAACTACGAAAACTATTATGACCCTGATAAGTCTATCAAGATGTGGGGACTTTCCGTAGGTTGGGGTAAACGTCTGAAATGGCCGGATGACTATTTCACTCTTTCTGCAGAATTAGCTTACCAACGTTATAACTTGAGCGACTGGCAATACTTCCCGGTCACCAACGGTAAATGTAATGACCTTAGCATTTCATTGACTTTGGCTCGTAACTCTATTGACAACCCAATCTTCCCTCGTTCGGGTTCAGATTTCTCACTGTCAGTTCAGTTCACACCGCCTTACTCGTTGATGGACGGTAAAAACTATAAGGGATATTACAGCAACCCTGAAACAGGTAGCATTACCCAGGACAACATGAATAAACTTCATAAATGGATAGAATACCACAAATGGAAATTCAAAGGCAAAACATATACTCCGCTGATGGATCCGGTTGCTCATCCTAAATGTCTGGTATTAATGACACGTACGGAATTCGGTCTGTTAGGTCACTATAACCAATACAAGAAATCTCCGTTCGGTACATTCGACGTAGGTGGTGACGGTATGACCGGTTATTCAACTTATGCAACTGAAAGTATCGCTTTGCGTGGTTACGAAAACAGCTCATTAACACCATACGGTTCTGAAGGTTATGCCTATGCACGTCTCGGTATCGAATTGAGATATCCGTTGATGCTGGAAACAAGTACTAACATTTATGTGTTAGGTTTCCTTGAAGCAGGTAACGCATGGCATGATATCAAGAAATTCAATCCATTCGAGTTGAAACGTTCTGCCGGTGTCGGTGTTCGTATCTTCCTTCCGATGATTGGTATGATGGGTATTGACTGGGGTTACGGTTTCGACAAAGTATTTGGTTCTAAACAATATGGAGGAAGCCAGTTCCACTTTATCTTAGGACAAGAATTCTAATGTATCATCAAAAACTAAACGTTATGAGAAAGTCTGTTCTATTAATCATGATGCTATTTGCTGTCAGCATGGCAGCAAATGCACAGAAATTTGCACTGATCGATACGGAATATATTATGAAGAATATTCCGGCAGCTCAAAGCGCTAACGAGCAAATGCAAGAAGCTACGAAGAAATACCAGAGTGAAGTAGAAGCTCTGGCTAAAGAAGCACAGAAGATGTTCCAGGATTACCAGGCAAAATCTTCCACTTTTTCTGCCGCACAAAAAACAAAGACAGAAGATGCAATCGTAGCGAAGGAAAAAGAAGCAGCCGAGCTGAAGCGTAACTACTTCGGTCCGGAAGGCGAATTAGCCAAGATGAGAGACAAGTTGATTACTCCGATTCAGGATGATATTTATGAAGCAGTGAAAGCTATATCACAGCAACATGGATATGATATGGTAATTGACAGAGCCTCTGCTACAGGTATAATATTTGCAAATCCACGCATAGATATTAGTGATGAAATCCTAAGAAAATTAGGATATTCAAATTAATTTCATACATTTGCAGCTGGAAATAACTAAAAATCATTCAAATAAATTATAGAACTATGCTAAAAAAAATTGCACTTGTAATGTTGCTTGCACTCCCAATGGGTGTATTTGCACAGAACCTGAAATTCGGCCACATTAATGCACAGGAAATCATCACTGTGATGCCGGAATTCACCAAAGCTCAAAATGATATTCAGACTTTAGAAAAACAACTTACTGCCGAACTACAGAGAACGCAGGAAGAATTCAACAAGAAATATCAGGAATTCCAACAAGCTATCGCTAAGGATTCTCTTCCTCCTAACATCGCTGAAAGAAGACAGAAAGAGTTGCAAGATATGATGCAGAGACAAGAGCAATTCCAACAGGATGCTCAACAACAAATGCAGAAAGCTCAAAATGATGCAATGGCTCCTATCTACCAGAAGTTGGACAATGCTATCAAAGCAGTAGGTGCTGCTGAAGGTGTGATCTATATCTTCGACCTGGCAAGAACTTCGATTCCTTATGTAAACGAATCACAGAGCATCAACTTGACTAGCAAGGTAAAAGCAAATCTTGGTATCAAATAAGAGCTGACCAAGAATAAAGAAATACCAAAAGGGAAAGAGAAAGAAGGATCATCTTCTTTCTCTTTCCCTTTTTTTGGTGTACATTTGCGTATATAAATCAAGTGTGTCATGAAGCAACATCTATCCCATACGCCCGGACCTATCGGAGTATTCGACTCCGGATACGGAGGTCTGACCATCTTAGACAAGATTAGAGAAGTATTACCGGAATATGATTATATCTATTTGGGAGATAATGCACGTGCCCCCTATGGGACACGTTCTTTCGAAGTCGTATACGAATTTACCCGGCAAGCCGTCAACAAACTGTTTGATATGGGATGCCATCTGGTTATATTAGCTTGCAATACTGCTTCCGCCAAAGCCTTGCGCAGCATTCAGATGAATGATTTACCCCAAATCGATCCTGCCCGCCGTGTGCTCGGAGTCATCCGCCCCACTGTAGAATGTGTTGGAGAGATTAGCAAGAATCAGCATATCGGCGTACTGGCAACAGCAGGCACCATCAAATCCGAATCGTATCCATTAGAAATACATAAACTATTTCCTGAAATTCAGGTTAGCGGGACAGCATGTCCGATGTGGGTATCCTTAGTTGAGAATAACGAATCACAAGACGAAGGAGCAGACTATTTTATCCGGAAGTACATCGACCAATTACTGTCAAAGGATCCTCAAATAGATACTGTCATCCTCGGATGTACCCATTTCCCCATACTCCTACCTAAAATCCGGCAATACATCCCGGATCATATCAGTGTAATTACACAAGGAGAGTATGTTGCAGAAAGCCTGAAAGACTATCTGAAAAGACATCCCGAAATGGATGCCAAATGTACCAAGAATGGCAACTGCCAGTTTTACACGACCGAAGCGGAAGAAAAGTTTTCAGAATCGGCCTCTACTTTCCTGAAACAGCAGATTAGCGTAAAACATATCACACTCGAATAATTTTTAAGAAAATAAATAACCATTTCTCTCTCTTTTTTGTTATATTTGTAGATAACAACCCCTAATAAGTAAGATCATGAAAGAAGAAGATTATAGCAAGGCAATAGAAGTATTCTCCGGATCCCCCTGGGAAGCCGAGATCATTAAAGGGTTATTAGAAAGCAATAATATCCGTTGTGTAATCAAAGATGGAATTATGGGGACATTAGCACCCTATATCGCTCCTTCCGTATCCGTCCTCGTGACAGAGGAAGAATACGAAGCAGCCACCGAGCTAATCAGAAGTCGGGACGAGAAAGGTAGCGATTGATACGGTCCAGTCCTTCTTTGATATTCTCCAATGAGTTTGCATAGGAGAAGCGTACATATCCTTCACCTCCCGTACCAAAGTCCACCCGGGAGTAATGCCGACATGCGCATGTTCGAGTACATCGAATGCAAAGCGATAAGAGTCGGTAGTAAATTTGTGTGCGTTGGCAAAAATGTAAAATGCTCCTTGAGGTTCTACTTTAATCTCAAACCCCATTTCCCGAAGACGAGTAATCATGTACCGGCGACGCTCATCATAAATCTGTTTCATCCGTTCCACATCCGAATCAGCCTGCCGCAATGCAGCAATCCCAGCCTGTTGGGCAACGCTGGACGCACAAATAAATAGATTTTGCTGCAACTTCTGCAAAGAACGCATACAAGATTTAGGTGCAATCAAATAACCCAGCCGAAGACCTGTCATCGCAAAACGTTTAGAAAATCCGTTCAGGACAAAAGCCTGATCGGTATATTCAAGAATGCTGTGCGCACGTCCTTCATAGACAAGTCCATGATAAATCTCATCCGAAATAACAGGAACTCCCAGTGCTGCCACTTCTCTCAAGAATTTTTCATCCAGCAACATTCCGGTCGGATTCATCGGAGAATTAATAAAGATAGCCGCTGTATGTGGATTCACACATTTACGAATAGCTTCTATGTCGTATTGCAGATATTCTTTAGACAAAGGAACCAAAACGGGTTTAGCCTGGGTAGCCAACACAAAATTACGGTAACAAGCGTATCCCGGATTGGAAAGAATCACTTCACTATCCGTATTACAGAGCAACATCAACGCAAGAAGAATGGATGGAGAAGAGCCGGAAGTCACCACAATGCAATCCGGATCTACCGTCACTCCATATTCCCGTAGATAAAAAGCAGCAATTTCCCGCCGGAGTTCCGGGTCCCCCAAAGAATGTGTATAGTGAGTAAGATGACGATCATAAGCCGCTTTTGCTGCTTCCGACACACAAGACGGTACATCAAAATCGGGTTCACCAACTTCCAAATGAATAATATCAACACCTTGTTTCTGTAATTCGTTTGCCCTCTCCAACACATCCATTACGATGAAGGAGGTCATCTGTTCTACTTGTGGATTTGTATGTTTCATTGTTTATCTTTTCTCTATCTGGCTGCAAAGATAATTCTTTTTAGCCTGTTTAGGTAGCATATCGGCAAAAAGCTCTATATTTGTGCTTTCAAATCGTTAGTAGGAATGAAACAGGAATTTACACGAATCGCAGTAAAAGTAGGAAGCAATGTATTGACACGCCGCGACGGAACGCTGGACGTTACCCGTATGTCGGCACTTGTTGACCAGATAGCAGAATTACATAAATCCGGGGTGGAAATCATTCTGATTTCTTCGGGAGCTGTTGCTTCCGGGCGCAGTGAAGTGCATCCACTGAAAAAACTCGATAGTGTAGACCAACGCCAGTTGTTTTCTGCCGTAGGTCAAGCTAAGCTCATCAACCGTTACTACGAACTTTTCCGCGAGCATAGTATTCCTGTTGGTCAGGTGTTGACCACGAAAGAAAGTTTTGGTACCCGCCGCCATTATCTGAATCAGAAAAACTGTATGACAGTAATGCTTGAAAACAATGTCATTCCTATTGTCAACGAGAATGATACAATTTCCGTCAGCGAGCTTATGTTCACTGATAATGATGAATTGTCCGGGCTCATCGCTTCCATGATGAATGCACAGGCTCTCATTATCTTAAGTAATATCGACGGAATCTATAATGGTTCTCCTGCCGATCCGGGTTCTTCTGTTATCCGGGAGATCGATCACGGAAAAGATTTATCCAATTATATTCAGGCAACGAAGTCCAGTTTCGGACGGGGAGGAATGTTGACGAAAACAAATATTGCCCGCAAAGTAGCTGATGAAGGAATTACAGTGATTATTGCCAACGGGAAACGGGATAATATTCTGGTAGATTTGCTTCAGCATCCGAAAGAAACGCTTTGTACACGTTTTATCCCTTCAAACGAACCGGTATCCAGTGTAAAAAAATGGATTGCTCATAGCGAGGGGTTTGCCAAAGGAGAAATTCACATCAACGAATGTGCGACAGAAGTTCTAAACTCTGAAAAGGCTGTCAGCATCCTCCCCATCGGAATTACTCACGTTGAAGGTGAATTTGAGAAAGATGACATTGTGCGTATCATGGACTTTCAAGGAAATCAAGTGGGCGTTGGAAAGGTGAACTGCGATTCCAAACAAGTGCAAGAAGCAATCGGTAAGCATGGAAAGAAACCGGTAGTACATTATGACTATCTATACATTGAATAATCAATAATAAGGTCAACTGTAGATAGGGTTAGTAATATTGCAAGTCAACCCGAAGTAGTGATAAGAAATTGAAGCTATTATTCTGGAGAATATTAGCATCTTGATTGAAGGAAAGCGTTTATTTTCGGTTGTATAATGTATTGTAGATAAAACATCTGCATTGAGACGCCCGTATATTGCTGATATACCACCACAAAAGCAACATTTATTTCTGTTTTCAACAAGTTTTATTCACATCATTCACTATATTTGCATAGTTTATCTTTCCATTTAATGCAAAAAAGGAGCAAATGACTACAAATTTAAACGAGACCTTTGCTGCCGTACAGGTGGCAAGTCGGGAATTAGCCTTGCTGAATGATGACATCATCAATCAGATTTTAAATGCAGTAGCTGACGCAGCAATTGCAGAAACACCTTTCATTCTTGCAGAGAATGAAAAAGACCTCGCACGGATGGACAAAAATGATCCGAAGTACGACCGGTTGAAATTAACGGAAGAACGTTTAAAAGGCATTGCTGCCGATACACGCAATGTAGCGACACTCCCCTCTCCTTTGGGTAAAGTGTTGAAAGAAAGTGTTCGCCCCAATGGCATGAGATTGACAAAAGTCAGCGTTCCTTTCGGAGTGATAGGAATTATTTATGAAGCCCGTCCGAATGTCAGTTTTGATGTTTTCTCCCTTTGTCTAAAGAGTGGAAATGCCTGCATATTGAAAGGAGGAAGTGATGCCGATTGTTCCAACTGGGCTATCATCAGTGTGATTCATGAAGTATTGAGGAAATTCAATATCAATCCGCACATTGTAGAACTACTTCCGGCTGATAGAGAAGCTACGGCAGCATTGCTGAATGCAGTGGGTTACGTAGATCTGATTATCCCCAGAGGCAGCAGCAGCCTGATTCATTTCGTACGCGAGAATGCAAAGATTCCCGTTATTGAAACAGGGGCAGGTATCTGTCACACTTACTTTGATGAATTTGGAGATGTAAACAAGGGGGCAGCTATTATTCATAATGCGAAGACACGCAGGGTTAGCGTATGTAACGCGCTGGACTGCACCATTATACATGAGAAGAGACTGACCGATCTCCCTATGCTTTGCGAGAAACTAAAAGACAGCCATGTCATTATCTATGCTGACGCACAGGCTTATCAAGCATTAGAAGGCCGCTATCCTGCCGAACTTCTGGAACACGCAAAAGCAGAAAGTTTCGGCACAGAGTTTCTGGATTATAAAATGGCTGTCAAAACCGTAAAAAGCTTCGAAGATGCCTTAGGACATATTCAGGAAAACAGCTCCAAACATAGCGAGTGTATTGTTACCGAAAACAAGGAACGTGCAGCCTTATTCACAAAGATTGTGGATGCAGCTTGCGTATACACCAATGTATCTACTGCCTTCACTGACGGAGCGCAATTCGGATTAGGAGCAGAAATCGGAATCAGTACGCAAAAACTACATGCGCGCGGTCCGATGGGACTGGAAGAGATCACCTCTTACAAATGGGTCATCGAAGGAGACGGGCAAACAAGAAGAAATTGAGACGATACCTTTATCGTTAAAAATCAAACAAGGTATTGAACGAAACTAATTGAAAATTAAGAATTAAAAGATAAATGATATGAAGAAATTTACTTGCGTACAGGACATCGGCGATTTAAAATCAGCCCTTGCAGAAGCATTCGAAATTAAAAAAGATCGTTTCAAATATGTAGAACTGGGACGAAACAAGACTTTGATGATGATCTTCTTCAACTCCAGTCTGCGCACCCGCCTTAGCACACAGAAAGCTGCAATCAACTTGGGAATGAATGTAATGGTACTAGATATCAATCAAGGTGCATGGAAACTGGAAACCGAACGTGGCGTAATTATGGATGGCGATAAACCGGAACATATCTTAGAAGCCATTCCGGTGATGGGCTGTTATTGTGATCTCATCGGAGTACGTTCTTTCGCCCGTTTCGAAAACCGCGACTTTGACTATCAGGAAACGATTATCAATCAATTTATCCAATACTCCGGACGTCCCGTCTTTTCGATGGAAGCGGCAACACGCCACCCATTGCAGAGCTTTGCCGACTTGATTACCATTGAAGAATACAAGAAAACAGCACGTCCTAAAGTGGTCATGACCTGGGCTCCACATCCACGTCCATTGCCACAAGCTGTTCCCAATTCTTTTGCCGAATGGATGAACGCAACGGATTACGAATTTGTCATCACCCACCCCGAAGGTTATGAACTCGCCCCGCAATTTGTAGGCAACGCAAAAGTAGAATACGACCAGATGAAGGCTTTCGAAGGAGCCGACTTTATATATGCCAAGAACTGGGCAGCTTATTCTGGCGACAATTACGGACAGATATTAAGTAAAGATCGTGATTGGACAGTCAGCGACCGTCAAATGGCAGTTACCAACAACGCTTATTTCATGCATTGTCTTCCGGTTCGCAGAAATATGATTGTGACAGACGATGTGATCGAAAGCCCGCAATCAATCGTTATTCCGGAAGCTGCTAATCGTGAAATCTCGGCAACTGTCGTTCTGAAGAGACTATTGGAAGGACTAAAATAACCGAAAAATAAAGAGGCCGAAAAGCCTTTTCCATCAACGCATAAGAACAAAAGAACATCTCCTTAAAAT
>ENA-OZBR01001300-OZBR01001300.1-human-gut-metagenome-genome-assembly--contig:-NODE-1300-length-9798-cov-4.390229_pt1 | contig 9798 bp, 11 predicted proteins | sample MGYA00243981_ERZ653524 | MGnify/ENA primary metagenome ERZ653524 (study PRJEB26926, sample SAMN06165084) | human gut metagenome | biome: ENVO:00009003; feature: ENVO:2100002; material: ENVO:00002003...
CCCTACCTCTGGCCCGCGCGGAGCGCAAAGCCATTTGACCGAAAAAGAAAACCAGCCCCGCGCCACCAGCGCGAGAAGCAGCTTAAAGAAAAAAACAGCTCTGCCTCTGGCCCGCGCGGAGCGCAAAGCCATTTGACCGAAAAAGAAAATCTGCCCCGCGCACAGGCGCGCGCCGCAGCCTGGAAATAAAAAAGACTTCTGCACGGTGAAATGCAGAAGTCTTTTTGCTTATCCAAGAATCTCTTCTCCGCTGGAATTGGTAACAGTCAGCTCCTGTCCGGTCAGACTGGTGACAAGAGCGATATAGCTCGTCCCTGCCTCGATGTTCATGGTGCGGCCATCGGCGTCGTAGAGCAGCAGCGTGTTGTCCCGGCCCTGCGTCCAGGTGATGGTCCACAGATGCCCGCCGTTGAGCCAGATGCCGCCGCCCATGCTCAGGTCGAAGTCGTAGGTCCTGCCGTCGTCCCGCAGCGCGGAGGCGCTGAACAGCACCAGCAGATTATCGAACCCGGCCTGCTGGCCGTTGTTGGCGTCCAGCTGGGGCGTGCCGTCGGCGTGGAGCATCCGGTAAAGCCCGCTGTCGGCGTCGTAGGAAAAGCCGGTGGCGTTGTCGTCGTCAAAGCAGACCTGGACATTCACCGCGTCCGGCGCGGTGGCGTCCGGTAGTTTGCCGTCTGCTTCCTGCGGGAGAAGTGCAGGGATGGACAGCACTGCGTCGGCCCCGGAGGACGCACTGTCCGCCGCAGCGGATACGACGTTCGTCACTCGGGATTCCGTCAGAACAGAGGAGATGCTCAGCTCGTCCAAGACATTAGAGATGGCCTCGCCGCTGGTGTGCCACAGCGGTGCGTTGCTCCACTCACTGCCGCAGTCGAAGGCAGTGCGCCCGGCTTCCAGAGCATCCACGGCCCGGATGGAATAGTAATCGAGGAAGTTCTGGTCGAACTGTCCCCCGCCCCGCTGTACTGGAATGGGCTGCTGACCCACCAGAAGCCGCCAGTAGATGTCCTGACCGGCGGCCACCGGCCCGACCTTCGGGGTCGCGGCCAGCGCCGGATAGACGAGGCAGAGCTCCGTGGACGTACCCACCTCGGTGAGGGCTTCCAGCACCACCGACGCCGAGGAAAGGCCCCACTGAGTGGTGGAGGCAGTGCTGTTCTCAATGGCCACGGCCACCGGACGCTGGCCCTGCCACTCGAGGGCAAGGCCGGTGAGCGGGTCGGTGGGAGCGGGCGTTTCCGGCTCACTGTCGCTGGGCAGAAAGGCGCAGCCTGCCAGCAGCGCGGCGGTCAAAATGAGGCAGAACGCAGTTCGAATGCGTTTCATTGTCATGTTCCTCATGGGCTTACTGGCAGCTGAAATTGTTCAGCTCGTCGTTGTCCACCAGTGCAAAGTAGGTCTTGCCCCGGTTGAGGGTCATCTCTTCGCCGGACTTGGTGTAAAGCTTGAGGGGGTTGGTGGGATAGGTCTTTTCCCAGCGGCCCACCTGCACGCCGCCGCGGGTGAAGAGGTAGGCGTCGCCGCCCTTGATGTACTGCACCTCCTGCACGTCGTGGGAGTCACCTGCGTAGGCGTCCATGTCGGCGAAGCATACCACGACGTTCTCGAAGGTAAGCTGCTCACCGGTCAGCTCATCGACGGTGTTCTCGGTGGCCTTCTTGGAGGAGTTGTACATCTGCATCGCGTAGGTGTGGCTGAGTGCGGAGTAGCTGAACGAGGTGCGGTAGCTCTCCGAATGTACGATGATGATTTTTTTGGCCGAGGGTTCACCCTTGAGCTTGTTGACCTCGTCGGTGCGGTAGTCGGCGAAGTGGAAGAACGTCCCCTCGCTGGGAGCGTAGAGGCTGATGCCGGCATCAGAAGCGGCCTTGCAGATCTCCTTGCCGGAGGTGAACTCGGTGTGCTCGTAGGCCACATCGCGGCCGCGGTTATTGCGGTGGGAGACGATGGGATGGATGGGGGTCTTGAAATAATTCTTGCCGCCGATGTTCAGCCCGGAGTAGCCGTAGACGCTGACGAACTGGGTGCAGAAGATGCTCTCGCCGTCGTGGTAGTAGAGGATGTCCCAGGGCATGAGCAGCTGCAGGAACTGGTCGCGGCCTGAGCGGATGGGGCCGACCTCGGGGATGCTGTCGGCGTCGCTGAACACGGCGCACAGGCGGGTGATGCCGCCCTCGACCTTGGCCTCGATGAGCAGGTCGGCGCTGCCGATGCCCCGCTGGGGGCGGGCATTCTGGCGCTGGGAGTTGGCGATGTTGTTCACCATCACAGCCACCGGGCGGCTGTTGGTGCTGCGCTCGGCGCCGGTGAGGATGTCGGCGTCGTACTCAGGCATGACGCTGAAGGCCGGGTCAAGCTGTTCGCCCTCGGGCGGCGGGGTGACGGCCATGTCGCTGGCAGCTTCCGACGAAGCAGCGGTCTCCCCTTTTTTTGCCAGACCTTTAAGCAGGCCGGGCAGCTTGCCGCCCAGCGCGGCGCTTCCAGCCGCAGAGCAGCCGGTCAGGGCCAGCGCTGCCGCTGCCAGCCCGGAAATATGAAGGACAGACCGACGAGAGATTTTCATGATAAAACAGCCTCCTATCAAAAAGCCCCGCCGCATACGGGCCGGGACAGTGCGTTCTGCTTTGATTGTACTGGTTCGCGCCCCATTTGTAAAGAGGAAGTTGCCGCCAGAATATCCGCGTCCCAGAGAGGTGACAGTAAAACTGGCTTTTATAAAAAGAACGGGTGCTCTCCCGGCAGGGGTCTGTGTGCTGCGGAAAGGCACTTTTTTGCGCTTCCCTCTTGCTTTTTTGGCGCGGGTGTGGTAATATTATTCGGCAGTATCTGTAAATCTGAAAATATGCGCTCGTAGCTCAGCCGGTAGAGCATCTGACTTTTAATCAGAGGGCCAGGGATTCGAGTTCCCTCGAGCGCACCAAAAGGACGATAAATCGTTGAATCAAACGGTTTGTCGTCTTTTTTGTTTTATACGGGCTTTTTGAGCTTGTACCTATGATTTTTTCAAAAATTTTAGAGGTCAGAGGTACAAAAATGAAGAAGATTCAGAAGAATGCAGTCCGGTTTGATAATCTAAAGCAAGATTTTTTGGACGATAAGAAGTATTCTGGCACAGCAGAAGCCACGTTGAACGGCTATCGGTATGATATTACACGGTTTTTGAAGTTCCTGTCAGATGAGCAGTTAGCCGTGAATGAAGCAGGATTCAAACGGTATGTTATCCACTTGACGGATAGCGGAATGACCGCAAACAGCGTCAACCATTATATCCGTTCGGTGAAAGTGTTCCTTTACTGGTGCATGGAGCAGGACGAAATAGCACCGTTCAAAATCAAGATGGTAAAGGCACAAGAAACCATCAAGGACGTTTACACGCAGGAAGAACTTTGTGCGCTGATTCAGCCGCCGAAACGTGAGGACAGCTTTGTTATCTGGCGCAGTTGGGCTATCATCAACTTTATTTTGGGAACAGCAGCGCGAGAAGCAACAGTCTGTGAAATGCAGATGCAGGATATATCTTTTGATGACCGAACGATTACATTTCGACATCTAAAGAATAAACACGTTCAACTGCTGCCCATGTCGGAAGCTCTGGCAAGCTGCCTAAAGAAATACATTTCCCTTTGGCGGCAGGATGCAGACGAAACAGCGTATTTGTTCCCTTCTTTCTATGACGAGCAGCTATCCACAAACGCACTGAAACATAGTCAAGCCCGCTACAATCGCAGCCGTGGCGTTGAAAAGACCAGTGTTCACCTGTTGCGGCACTCCTTTGTAAAGAACTGGTGTATGTCTGGCGGCAATGTATTTAAGCTGCAAAAGGTGTTAGGACACAGCACCTTGACCATGACACAGCATTATGCTAACCTGTATTCAAACGACTTGCGAGAAGGATTTGATAGCCACGCTGCACTGGATGGATTGCAGAAAAAGCGGCGTACTGCTATCACAAAGACAGCAAAGCGGAGGTAAGCCAGATGCACAGCAGTTACTTTGTACTAAAGAACAAGGAAGGAAAACAGGCTGAACAGATTGTAAAGGACTATCTGACAGGCCGGGGCTATACTGTGCAGGATGTGAGTGAAGAACAGGATAATTACCAAAATGACATTGACTTTATTGTGCAGAAAGACGGACGCACAAGCAAGATTGAAGTCAAGCTAGATACCCGGTTAGCTAAAACACAGAACATTGCCTTTGAAGATGCGTTCTATCTAAAGGATAAGGAAACAGGACAAACCGAAACACGAGAGGGCTACTATCATTATTCACAATGCGACTTCCTGATTTTTGTAAGTCCTGCTGATAATAGCTTGTACATGGTACATTTTCGCAAGCTGAAAGAAAATGAGATTTCTTTGGAAAACTGCTTTAAGTTTGTGAAGTTCTACTCTTATACTGACAGATGCCAAAAGAGAATGCGGATTGTTCCTGTCAGCACACTAAAGGAAAAAGGGCTGCTGAGTGTCTTTTCTTACCAGTGAAACATAACTGCCCGGCGGGGCAGCTACAATCTAAAAATGAATAGAAGGCTGTTGCACACGGTTAAATGCCAGTGCAGCAGCCTTTTTTCATATCTCGATATCAAATTTTCTTGACAGCAGAGCCTTTTGTGCTGTGATTCTTTTCAGATGGACTATTTTTGCTAGATTTACCAGAAAAGTCCACCGTTTCTTTTCGGGCTGCAATGTAAGAAACCAAGTCGTAAACCAGCCGCTTCTCCTGCTCGTTCATGTCCCGGAGAACAATCTGTTCTTCTGATTCAAGGCCTAAAATATCATCGGTTGTCGTATGAAATAGCTGTGCAAGGGCTACAAGGTATTGTGCCGTTGGTGCAGAGAGTTCCATTTCCCAAGCGTTGACGCTGGCTCGTGTGACTCCTAGTTTTCGGGCAAGGGCGGACTGTGAAAGCCCAGCGTTCTCCCTTAGACGTTTGATGTTGTCCGAAATCATGTTCTCGCCTCCCTGCAATTACTTTACTATACACAAGATGACAATAAATTATCCAAAAGCGTATAGTTTTATTGACAATCAGGAAGGCAAAGCGTACAATTGGAATACGGACGTTCTGCTATCACAGGAACCCGGTGTTGGCGAGAAATTCAAATGAGAAAGGAATCACAGGAAAATGAAACAGCGTGCTTTTTTAGCTATTGGAACAATCGTGCTTTGTGCCGGACTGCTTGCAGGGTGCGGAAAAGTCACAAAAAGTGTGGAGATTAACTACGGCGAAACATACAAAATTGAAGATGAAAAATTAGAAGGCAAAGAAAATTTGACGTGGGAAAGCGCAGACGCTGAAATTGTCGAGGTTGCGGATGATGGCACAGTGACTGCTAAAGCACCCGGCAAAGCTAAAGTTGCAATCAAAGAGAACGGAAAATCAGTTGGGGAATATACGTTTAATGTGTCGATTGTCCCGATTGAACAGATTATTTTCTCGTCGGATACTATCGAAGTGACAGATGGTGACACCGTTGCAGTGAAATATACCCTGCTCCCGCAGAATGCAAGCGACTACGGCATCACATGGACATCGGCAGATGAAACTATCGTAAAAGTGCGTAATGTAGATGAAGTAAAACTGATAGCACAGTCTGAAGGAAAGACTACCATTATTGCAACCACAGATAACGGGGTGACAGCCCAGTGCGCGGTTGAGGTTGTCCCCAAAAGTGCTTATGAACAGTTGACAAAAGATGAGAAGGAATTTGTGAACGATATTCTGCCGATTATGAGTAATTTTAAGAATCCTGCTTCAGTTCGATTTAACGCTATTTATAAGCTGTTCGATGGAAATTACACTTTAGATGTAGCGGCTCAAAATGGCTTTGGTGGCAACACCGTAACTACTTATATGTTTGATGCAAATTTGAATTATTTCCTGAAGATGGATAACTACAAAGAAACAAAGGGTAATATGAATGCAGACCTTGTAACACAGGCGGTGCATGAAAAACTGGGCTACTGATAATCTGTCCCTATAATATAAGAGGAAATCATAATGGAGTATCATTTTACAGGAACAGGTGCGTCACCGGATTTTACCTTTATTGCAGATGCAATTGTTGATAGTGTAGGCAATAGGATTTTCTATTCTTCAATCAAAAAAACTAAAATTAAAGTCAAAAGCAACACAGCAGTATTGTTGATTACAACAGTAGTCGAGGGCGTAAAATCCGAACACGGCTATTCTATACGGAAATCAGATGAAGAAGCGCTGAAAGCTGCAATTGCGGAAATAGGGTTGAATGTTGCAGTAACCAAGAGACCAAAGCTTAGGATTCATTTCAAAAAGAAAACGGTTGTAGTACTTCTAGTTCTTACCTTTGCTATTGGATGCGGTACCGCATGGCGTGTTAACAATGCCAACAATGAGAAAATACGTGCCCAAAAGGAAAATGCGGTCAATACAATTATTGAAATTGCAAAATCGTATGCGTTGGAAGATGTTTCTGTTGAACTGAGAGATATTGAGTTCGATGGGTACGAGTGGTATTATGCAGATATAACTTGCTCAAACTGGGGACAGCTTAAACCGCGTCAAATGCTGAATACATATCAAAAAATGGATGATTCTGTTGATTCTGCCGATTTGAGAGTTGGCAAGAAAAAATGGGTTTCATTAGGCGATATTTATTCTGGCGGTGATACTTATGTTGTTTATGCGTCTTCAAACACAGTGAAAAAGAACAGCGATACGATATATGATGATTATGAACATTCTGAAACGCATTTAAGCGTATCAAATCGTGGCTCTAGTTCTACGTCTGGAAAAACATCAACTTCCAACAATAAGGACAGTTACGGTCACACGAAAGGCGATGCGTTTGCGATTGCTGAAAAAGCGGTTAAAGGTAAGCTGAAGTCACCTTCGACGGCTAAGTTCTGCTCTGTGACAGAAGCCACGATTGGATGCTCTGGCAACACATGGGTTGTTCGTGGTTGGGTTGATGCTCAGAATGGATTCGGTGCAACAGTCCGAACACAGTTCGCTGTTACATTTACCTTTGCAAGCAAGGATATGTATTCACTTGACTCGTGCATTGTAACTTAATAATCTAAGCGCAAGACCGCAGACGGAACAAAAGCCGCTTGCGGTCTTTTCTTGTTTAGATGTATATTTTGTCAAAACAGAGTATACTTGCCTATTACATTCCAAAAGCCGCTGTTGTTGTAAAAATAGGCTTTGTTTTAGATTTGTTTTTCAAAATGTAAATAAAGTTATTGACTCCATTTTTACACTGAGATACAATAAGGGTGGAGATAATCACAGGATGAAAGGACAGGCTTGCAGTATGGCACACATTGCTTATGTACGAGTTTCCACCGCTGAACAGAACGAGGCGCGGCAGATTGAAGCCCTCAAGAAGCACGGCATCGACAAGTGGTTTACGGAAAAGGTCAGCGGCAAGAACATGAATCGCCCCCAACTGGAAGCCATGCTGGACTATGTGCGGGAAGGCGATACCGTCTATATCCATGACTTTAGCCGCCTTGCCCGCAGTACGAAAGACCTCCTTGCCATCGTGGAGCAGCTGCAAGACAAGAACGTGCATCTTGTATCTAATAAGGAGAACCTTGATACCAGCACCCCCACAGGAAAGCTGATGCTGACAATGATTGCAGCCATCAACGAGTTTGAACGTGAGAATCTGCTGGAGCGTCAGCGGGAAGGAATAGCCATAGCAAAGGCTCAAGGCAAATTCAAAGGCGGTCAGGTTAAACGGATTGATGATAAGACCTTCAATGCAGCGTATGACAGATACCAGCGCAGAGAACTGAACAAGACCCAGCTTGCAGCAGAACTGAAAATCAGCCGCCCGACACTGGATAAGATGTTGAAGGACAGAGGACTGGCATAATACCACGCACCCCGCAAGGAGTGCTTTTTTTGTCGGAAACATACTCCCCCGCCCAAAAACAAACCCTGCACAAATTTTGTTAAAATAGTGTGGTAGCCGTTCAATCTGTATTCGGAGAAAAAATCATGACCGATTTAATTTATACCCGGTTTGTGTTCATAGCACAGAAAAAACAAAACGATATACGATATAATAATGATATGAATATATACAGCTGTCAAAGCCGGATTATTAACGAAAAATGAATTTTTCAAAAGTTCTTGACTTTAGAAAACAACAGGTGTAAAATCGAGTGCTGTATCTTTTGGCAAAGGTTCTATCATATCTTGATATGAAAAAACAACGAAAATAAATTGAATTTTTTCTTCAAAAGCCCTTGACTTTTCGGCGGCTCAGTGCTATGATGGTGCCGCCAAGAGAGCCGAGGACAACGGCCATGGCATCTGAAAACTCTCTTGAAAATATTCACAAGAAAGGATGATTCCTATAATCAATATCATCGACAATATCATGGGCAAGGGCAAGAGTAGTGCCGCCTTGCAGTACATCAATGACAACAAGGATAAGCGTTACCTGTATGTTGCTCCGTATCTATCGGAGTGTCAGCGAGTATAGATTGCTTGCCCGGATTTGCAGTTCAAAGAGCCATCAGACACAGGAGCACTTCCTACAAAGTCCGCTGACCTTTTGCGACTGCTTTCTGAAGGGCAGAATGTGGTTCTGTCGCATGAACTGTTCAAGCTGTTAAATGATACTGCGATAGAATGTATTAAGGAATTTGATTACACACTATTCTTAGATGAAGAGATAGAAGTAGTCGAAATGTCGGGCATTACCCAAGATGATTTGAAAATTCTGAAAGAGCAGAACCTTATGGAAACCGACCCGACATCTAAGAAGGTAAAGTGGCTTGATTCACAGTATCACGGTGACTTTGAACGGACAAAGCGCGAGATTCAGCAGAAAGCACTTTATGAAGTAGAACCGAATATAATTCTCTGGCAACTTCCGCCGGGAATATTTGAGGCTTTTCATCAAGTTTATATTATGACCTTTCTATTTCGTGGAAGTATGCTGTACCTGTATTTCCAGAAGAATGGCATATCCTTTCAATATTTGCACGTTGAAAAGGATTCTCAAGGAAAATATTATTTTTCACAGGGATATGAAGAAGTGTCAGAATTGGAGAAATCCAGAATAAAGTTCCTTTTAGATGTGCATGATGGTAGATTGAATACTAACTATTTGCCAGAATCCAAAAAGAAAAGGGATATTCAAGAATATTCTGGTCTTTCATCATCATGGCATCAGAGCAGAAAGAACAAAGAGTATATAAATATTCTTAAACGAAATGCGATGAACTATATCCAGAATTACAGACACGCGCCAAAGAACACAGTTATGTGGACAACCTTCAAACCTGCTGCAAACAAATATGAAAACCGAAGAATGAAAGCCAATTGCAGATGGAGTGGAAGAATCAGTTGTAATGAATGTACGAGGCCGTGCGGGGTTAATTTTGTTTCATGCAATGCACGAGCCACAAATCGGTATGCGGACAGAACGACATTGATATATCTTTGTAATATATTTCCCGTTCCACCTGTGGTGCAGTATCTTTCACAAGGTACAACAGCCGAATTTGATGCGGACTTGTACGCGCTGGCACAGTTGATGCAATGGATTTGGCGTTCTGCAATCAGAAGGGGCGAGGCAGTATCATTATACTTACCCAGTGCCAGAATGCGGAAACTATTGCTTGATTGGCTAGGATAAAACTTTTTAGCACAAAAAGTGTGCTAAATCTTGATTTCAGACCCTTGTTTTATTGGGGTTTGGACACATTACCCTTAAAGAGAAAAAGAGATATTTTCAAAATCTAAAGAAGAATTATTTTTAGATTTTTCAAAATATAATATTTTCATTTCACCGT
>ENA-OZBR01001301-OZBR01001301.1-human-gut-metagenome-genome-assembly--contig:-NODE-1301-length-9796-cov-6.271430_pt1 | contig 9796 bp, 8 predicted proteins | sample MGYA00243981_ERZ653524 | MGnify/ENA primary metagenome ERZ653524 (study PRJEB26926, sample SAMN06165084) | human gut metagenome | biome: ENVO:00009003; feature: ENVO:2100002; material: ENVO:00002003...
AGATGTGTATAAGAGACAGGTTAAAAGTATATGGATATAATTTTCTGGAGGAATGTCTGACAGATCAGATTGTCGCTGACTTTAAGAATAAGATACCATTTTATCAGTTCCCGGAGAAGTCAAATCATAATGATAAGGCAGCAATGGCACATTTGTATCTTGGAAATAAAGTGACGGAACAGGAGCGGCTGCGTTTGCTTGGTTTAATCTCAGCGTATTTTAAACTTGATTTGTATACAGGGAGTGATACAACATCATTACCTAATGTAAATGCGAGAGGATTGGCAAAATCAATGACGGAAATGCCCAAAATTTTCCACCTATCAAAAATTAATTTAAATTTCACATCAAAACCTATTAGAAGTGGATTGCCATTGCGTATATGGGATATTATGGGTGCGGGTGGTTTTGTATTAACTAATTTTCAGACAGAAATCCCGGAATATTTTGAAATCGGAAAAGAGATAGAAACATTTTCAAGTCAAGAAGAACTATTGGATAAGATCACATATTATCTTGAACATGAGGAAGAACGAAAACAGATTGCATCTAATGGTTATGAACGAGCCAAGAGGGAGTATTCATTAGATACAAGAATTGGGCAAATGTTGAATATGATATAGGAAAACCTGAATCCGTGAACCTTGTTTCAAAATGAAAAGGCACACAGGAAATGTTTGCCATATTTGTTATCGTACACTAAATTTTGAAAATCTGCATAATTTTGCGCTCAAAAAACAGACTGCACCATTTGTGTGCAGCTGCCATTGCCATATTCAGCTACCTGTTGTCAGGTGATGAATGCAAAGCTGTCATAAAGACGCTTGAAAGTAAATCTCCAGCGATTACTCCTTCCAATGGACAGTACCAGACGGCCGGCATGTTCTGTCAGATGTCCCGCAAACTGCATAAGATTACTGATCACCGTACGTATTCTCCGGCGATGTATTTTCTTCCGGCCGGGAGCATCCTTCTTTTTCAACGATTCCTGCCCTATGATTCGAAGGATATTATATGCGATCATTGTCAGCTCCAGCACCAGTTTGTTGCTCTCAAACTTTCCCGACGGGAGTCTTTCAACATCCATGTCCGTCTTGATTTCACTGTGATACTGCTCACTTTCTCCGTGGGCATGGTAAAGATCAATGACTGTTTCGTCTGGCAGGGAAGTGTTTGTCCAGTATGTGCCCAGTTCTATATCGGGTACGATAAAATACTGCCCATATCGGTCAATGGTTCTTTCCGTGATCTCATAAATTGTGCGTATTCCGACAGTTTTCTCTTCGTTATCAGAAAGGGAATATGTCACATCCCGGAAGGTCTGTCCGATATAAACAGTTTTCCCATCACGTGGATGCTGGATATTCTGGCAGCATTCCCTGACGGATTCCAGCCATTCTTCTTTACTTTCCTGTCTGGGATTCCGTTTTATGATGAAAGACACATTGTTGTATTTATAGCTTTCTTCCATAAAGATGCCTATGTTTTCAGATGCATCGTTGCCGGAATCCAGCCGGATGAGCAGTGGTTTTTCCGTCAGCTGTCTGCACAGTTCAATGGTCTCTCTCAGGAAATCAGGAGTTTCTTTCTGGCAGTGCTGTTTCCAAATCCGCAGTTCAAGATTGACGAGGTATCCTTCTGTGCCGATATATGCCATAATTGGTGCATATCCGTCAAAACCCTTGTAGGTACGGGATACGCCTTCCTTATTGGATTTCGAATTGTCAAAGGGGGTTACATCAATATCGACAGGAACAAAGCCGTTATCCAGGGCTGTCGGCTCTATGTGCATTTCACGCAGCATGTCGACATTTGCCTGCTGGATGTCTTTGCGCAGGGAATCCCCGATCATGTCAAAACGCTGACGGAGTGTTTCGGCGGAAGGAATCGCATAGGAGATGCCTAATGCGTATTTGTAGTAGTCAGGGTCATCCATCATTTCACGGACAGCCTCATACTGGGGTTTTCCCTGACAGAGCATACCAATATAGGTGAGGAGCACGTCTCCATTTTTTATCTGTTTCTGCAGATAATCTTTTGAAATTGGAGCACGGTTGATTTTTTAACAAAACTGCTTTTCCCAAGTATTTGCCCTACGAATACCAGACCACTGGGAGTAATGAGCCGCTCATCGCTGAATTCAATGTGTATTTTCTTCATTGCACTGCCTCCGCCTATCTTTTGATACTTTCATTATACAGGATAATGCATGATGATACAGTAAAAAAACAAAATTTTGTTTAACCTGGTGGGTGAAATAAAATGTATTGCGAAAATCAGTTTCCAGCAGGTATTATTGCTGAAAAAACGGGATGTAACACTATGGTAAGTTTCACGGAATAAGGTGGATTTTCATTGACGCATATAACACCTTACAATATAATAAAAGCAAATATATAGCTTATAAAGGAGGTTCCTTAATGACGAAAAAAATAACCGCAATATTCTTGGCATTGTGCATGGCAATTTCCGTTTTGCCGATGACCATTCAGGCGGCATCAAAGCCCGATATTAAAGTTGGCGACTATGTTAAAATGGGCGCGTATAACAATGCCTCAATTCTTTGGCGATGTGTAAGCATTGACAATAACGGACCGCTTATGCTTGCAGACAGAATTATTGACACCCTTGCATATGATGCCAAAACAAATGACAACAGCAGTTCAAAATCGCACAGCAGAAGCTATAAGCGTGATGATTACGGTTCTAACTATTGGAAAGACAGCAATATGCGTTCTTGGTTAAATTCAACCGCAGAGGCAGGCAAAGTCGATTGGCTTTGCGGCAACCCTCCGAAAGACGGATATGTAAGCGGTGTGGGAGCGTACAACGAAAAAGCGGGTTTTCTCAACGCTTTTTCAAAATCTGAAATTGCGGCAATGAAAACCGTTACCCAGCGTTCTCTCGTTTCTCATCCCGAATACAACAAGGGCATAGTTAACGGAGACGCAAATTCGGATTTGTTATATTATACCGATATTTCATATGCGGCAATAAATTACGATAGTGCGTATTTTGAAACCACAACCGAAAAGGTATTCCTTCTTGATGTTAAGCAAGCAAATGCCGTATGGAAAAATCTCAACGGCTATTATGTCGCATACAATAATGACGGAATGGCTTGGCCCTATTGGCTCCGTACCCCGGTTACCGACTGCAACCACGATATGCGTTATATCAGTTCATCGGGTCAGGTCGGTCGTTATGCTCCGTGGTATTCCGATTTGGGCGTAAGACCTGCATTTTATCTCGATTCCGAATATTTTGTTACAACTTCCGGCAGCGGCTCACAAAGCAGTCCTTATATCGGCTCTGCTCCAAATAAGCAAGAGGATGATTATACAATTTCGGAACCTGCCGAGGACGCAAATCCCGATTGGAATGTCAGCACCGAGCAAAGCATTCAGCTCACCCTCGGCCCGTGGTATTCAAATGACGGAAAATATTCTAATCCTACCATCCCTGTTTATACCATCCAAAAAACACGCAGCGACACGGAAAATATGGTTGTTGTCGTTTGCGGCGAGGGATACACAAAAAGTCAGCAGGGCAAATTCATCAATGATGTCAAACGACTTTGGCAGGATGCTATGAAATATGAGCCTTATCGCAGTTATGCCGACAGATTCAATGTTTACGCTCTTTGCACAGCTTCCGAATCGACTTTTGACAATGGTGGAAGCACATTCTTTGATGTTATAGTCGACAAATATAATTCGCCTGTTATTTCTAATAATCTCCACGGAAGTCAGTGGAAAAATCATATTTTTGAGAGATGTATCGGTCCTGAATTTATCGAGAAAATTCACGATGCTCATATCAAAAAAAAGTGTGATCCAAACACAATTCCGTCCGGTTCGGAATATGAGCCTTATTATTATGTTCACGATTATATTGCCCAGTTCGCTATGGTTGTAAATACAACAAATGATTTCGGCGGTGCTTATAATAACCGTGAATACGGTTTCCATTATTTCATTTCGCCATCAGACAGCTATCGTGCGTCAAAAACTTTTGCACACGAGTTTGGACACGGTTTGCTCGGTCTCGGTGATGAATACAGCGGCGGATATTTGCTTGACGATAAGGAGCTTAAATCACTCAATCTTTCCTCGGTTGAAGACCCGGAAAAGATAAAATGGCGACAGCTTTTAGGTTTTAGAAACACATATACCTGCCGCAATGCTTACGGCTCAAAAATGCTTGTTTCAAGTTATGAGTGCATAATGAGAGACACAAACTATCAATTCTGTGAGGTTTGCCGTTTGCAGGGCTTCAAGCGAATGTCTCAGCTTGTTAAGGATGTAGACCTTTATGTTGCAACTCCCGAGGTTAAGGAATATACGGGTGCTTATTCAAAGCCGTCTGATTTTACCGACCTTGAAACAAGTTCATATTATAATTACACATATAATCGCAATGACCGACTTTTGAGCGGCAACAGCAAAAGCAGATTTAATACTAATATGAACGGTAAAAAAATCGAGCTTAGAACTGTTATTCAAAACATTTCAGATAAAAATGCACGACAATTAAAATTCAAAATGTGGATTAAGCACTCCGACGGAAGCGTTGCGACCGATTCATCGGGAAATCCGCTTCAAACAGTACAAACCTTTGACATTCCTGTTTGGAATGATAAGGCAAATTTCTGGCCGCTCGGTGCTTTGGATCACATCAAAAGCGACTTTAATTCAGGCTTAAAGAGTTGCTCGCTTATCTATCAAATTCCGTCTGATGCACAGCTTAAGAGCGGCGATACCGTGGCATTTCAGGTGCTCGATGAAAACGGAAATGTGCTTGCTGACGACAATACGGAAACACAGCGCTACACAACCGTTTCAATTCAGTATAAATTTGAGGACGGCTCTGAAATTCCAAACACTGCCGGCGGAACATTTACCGTGCCATACGGCACAAAGCTTGATTTAACACCGGCAAAAACACTTTTTGATTACAAATTTGTAAAGGCTGACGGCTTGAACAAGCCTATTGTTTCGGACGGAACGGTTGTTACATATTATTACAAAAATAAAAACGAAGAACACACTCACACTTGGTCTGCTTGGAAATACAATAATGATGCTGTTTATAATTCATCAAGTGATTATAAAGACGGCACGCAGACTCGTACTTGCTCCGCTTGTGGTGAAAGTGAAACAAAAGAGGCACCGAATACAGCTCTTCTTCGTCGCAGAGGTAATGCATTGTCGCTTGAAAGCAGTATCACCCTTGCAACTTACATTACCAAAGATGTAGTCGATTATTATGACGAAGTGTATGCCGAGTTTACCCGAAACGGTAAAACCGAAAAAGTATATCCGTCTGGTAAAACATTAACTTCAAATTCAATTGTTTATTGCATATTTGATTATACGGGTATTTCACCGCAGGCTTTAGGTGATGATGTAAGTATTACATTCTATGGTGTCAAAGACGGTGTAACATATAACGGTAATGCTTATAAATACAGTGCAATCGACTATATTAAGTCAACGCTAAATAAGCCTACATCTTCTGCAAAGCTTAAAACTTTACTGGTGGATTTGGTATATTACGGCGAGGCTTGTCAGGTATATCAAAACTATAAAACCGATAATTTGCTTACCGATATACTTACGGATGAGCAAAAAGCACTTCGCAGCACGGCTGATTTGAATTTAACAAATATAAAGAATGCAAGCTATGAAACCTGCGAAAACAGGCTTGTAAAGTTTGGTACGGCATTAAGGCTGAATAATTCGGTTGAAATTGCAATACCGCTGAATATGACCAATGTTACTCTTGATGACCTTTCATTCAAAGTAAAAATAGGTTCAAGAACATTGACATATACCTATGCCGAAAATCCGGATAATTTTGAAAAAGGCAAAGACGGTTATTGGTATTTCTATTTTGACGGTGTTTATGCAAATCAAATGAGTGATGAAGTATTTATCACTGCATACAAAGGCGATGAGCAAGTCAGCTATACACTTAAGTACAGTGTGGAATCCTATGCCGCAACTGTTACTGATACAAAGTTAAAAGCAGTTACAGACGCAATGATGCGTTACGGCAATTCCGCAAAAGCCTATGCAGGCAAATAATCGGCATATCAGTTTAATTTTAGATATGAAATAATTAAGGAGGTATTAAGATGAAGGAAAAGTATATCAAACCTGATTCAGACATTCAAAAGTTTGCTGCCGTTGATGTAATTACGACATCCGGTGGCGGCGATGAACCGATTGTCACTCCACCTGATTGGAACGACTAAAGAGTAAAGGAGTCAAGATTTTATGTCTTGACTCCTTTTGACTGCTTAGCAATTGATGAACCCCCCCGGTTCTACCGGTGGAATCTTTTCTGAAGAGATAAAAACAAACGACAGATGATTTCTCATCTGCCGTTTCAATGTTATCGGGATTCTTTTTTATCCTTGCTTTCTGCTTTTTTCTTTGGCCTTTTGCGGATTTTCTTTGCATACAACAGCGATTTGCATCTGGTGGTTTTTAACGCTTAAAACCTTTATCACAAGCCCTGCAGCAACACAATGCTTTTCAGCGTTGAATCAAAATCGAACAAGGAGAAATCAAATGGACGAACAAGAAAAAGAAATTGAAGAAATACTCAGAACATTTGACAAAGCACCTTCGCCTTCGTCAGAGAATAGTGTTCAAAATCAAGCACAGCAAAACAATAAGCAGCCTCGGCAAATTTCCCAAAAACCAACTGACACCGAACGGACTGCCCGCACATCAAATCAAACAGAATACAAAAGACAAGCTCAGTCAAGCAAAATGGATATTTGGTTTGAAAACAAATAGGAGTGTAATTAAAGGAGAGGCTTATTATGTTTAAGTTAGGTATTTATTTGCCGCCATATATGACACTTTGTTTGTGAAATTAAATGAAGAGCTTTTATATTCTTCGTCACCAAACGGTGCACTACCCTACTGTAAAAGATAATGTGGATTTAGAACTTCTTTCGACACCTCAGTGTAAGGTTCGCAATTCCTCATACGAATTTGCCGTGCTGAGCAAAAATAAAATCCTGAGAGATTTTTGAGAGACGCAAAGTCTGAAAAATGGCTTAAATAGGCAGTTTTGAAAAAAGATTGCGAGCCTCTGACTCCGTCATTTAAGGTTCGAATCCTTATACCTCTGCCAAGAGAAAACAGACATCCGCTCGGATGTCTGTTTTTTTCTTCGATAGAAGAAGATAAGGATTCGAAGAATACTTATTACGGGTTTATAATGCAATTAAACCCGTAACATCGTTCTGTCAAGTCTTTAAGGTGGAGATTTGCGAAGCAAATACGACCGTGACTTGACAGGTTGATATAATCTGCCACAAGGCTGGAAGTTTTACTTTCAGCCAATTTTTTACCCGAATACTGCTTTTTATGGCGGTATTCAGGCATTTTTTCTTTGCCTCAAAATCTTGTGAGAGTTTTTGAGAGATTCTAAGAGACAGCAAATTTCAAAATTCCAAAGTCATTTTAGTGCGATTTAGGGCATTTATGACTGAGACTTTTGAGAGACATCGCTCAAATCAAAATCGTAACACGAATTGAAATGAGCAAAAAATTTGAGAGACATTTCAAAAAATAAAGAGGGATTAAAGTAATAAAACTTTAAGCCCTCTTTTTTAAGTTTGCCCTTTTATATTGTTTATCCATCAAAAATGCAAAGGCAGATCCTTTTTGATGTTGTTATCGAATTTATGTTTGTAATAGTTCGCTTTTTGGGACAATTGCTCTTTATTTGTTGATATTATGCTTTTTCTACGATATAATTAAAATTGTAATATTATAGGGGTTATCATACTGTTACAGCAGAAATTGATGAATTTATTGCATTTGTCAGAAAGGGTGCAGAGATTATAGAATGCTTTGCGTGAGGAAAAATTATGACAACTAAGGAATACTTACAGCAGATAGATGATGTAATCACAAACGGGAAATATAAAGATAGTTGGGAGTCTTTATCCAATCACAAAACACCGGACTGGTATTATAAAGGCAAGCTTGGAATATTTATTCACTGGGGAATATACAGTGTACCGGCTTATGGCAACGAGTGGTATTCGCGTTCAATGTACGATAAAAAATGCAAAGAATATTTATATCACAGAAAAAATTACGGGCCTCAAAATAAATTCGGTTACAAAGATTTTATACCTATGTTTAAAGGTGAAAAATTCAATGCAGATAAGTGGCTGGCTCTTTTTAAAGAAAGCGGTGCAAAATTTGTAATGCCCGTTTGTGAACATCACGATGGATTTGCAATGTATGATACGCAATTTAACCGCTGGAATGCCACAAAAATGGGGCCGTGCCGAGATGTTATAGGCGAAATAAAAAGTGCCTGCGAAAAACAGGGTTTAACTTTTTGTGCATCAAGCCACAGGGCTGAACATTACTTTTTTATGAATATGGGAAAAACGATTGACAGTGATGTAAATGATGAAAAATATCAAGATTTTTACGAACCTGCTGTGCATTGCCCTGAATTTGACGGTAATACACTTCATAAAACAACTGCAAACACATATTCAATCGGTGCAAGCAAAGAATGGCTTGAAGATTGGCTTGTGCGAACCTGCGAACTTATAGATAAATATCAGCCGGCTGACCTTTATTTTGATTGGTGGATACACAATCACTCATTTAAACCGTATTTAAAAAAGCTGGCAGCTTATTACTACAACAGAGCAGATGAGTGGGGCGAAGAGGTTACCATCAACTATAAGCATGAGGCATTTCCACCTACTGTGGCAACCTTTGATGTTGAGCGCGGCGCTTTAACAGATATATCCCCTATTCCTTGGCAAACCGATACTGCGATAGGCAAACGCTCGTGGGGATATACAAAAAACAACGAATTCAAATCAGCAAGGCACATTATTACTGATTTAATAGATATTGTAAGCAAAAATGGAATGTTACTTTTGAATGTAGGCCCAAAAGCCGACGGTACAATTACAGATGAAGAAATTGCTGTACTGAAACAATTAGGCGCTTGGCTTAAACTAAACGGTGAAGGAATTTACAACACAACATTTTGGAAAACCTTTGGCGAAGGAAAAGTCAATAACAAAGCGGGATTTTTCCAAGATTCAAGTGAAAAGAAATTTACAAATAAAGATTTTCGATTTACATATAAAAACGGGTATATCTACGCATTTCAAATGCGCCCTAACGGTAAGGACGCTGTAATAAAAACACTTAAAAAGAAAAACGGACCTGATTTTATAATTAAAAATATTACACTTCTTTCAACCGGCGAAAAGCTCGAATTTGAAAGAAGCGATACTAAATTAACAGTTAAAGCAAACAGCCGATTTAGCGATAACTACCCTATTTGTTTTAAAATAGAAATTGATTAGGAGCAATTTATGGAATATAGTTTTGATATTAATTCTGAAACCGAAAAATTTGAACTGTATTATTTAAAATGTATATGTGAAGGCAGAGCACACGAGGGCTTTTATATTGTTTATCCATCAAAAATGCAAAGGTAGCGCTTTACTGTGTTAAATTTATGATGTTACTTCTTTTAGAATTCTGTGATATATTGTTCATGTTAATTATCGAGAAATCAGCGAACATGCTTTTTCGATAATTACTCTCCCTCGTTCCAAGAACTCGGTCAATTTCTGTTTAAAGATTTCTTTTCCCGCTATTTTCTGTCCCTCTGATTTCCTCATGATAGAAATAATCCACGATTACCGGATGTCCCTGCGGGGCTCTGCCGTAAGGCATTTCATTATCCACAAAGGCACAATCATACTTCTTAGCCATTTTCTCAG
>ENA-OZBR01001303-OZBR01001303.1-human-gut-metagenome-genome-assembly--contig:-NODE-1303-length-9788-cov-7.024453_pt1 | contig 9788 bp, 7 predicted proteins | sample MGYA00243981_ERZ653524 | MGnify/ENA primary metagenome ERZ653524 (study PRJEB26926, sample SAMN06165084) | human gut metagenome | biome: ENVO:00009003; feature: ENVO:2100002; material: ENVO:00002003...
TCGGAGATGTGTATAAGAGACAGTATTAGTACAATCTGGATATAATGGGTTCATAATCACAATGAACGGAGGAATAGAATATGCTAAGACACAAGAAACATGCATCGGCCTTTATCGCATTTTTGATGGCTTTTGCACTCATCTTCACTAGTTCTGGTATTGGCTCTCTTACATTTACGAAAGCCGATGATACACAGACGATTTACTATAATGGTGAATCAGTTACTCTTTCAGAGCATGCATTATATGTAAATCAGAATTTAGCTTCTTCAAGCGGATATTCATATAAGACACTTCAGGAAGCAGTAGCTAATGCAATTCCTGGCACAAAGGATAATCCAACAATTATTTATCTTGAGCCGGATGTATATTGGACTGACGATTATACTAAGACAGAAGATCGTGATAAGAATGATCTTATAGGTCTTATAATTCCACAGGCTTATATAACACTTGTAGGAATGACTGGTAATCGTGATGATGTAGTAATTGCATCAGACAGAGGACAGAATGCAGGAGCTAATGGTAACTTTAACACAATTGGTGTAGGCGACGGATTTCATGCAAAAGACCTTACAATCGGAAATTATTGTAATGTAGATTTAGTGTATGAAAGAGATACTACTAAGAATCATACTAAGAGACAGGAAGCTGTTACACAGGCACAGGCTGTTACTAAAGTTCCTAGCATTACAGATATGGATGAATGGTTCTTTGAAAATTGTAACATTATATCAAGACTTAATCTTTTCTCAAGAGATGACAGACCTAAGCGTTCTCTTATAAAAGATTGTCATCTTGAGTGTACAGATGATTCGCTTGGAACCGGTTATATAACGATATTTGAAAATTGTACGTTTAGCCTGTTTTCTAATACTCCTTGTGGTGGAGCATCATTCTATATGCAGGCATTCTTAGGCTGTGAATTTACAACACAGTTATCAGATAATAAAACAATTACATTATGTAAGAATACAAAACCGTTTGCTTTTATTGACTGTGATTTTAAGGGCGACATGACTGGTATGGAATGGAAACAGAGTAATTTTTCTGATGATATAAGACAGATTGTTTCTAATAATACTCTTAATGGACAGCCATTGACAATCAGTCCTGATTATCCAGATTTATCAGTAACTCCTGATGGAGAGCAGATGAAAGCATTTAAGTATAATGGGGAATATAATATATATAATCTCTTAAATGGTGTGGGTTATGATGAATGGGATCCGTTAAATCAGAAGGATTATATGCCAACCGGTACATGGAATATCCAGTTTGACTATCCAGGAATTGCTAAGGATGTTGTTCCGGTACTTCAGGGAAATGTTTCTGATTCACTTCAGGTTACGCCTGTTGTTCTTGGTGGCAATGACAAGACTGTAACATGGAGTACTGAAGACGATACGCTTGTTATTGAACCACAGGATGATGGTACTGTAATAGTAAAGGGTGACAACTCAACATTAGACAATAAGAAAGGCTGTCTTGTTGCAACAGTAGCCAACGGAATGAAGAAGGTATTACATTTTACAGTTACTCCTAAGATATTTGAGGCACCTGTATTATCAGAAAAACCTGTTTTATCAGCACCTGAGAATGGAATGATTAATGTAACATATGCATTTACAGATAATAGTGAAGCAGCAGACGAAAGTATAATTAACTGGTATCGTGCTACAGACAAAGAAGGAACAGATAAAGTCCTCGTTGCACAGACAACATATGTAGATAGTGATGCTAAGCCATACTCTTCATATGTACTCCGCTTAGATGATGTTAATCATTATATTATCTGTGAAGTTATACCAAAGCGTTCGAATTCAGTAGAAGGCAGTTCAGTATTTACTGCAGCTTCTGAACTTATCAAGTCAGCATATGTAGCAGATGAACAGAAACAGTCATATAATGTTGATCTTGAGCATCTTGCATATATTGAAGCTGAGAATGATACAGAAGAGAATAATTATGAATGGAAAAACACACTTGAAGCTGGTAATTGGTATGGAGGATTCTATCTGCCTGCTGAATACAGAGATGGTGGAGAGTGGAGTGACAAAGCATATAAGCCTGTTTCAGGTGAGCTTCCATATACATATGCACAGGGAGCATCAGGCGCATCAGGAACTACGGGACTTCAGACAACTACACAGGGTGCAAGACTTGTATATGTTGATGATACTGCACGAAAAGATATGTCAATGACATTGACTCTTTCTCCTCATAAAACAGGAGCACAGGGCTTCGGTAGTGCTAAACAGTTCATAGATATCTATTTCAAATATGATGCAAAAACAATGACTGGTTATGGCTTAAGAATTGCCAGAGTACCATCTATAAGTGATCCGGTTCTAAGTAGTTTTGCAGCTAAGTCATGTACATTTACATTGATGGAATATAAGAATGGAGTTGCAATTCCGCTTGAGGATTCAGTCATATCAACAGCATTTCTTCCAGGATGCACAATTAAGCTTGATGTGACTGGCAATACATTTACAGCAGATGTTACAACAACATCATCTCAGGACTCAGCAAGCAATATCATGCCTCATGAGGTACATTTAAGCCATGTATTTGAGAATGAAGTAAACAGTTACAGTGGAATAGGATTCCAGCATACAGGTACATCTGGTGCAGGAAAGTCTGGTAACAGAGTTACTATTCATTCTGTAAGCGTAGATTACAAGGGTGTAACAGGAGAAGTTATTGATGTACCAGATAATGACATTAATAATGGCAATGATGATATTAATAAAGACACAGATGACAGAGAAGATGTTCCAGATAGTTCAGTTGATGTAGTGCCAACAGGAGATTCATCTGATATGAGAATTCTTATTATGTTAATGGCAGTATCCGGATTAGCGATTGGAATGACTGTTGCAAAATCAAAAAATTCTCTAAAAGCATTTAAGTAACACAAAACTTGATATGATTTAGAATAAAATAATCAGCCCCGCCTGCTATATATCATATGTGGTATATTGCAGACGGGGTTTTAATATGGGTAAAATTCTGTTAAACTGTAGGAAAGTATGTTGTGAAAGGCGGGATAATAATATGTCAATACCAGCACATGAAGCAAAGTCAAGATTAATAGAGGGTAATAAAAGATTTATTAATGCTACAAGCAATCCAGGAGATGTTTCGCTGGAAAGGCGCGTGGATACATTAAAGAATGGTCAGCATCCATATGCGATTGTTCTGTGCTGTTCGGATTCCAGACAGGTACCGGAAGCAATATTCTCAGCGGGAATAGGGGAACTTTTTGTTATCCGCGTGGCAGGAAATGTAGTGGATTCGCATCAGCTTGGAAGTATTGAATATGCAGCAGACCATCTTGACTGTAAGCTGGTGGTTGTACTTGGACATAACCATTGCGGTGCAGTTGAGGCGGCAATAAAGCATGACCCCGACGGACATATCAAGTATATAACTGACGACATAAGGGAAGCTATTAAGGAAGAGAAAGACGAGTATATTGCAACATGTCTTAATGTAAAGCATAGTGTTAAGGTGATAGAGGATAATACAGATATGAAGCTGCTTGAGGAAAAGGGGCTTGAGGTTATCGGGGCTGTGTACCATCTTGAGGATGGACATGTGGAGTTTTTGGAGTAAAGAATGGATGAATGTAGAGTCGTTGCAATTAATAATTTAATATCGTATATATCCCCGACAGAGAATCCATTGTCAGCTAACGTCGTGATGATTCAGGGAAAGGATGCATTATGGTTGTATGATGTTGGTAATCATCCAGACATTCTTGCGATAGTAGACACATATAGCAATGGAAGAAAAGTTAATGCTATCTTGTCACATTTTCACGAGGATCATATCGGTAATCTTCCGGGTATGGGCGTTGATGAGGTGTATCAGGGAAAGTATACCCATAGACACACTGGCATGGGAACAGTCGTAGAAGATGACATTTATATTCAGGACGGAGATGTGTCACTTCACATATTTCCACTGCCGTCAAGCCATGCAAAGGGCTGTGTTGCGTTGGAAGTCAACGAAGATTGGTGCTTTCTTGGAGACGCACTATATGCCATGCAGAAATGCGGACATAACCTGTATAATGCAGGTGTGCTAAAGGAAGAAATTGCCGTATTGGAAAATGTTAAAGCAAAGCATTTCATGTTGAGTCACAGGACACCTTTTGAGACACCGAAGGAGATAATTATGAGGTGGCTTGGGGATATATATGACAGGAGAGTTAAAGGGGAAGTGTATATTGAGGGGTAGGAATCAGCACTAATCAGAAATAGGTAGAACCATCAGGTATAATATGAATATATTTGAGCCGGTATAAGTACATGTTACTTTACCGGCTCTTTTTGATTGGAATTTTTCTGATGAAATTTTGTTATAACTCGAATAAGGTGGAAAAAGCCTACTTTTTCAATATTATAATTAATAATGAGCGAGAGAGTTGTGAAAATCACACTGACAGTTGAGCTCTATAAGTATCTGAAAATGTCGGGAAAGCATAAATAATTATATAATGGTTAAGTATACGATAATAGGAAAAAACAGGCATGAATACAGAAAAGATAGGAATTAATATTTCAAAATTAAGAACGGAACGAGGTATTACACAAGAATAGCTTGGGAGGGATATTGGGCTTACGGCTTCAGCAATTTCTAATATAGAGTGTGGGAAGAGTGTGCCGTCAGTAGATACTTTATGCAGATTTTCAGAATTGTTTGGAGTTAAGGTGGATTCGATTATATCAGACAGTTCAGAATCTGATCTGAGCAGGCTTGAGATGGAGGAAAAACTTGTTACCGTTGACAGATATTTATCAGAAATAAATGAGATGTCTGCTAATTACAGCATAGGTCATAGAAATTATGAGATTAGCAAGAAAGGGGGCGAAATAGTTTATAAGGCATCATCTAAAGATTAAATGAAATTATAAGTTAAGTATGAGGAGGAACAAAATGCGAAGATTTATAAATTGGATAGCAGATTTAATTGATGATTATTTAAATGCATTTGTTGAGAAACCATTAGAAACATTGTCGAAAACAATATCATGGGTGTTTGGTATCGTAATAGGTGTAATGTCAATTGTGGCGTATATCATGTTTATAGCTGAGGGAGGATATCCAAAGGCAATAGCAGCAATAAAGAATTCAGAAACTGGATTTTTTGATGGAGTTGGAGCAAGCTTTTCTAAAGGAACAGTACATATAATTGCTAATAATGGAGTGCATAAGGCACTTGGAATTATACTGATAGTTCAGATTGTAATAGCATTATTAATGCTTGTGTTTGAAGGAAAGATATGGAAATGGATTCTTGCCATAATTGATTTTATATTGATGGGGGTTTCAGGAACATGGCTGCTTGTCAAATATAATCAGTATAAGAAGATAGAAAAAATGTACTATGAACAGGCAGACAATGAACTGATTGACTGGGATTATGCTGGCAGGATGGTTGATAACTGGGTAAACAGCATCAGGGATAATCTTAAGATATTCCTGATAATTGCAGGCGTTGCAATAGTATTGTTTATAGTAGTTCTAATGATAAGCAATGGAAGATATGCTGTCTTTTCATTTGCAATAAGTGCCTTGATTACATGCGCAGCTATGCCATTGGCAATTCTAATACTGGAAAATATTATTGGATTGGCAATTGGACTTGTGACAATTATTGTAATAGGAATAATTCTTCTCATAATATGTTCATTTGCTGACGGTGGTTCAGATTCATCAGTAGCTACTGAAGCATTTGACAGAGCGGGAAACTTTATTGGCTGGTTTCATAGAAAATAATGCATAAAACATAAGGGGATACATTGTGAAGAAGAAAATTATAATTGGAGTATCAGCAGCGGTAATAGTTATTGCGGCAATAGCTGCAGGCGTTATAATGGGTGTTTCATCTAAGAAGAAAAGCAGTAATGATATAAATGTTTCGTGTAAGGCAGTAGTGATTAAAAATGATGATATAACATGCTATGACTGGCTTAAGAAGTTATGCAACAAGACGGGCATTGAAGCAGAGGATTACAGAAAAGCGGCTAAGGAAAATGGTTATATTACAGATAGCGATGAATTTAGTAATGATGACATAGCTTCTGGTGGATTTATGGCACTCACTTCAATGCGCGCGATGGGCGAAGGCAAAATGCAGATATATCTTGGCACTGATGATGAAATATCAGACAATACCAACATAGAACTTGCAATTGATAAAGACCTGATAGCAGAAGATTCGCTTGATAAGGGGTTTTCAGATAAAGAGGCTGATGCTATTCTTGATAAATTTAATGATTTGTATTATGGAGAATTCTGGCCTGATAATATTGAAAATGTTTCTTATAAGGAAAATGTATCACAGCTCGAATATTTCGACATTAAAGATTATAAGGAAGATGACAATATTATAACTTTAGATGACAGTGCAGCCAGAAATCTCAAAAAGGGTGACGCATTTGTATTCGATTATAAGGGCGACAAGGTTTCAAAGGAAATCGGTGAGGATATGGGTAATGGCACATTTTCACTGGAAGACCCTGAGATTGAAGATGTCTTTGATACACTGATAGTTTCAGATTCGGCAAGCATAGGCATTGACGATATTATTAATTATTATGGACTTGATAATGTGGAGGTGTCAGCGGGAAATCCAGTAACTACGATGGCAGCAGATGTGTCTGGCAATATTCATTCCAAGGGATTTGCAATAGAGGCAGAGGTAAATGATGATAATGAACTTGAAGTTACATTGACAGATAATGACACACATACAAAGTACAAGCTTCCTGTTAAGCAGAAGCTTAATAAAAAATGTGAGAATTTCTCTATAAAATGGGATGTTAATAATATAAATGTAGGCGCACAGGTTAAATACACACTTAAGAACGGATTAAAATATGCCAGTGTCGGTGTTGAAATTGATTCAGAGATTTCAGGAAAAATCGGAGTTGAAGAGGATTTTTTAGACGGAATTTTTTTATGTCAGACACCTGCACCGATTGGTAATCATCTTGTTGCAGTAAATGTAGCATTATATATTGTTCCAACAATAGATGGTTCAATTACTCTTAAAGTAGAAGTACCATTTCATGCCGGAGTGTCATATGAAAAAGGCAAAGGCGTGAATGGAACAATGGGGCTTCGCTCGTCTATGCAGACATCAATTGAGGCAGAAGGAAAAATGGGCTTATATTTCAGGACAGCACCTATGCTTGTGACAATGAAATCCATACCGCTGTTAGATGCAGAACTTGATATGGGTGCAGAAGCGGATGCAAAACGAACAGGCAGACCAAATGGACAGATATGTTCTGATGTTAATATCAACTTTCCTGTTTTTAAGCTTGGAGCTGGCAATGAGAGTGTCAAATATAAGAATAAGAAGTCACTTCTTTGCACAATGAATATAAGTAAGGATTGTGAATTTGCATCATTTGCAAAAAGTAAATCACTTCATTATGAAATACTTGCTGATGGCACGAAACAGTTTGTGGATGAATGTACATATAATGAGCAGTCAGAAAATGATAAGCCAAAGGAAAGTGAGGCAAGTACAGAAGCACCAACACAGGAGCAGACGACGCAGCAAACTAATGCAAACCAGACAGGCTCACTTCATACATATAAGACGAGAATGGCGGAATATTTTCCAGAGCAGACAACATTTTATTTTGACTATCCGGATAATTGGACTGTGGTATCAGAGCGGGTTAATGCGAATACAGAATTTGTTATAATTCAAAATGATAATGGAGTTCAGATTGAATATAGTGCAAAAGATAATAAATCAGGAATAGATTATGGTGGTAGTACTGTATTAGAAGCTAAAAATGATGTTGTATCAAAGCCAAGGTATAATTCTGGTGAAGAATTGGTAATAGTTAAGACAAAGGATTATAAAGAATATTCAAGAACTTCACCTGATGTAAGGGAATATGATGATGGCCCAGAAAGATATGCATTGATGCCAGCTTCTACATATTTTGCAGGGTGTAGCACGGGAATTTATAGAGGCTGTTATTTTGAAACACCTAAAGAAACAATGTTCTATTCAATACCAAGTAAAAAATTAACAGATAAAGACAGGGAGGAAATAATTGCAATATTAGAGTCATTTAGAGATACTCCTTAAAGACAATTTGTGATATAATCAACCTATATTATCAGGTCGTGAAAACTAAAGAAAAAGACTTGAGGGAAGGGGGATTATGAACGAATTTAATGCCAACAGACAGGTGTATTCTGATTCGATAAGGGGAACATATGTAATATTTCCTTTAAAGTATGAAAGTAGTCTTAATCTTACAGAGCTTACTATTGATGGAGCAGAAAATGCGGATTTTTCATCATATGATATGTCAGATATTCTTGCCAGAAGATGTAGGAAAGAAAATGGTTTTGTCAGAAGATACATTTTAAATTCATGCATTGATGATGTACATTTTTCAGATGGTAAAATATTGGCAGTTAATGAGAGCCAGTTATATGTATTTAATAACAGAATAGCATTTTTCACGGTGCTTGTTACATATGACAATGCTGACGCGGATTACATTGATAAGCTGATTAATCCGGGCTATGTACAGAATTACAACCGCAGTTTTGAAGAAAATGTAATTAAAGCTGTAAGTAATATTTCAATAGGCGGGGGCAGTAATATATTCAGATTGTATGTTGATGATATGAAACTGGCGGTGAAGGAGACATATCTTTTTAATGTGGCACTTGTAAGCAGGCGTTTTAATGAGTTGGAAACTATTGAAAGAATTACATTTAACGAACATAAATTAATAGACATTTCGCGTGATTTTTCGGATCCTTCAGAAAAGGATATAGCATATACATATGGCGCGAAGGATACTAATATGTGTTCATACAGATGGGGAGCATGCATTACATCACAGTCAATATCATATGTGTATGCAACAGATGATATGACAACGGCAAATGTTGCAGAGCAGTCAAGAGATGATGTATTTCTTACAATGCTGGTTTTACACCAGAAAAGTACATGCATGCTGGTTAATGAAGGAATTCAGAATACTCTGATTGACAATAAACGTCAGAGTCTTGAGTATTTCAGAAAAGTGAAAATGCTTAAAAAAGAAGCGTTGGAATTTCGTGCTTCAGGTACGCTTGCACCATCGCAGGTATCACGCTGGAATAATGTCTGCGAAACATACAGATGTCTGTTAGCCGTTAATGGAATTGATGAAGCACTTGAAGAAATCGAGCAGAAGGTTGAACTCATAAGAGACGAACAGGAGAGGAAATCTTCTGACATGCAGAATTATGTGGCAACTGTCATAGCAGTATTTGGCTTGATTTCGATTGTTGCGTCTGTATTATCGATAGTTGATCTGGTAAATAGCGGTTCAACAGACATAGTAGCAGCTCTTGGAGTTTCGTGCATAGGAGTTGTGTTGTTTGTGTTCTCGTGGTTGATTTTGATGTTGAAGAAATAATGGAGGAATTAAAACATGGAAAATTATAATAAAGATATATTTGAGAGCATTAGAAAAACTTATGAAATTGCAAGAGAATCAGAAAGAAAAAGAATAATTGATTATATAGCAAAACAAAAAGATGAAAAAGGAAAACCGTTGTTTTGTAAAGTAAATGGAAATAACTATGAATCAGATTTATATAGAGGTGGGAAAGGTGTAACATATTATGGCAAAAATAGATTTAAAAATAAATATGATTTGTCTAATTGGAAGTATATAGAAACTAAATATAAAAACAAATATGTTTTTATATCTTTACAGCTGTCTCTTATACACATCTCCGAG
>ENA-OZBR01001349-OZBR01001349.1-human-gut-metagenome-genome-assembly--contig:-NODE-1349-length-9598-cov-12.471445_pt1 | contig 9598 bp, 9 predicted proteins | sample MGYA00243981_ERZ653524 | MGnify/ENA primary metagenome ERZ653524 (study PRJEB26926, sample SAMN06165084) | human gut metagenome | biome: ENVO:00009003; feature: ENVO:2100002; material: ENVO:00002003...
CAGAACGGTAGATCTCCAGTGTCTGGCGGATCGGGATATTCTGTTTTCGTAATTCTACACCATAACTGGATATTATCTGCATTTTTATTTTTCCCTGATAACTCTTTTCTCAGATTCTGTTGTTTTTTCTACTACCCATGGCTATATTTTAGCACATATAGCGCTAAAAGTAAACATATGTTTTCCTTTGGGTAAAAAATTTGCGCGTCTAACTCATCACTAAGTAACGAGAATGCGACGCGCAATTATTCAAAAATCGTTCGCATTTGCGCAGGAAGACATTCGGATCCGATACCTACGGTCCACAGATACCAAACCTTTTTAATAGAAGATACTCATAAATATCCTGATCAGGATATCTCTGTCATATATGAAACTCAGGATGCAATCTTTCTTAATGATCTGAAGGGCCGCCTCACCAGCCTTTGTATTGCACACAATGGTGAGAGCCAGAAAGATAATCCATATTACTATAAGGAATTTAACTGCCCCCAGCAACGCTCCTGCTACCTTGTTCATGCCATGCAGCACAGGTAATCTCGTCACAAGATTCAGCATCCATGTGATACTCCTCACCATAATCGTCGACATCAGCAGAGAAATCAGGAAAGAAATTCCGTTCACTGCCATTCTCGCCAGATATTGAGCAATATAATCCGAAAATGTAGTTACAGCCAAATACTGGTAACTGTCAGAATTATTATTCTGAACCAGTCCATTTCTCAGCAGCTCCGGGAGATTCATTTCATTTATAAATTCAGTCTGGCTTTCTCCACTGCCTGTCCATATGCTGTATTCCTCTCCTACAAACTCCCGGCAGCTTTCCTGTACTTTTTCATAAATTGATGTATTTTCCCGAATAAACTCATTTACATAAGGATTTATAAACCACACGATCGCCATCGACAGAAAAACACATACAAGCGAAACCAGTTCTTTTATCAGTCCCCGCCTATAACCTCTGACACATGCAGCCGCCAGAAAAAGTATCGTAATGACTCCGGCCCACGTTAAAGCCATTTTCATCCTCCTAACTAAGTTTTATTATCTCTACACCGCTGTCCAATACCAGAAGATATCTGTTCATTCCGATTTTGAAGAAATCTTTGATCGTTCCATCCACACTGCCAAGATATTTCTGTACTCCCCTGCTGTTCATTACACACATCTGGGAACTGTTGTACATCAGAATATTTCCACCGCTTAATTTAATCGTCGTATATGGAATATTGAAGTTTTCTTTGAATTTCAATTTGCCATCTGTAGTATAAACTTCCATTGTATACTGTTTGTCTTTACTGTCATTCTTAAACACAAGACCAATCATATCATTATCATAAAAAGTACTGACAATTTCTTTATCTACTTTTACTGTTTTTACTTCCTTCGGAATCTGGCTTCCATGATAAATTGTAAATCCATTATCTTTAAGTGCTACAGACCGGTTATTATCAAGATACTGGATCTGCGGAACTACCACGCCTTCATACTTATATCCACTGACAATTCTGTCATCCTCGTTCTGTCCTACATCTCCAAAATTGTAAAATGCCACATAACTGGTCGTATCACTTCCATCTACGAACTGATAGGTTACCATCATGATCACTCCGTCTTCAGATACAGCAATATCAAGGGGATATCCCGGATCATCTATCTTCGTCTGATTTTCAGCAATCAGACTTCCATCTGTACCATAAAAATCAATCCATGTATCATCTCCGCCATCCAGGATTGCCGCAACAAGACCGCTTTTGGATACTTTTGCTTTGACAATACTGTAAGAAGTAGTTACACTGCCTGTTTTTCCGGATTTATCATAAATCTCCAAAGTTGTTCCATCTTTATCCGCAATCACCGCACGAGTTCCATTGACATCTGCCACAGGATTCTGCATCTGATAGGTTTCACTCCATAATGTACTCATCTTATCAGAAACAAGCGAAACTCCGTCCGGACTGTATCGAAGGATATTTCCGTCCATTTCAACATAATTTGTAGAAACAATATCCTCCTGCTCACTTGTCTGGACTACTTTATAAGTATGATAGCTTCTCTTCTCTATGTAAAATCCCACAGCCGTTACAGCAGCAGCTATCGCCACCACTGTAATAACTGTCTTTTTCACTACACTTCTTTTGTGGCGGGACAATCTGCGCTCATAATCATCTGCATATTCCTCTTCAGCTCTCTCCCGGGCTTTCGCTTTTCTGTTTCTCTCTGCCTGAAGCTTTTTCTTTTTATGTTTTTTTATTATTTTCTTAAATGTATTTGCCATTTTAGCCTTTACCTTATTTCTCACTTTCATTTTGTTGATTATCAGGTTTCAGTTTTTGCCATTTATTATAGCACAGTTTTCTAAGGTAATACAATTACTTGTCCCGGATAAATGATTTCGTCCGCTGACATCCCATTCAATTTGCAGATCTGACTTATGGCTTCGATACTTCCGTATCTGTCCATACTTATCTGAAAAAGAGTATCGCCGGGCTGAATCACATATGACTCATGGGCTTTTCCCGCTGCTTCGCTGTTTTCCTTCTGCACAGCTTCCCTGACACGTTTCTGTGCTTTACGTTCATCTGCTTCCTGCTGATAGATTTGTTCGGTTTTATCTGCTTTTTCTGTCTTTACATCCGGAAGCTGTTCTGTTTTGTCCGATTTTTGTTCTATATCTGTCTGCTCTGCTGATATTTTTTTCTCTGAAGTATTGTTTTTCTTTTCAGAATTTTCTTTTTCACTGGTGCTTTGATTATTCTCTTCATTATTCTTTTTATTCTTCCCTGCATCATTTTGTATAGTATCTGTCCGGTATTGTTTATGCTGCCTGATAGCTTCATTGTTCGAAGTCCCGACAACAGGAGACGGCGTTATCTCCTCAACGATCACTGAAGAAACCGTCGCGCTCTCCTTTTCGTTCTGTTTTACATTCTGGTAACTTCTGTAAAAATTAACACCCACTGTCAGTACTGCAATTGCCAGACATGCAGTTAATCCATATGAAAAAACAGAAGGAGCTGCCGGCTCCTTCCTGGTTTCCTTTTTATCTGCAATTATTTTGCGAAAATCTTTCACAGCCTGATCTTCATATTTTTCCTGAGGTTCCGGCTGAAGTTCTTCATTTTTGTCGATCATATACGTCTGCATACCGGGATTTTTTTCATAATAAAGATAATACCCTCCCAGACGCACCATTTCATTGTTTTCATAACGGAAAAAAGCATCTTCCCTTTCCTGAGGTTCCATAAGCATCAGGACTTTTTCTCCTCCAAAATGTTTCATGTGTACTTTTGACATCACTTCCGATACTTTCAGGAGAAGCTGAGGCTGTGAAAAGAACCATCCCACAATCTCCTGATCTTCGAAGTACTCCTTCTGGGCTTCCTGTATCTGCTTCCATTGATTTTCCGAAAAATCGATATGATCAGGTGCTGCCTCCATCTCCTCCGCTATAATAGCACCTTTGATAAACAGATAAGCTGTCTGAGAACGCCATTTAAGATTTCCTGTAAGAACTGCCACTCTGGTTTTTGCTTCTCCCAGAGAGTCTTCCGTTCTGGCAAGTCTTACCAGAAATGTGTACACATAGTCCTCCATATAAATCCTGTAATCTTCGGCTGCCAGGCCGATCTGGCGTATATTTCTGGGTAATCCAAACGGTTCCTCACCATTTTGTCCTTCCTGAGATTCGTCCTTATAGATTACTTCTATCATCTCTCATCACCCCTTCGGGTATCAGGATAACACAGATAAATTGCAGATTTTATCACATTGTAAGAGGAATTTACCAGAATTTGGCGACAGATTTTGCACAGTGCATATTTTTATCCCGGTAAGGATATGATGTTATCAGAAGCCTCTTCGCAGCTTGTTGTTATGAAGCAAAGGGACTATAGCAATTAAAAGATATAATCAATAATGTGCTCTCGAAATCTTTTTGTGCAGGTACAATAGAGACTCTGCGAGTACATAATACGATCAGGGAGGTTTTATGGTATTTTATGTGGACTCACAGAAAAGCAGTTCTGCTGAGGAAATCGCTTTTCTTTTAAATAAATGTATTCTTCAATATCCCGGCAGATGGTCGGAACTGGTTTTTCTGTGTATCGGAAGTGACCGCGTGACAGGAGACTGTCTCGGTCCCTATATCGGACACCAGTTACTTGAACATCTGAATACGGACACTCATGGCGTTTATGTTTACGGTACCCTGAAAAGCCCCGTACATGCTTTAAATCTTTCCAGAATTTCCCGCCAGATCAAAATTCTGCATCCCGAAGGTCTGGTTATTGCAGTGGATGCCTCCCTTGGACAAAAAAAGCACCTGGGGTATGTGACCATCGCAGATGGTGCACTTTACCCAGGTGCTGCAGTTCAGAAAGAACTTCCTCCTGTTGGTGATATCCATATCACAGGGATTGTAAACATTGCAGGTGTACTGGAACAGCTAACCCTTCAGACTACCCGCCTGTCTACGGTAATCTCTCTGGCAGATACCATCACACAGGGAATCGTAAATTATACAAATTCTTTGATCTGTTTGTAGATGCCTTCTGCATCAAGACCATATTTCTCAAGAAGAGCTGTGGCAGGACCGGATTCTCCGAATACATCATTTACACCGATACGTTTTACAGGTACAGGTGCTTTCTCAGACAGGCATTCGCATACTGCTCCGCCAAGTCCGCCGATTACTGAATGCTCTTCTACAGTTACAACCTTGCCTGTTTCTTTGGCTGCTGCAACTACAAGTTCTTCATCCAGAGGCTTAATCGTATGGATATTGATTACTTTTGCATCTACGCCGTCTGCCGCAAGCTTCTCTGCAGCTTCAAGAGCAGGAGCTACGCAGAGACCGTTTGCAATGATCGTAAGGTCTTTTCCTTCACGAAGGACAATACCTTTGCCTAATTCAAATTTATAGTCCGGTCTGTCATTGATAACCGGAACTGCCAGACGTCCAAATCTCATATATACAGGACCAACATGCTCATAAGCTGCTTCTACCATAGCTTTTGCTTCAATATCATCAGAAGGGCAGGCAACAACCATTCCCGGAATTACTCTCATAAGAGCAAAATCCTCACAACACTGATGGGTAGCACCATCTTCACCTACAGAAATTCCGCCATGAGTAGCGCCAATTTTTACATTGATCTTCGGATATGCAATAGAGTTACGAACCTGTTCAAAAGCACGTCCTGCTGCAAACATTGCAAATGTGCTGGCAAATGGAACTTTTCCTGTAGTAGCCAGACCTGCGGCAATGCCCATCATATTACACTCGGCAATACCACAGTCAATATGACGCTCCGGAAATTCTTTTTTGAATACGCCAGTCTGAGTAGCTGCAGCAAGGTCAGCGTCCAGAACGACCAGGTTCTCATGTTTCTTACCTAATTCAACCAGCGCAGCACCGTAGCTTGCTCTTGTTGCGATCTTCTTTACTTCTGACATAATGCTTCACCTGCCTTTTCTAACTCTTCCATTGCCTGTGCATACTGCTCGTCATTCGGAGCTTTTCCATGCCATCCAACCTGATTTTCCATAAAGGAAACGCCTTTTCCTTTTACAGTTTTCATAATGATAGCTGTAGGCATTCCCTTAGTAGCTTTTGCTTCATCAAAAGCAGCTCTTAACTGATCCATATCATTTCCGTCTGCAACGTTAATCACATGGAAGTTAAATGCCTCAAATTTCTTATCAATCGGGTATGGAGAACATACTTCATCAACCTTACCGTCGATCTGAAGTCCATTATTATCCACGATCACTACAAGATTGTCCAGTTTTCTGAAGCCTGCAAACATAGCAGCTTCCCAAACCTGGCCTTCCTGAATTTCGCCGTCGCCTAATAAGGTGTATACACGATAGCTTTCATTGCTTAATTTGGCAGAAAGCGCCATACCAACTGCTGCAGAGATTCCCTGTCCCAGAGAACCGCTGGACATATCAACACCCGGGATATGTTTCATATCCGGATGTCCCTGTAAATAGGAACCCAGATGACGAAGAGTCTTCAGATCTTCTTTTGGGAAAAAGCCTCTTTCTGCAAGCGCAGAGTAGTATCCCGGTGCTGTGTGGCCTTTGGAAAGTACGAAACGGTCACGATCAGCCTTCTTAGGATCCTTTGGATCAATATTCATTTCTTCAAAATATAAATAAGTAAACACATCTGCTGCAGACAGAGATCCGCCCGGATGTCCTGCTTTTGCAGAATGTAATGCAGTAACGATGTCTTTACGGACTTCGTTTGCAATTTTCTGAAGTTCTAATTTTTCCATTGTGGTAAATTCTCCTTATTCGCCGAATACTGCTTTATAATCTTTCTGGAATTTCTCAATACCTGCATCTGTCAGAGGATGTTTTGTCATCTGTACGATTACATTGTACGGAACAGTTGCAATGTCAGCACCTGCAAGTGCACAGTCTGTTACATGGATCGGATTTCTTACGCTTGCTGCGATGATTTCTGTCTCGATTCCTGCCACTTCAAAAATCTCAGCGATCTCGCGGATCAGATCAACACCTCTTGTAGAAATGTCATCCAGTCTTCCAAGGAACGGAGATACATAAGTAGCACCTGCTCTTGCAGCCAGAAGTGCCTGGTTAGCAGTGAAGATCAGAGTAACGTTTGTCTTGATTCCTTCTGCATGAAGAACCTTAACTGCTTTCAGACCTTCTACTGTCATAGGAATCTTAACAACCATATTCGGATGAATGGCTGCAATCTCACGTCCCTCTTTGATCATTCCTTCTGCATCTGTTGTAGTAGCTTTTACTTCACCGCTGATCGGTCCGTCTACGATAGATGTGATCTCTTTGATTACTTCCTTGAAATCCCTTCCTTCTTTTGCGATAAGAGACGGATTTGTGGTAACACCACAGATTACACCCATATCATTAGCTGCCTTAATATCTTCTACTTTTGCTGTGTCAATAAAAAATTTCATGTTCTTAACCCTCCTGATTTTTGCTTGTCATAATCGTTCATTGATCTTATGGTTTCATTATAACAGACTTTACATTCAGGTCAAGCGTGGCAAAAGATTATTAATAATTTCATTATTAATAATCGCATGTTTTATTAATTCTTTATTTTTCAGTCAAAGCATATATTCGTTGTTATCAACATGCAATATACAATATGTTTTATAACCATTTCTTTTCGTAACTGTTCGCTGTCTTTGCTGTTGCAGGAAACCTCCGTCAGAAATCATTTCTGATATCGGATTTCAGCCGCACATCCTGAAATTTTGGTACGTTTCCAGAAAATGCCTGCCGGGTAGATATTCGCAATCTACCTCGCCACGCAGCTCTATACCAAATAACTGTTCTGCAGTTTCGATAAATTATTATTAATAATTTTCATTCGACGTATTTAATTATTTTTTTTGGTTCTGATATACCCCGTAGTGCGTCTCGCTATCAGCTTGGGGGTATATTCAATATTATAGAGACTGACAGGAGCAGAATCTGTGAGAAAACGGTCCTGCTCATCGATTTTGCGCAGTATAATATCACAGGCATCTCTGCCTTTAAGGGCTACGAAATGATCGATCGTAGTAAGCGAGATCTTCCGTATTCCCGAATAAAAGATATTATCGCACCCAATCACCGATACATCCTTGGGTACATGAATCCTTGCTTCATGGAGAGCATCCAGCGCACCAATAGCCATCATATCATTCTGGCCTGCAATAGCTGTAAATTCCCTGCCTTCATCCAGAAGCTCCATAGTAAGCTCATAACCCATCGAATATTCCGAATCCATCCGCGGGATCTGCATATCGATAGCTTCATCCGCAGCCTTAATGATCACATGATCCTTCAGGCCTTCTTTCTCAAACTCTTTCACAAAACCATTTACACGTTTTGTTCTCTGCCATTGTCTCCTTGTCAGGGGCGGAGTGATAAACGCTACATCTCTGTGCCCCAGATCAAGCAGATGTCTTGCCATCATCCTTCCCACAACTGTATTATCCTGATTAATGGCATCTATAGTTGTAGTTTTCTCTTTATTACTGATGATAACCAGTGGGATTGTCTGCGCCAGTTCCTCTACCTGCTGCTGAAAATCCGGATTTGGATTACAGCAGTAGATAATGCCAAGCGGCTCTATTGTACCCATCATGCGCAGATACTTCTCCTCCAGACGGGGATCTCTCTGTGTATTACAGATAAAGACACCATATCCCTGCTTGTTCGCCACTGCTTCAATCCCCTGCAGAAGCAATACATAATACGGGCTTGTAAGCGTAGGGCAAAAAACAACGATCAGCTTCTCTTTCCGGCTTTCTTTTCTGTTCTTTCGTCCGGGAAGATGATAGCCTAATTCTCTGGCTGCCTGCTCTACCTTCTCCACTGTTTCTCTGGAAAAAGAAACATTATATTTCTTATTCAGGACCATGGAAACAGTTGCCTGGGAGACTCCTGCCCTCTTTGCCACGTCAGAAGAAGTTGCTTTCTTTTTAGACAAAGTGATGCCTCCTTTTCCGATGATCTTTTGTCAGAACAGTAACCTTAAAGCTCCACACGCCCCTCAAGAGCACGTAAAAGAGTCACTTCGTCAATATATTCCAGATCTCCTCCTACCGGAACTCCGCTTGCGATCCTGCTGACTTTGATCCCGGTAGGTTTGATCAGCTTACTGATATACATTGCCGTTGTTTCCCCCTCCAGACTGGAGTTGGTAGCAATGATCACTTCCTTTACCTCATCCTTTGCCAGACGCTGCATGAGTTCTTTCAGTTTGATATCATCCGGCCCGATTCCAAGCATTGGAGAGATTGCACCATGAAGAACATGATAAACGCCATCAAACTTGCCTGTTTTTTCATAAGCTGCAAGATCTCTTGTATTCTCTACCACCATGATCACTGAATGATCGCGCTTATCATTGCTGCAGATGGGACAGATCTCTCTGTCTGTCAGAGTACAGCAGCACTTGCAATACTGTACATTCTCTCTGGCACCGGTAATGGAAGAGGTAAGCTGCTCTACCTGATCCTTTGGCATATTCACGATATGAAATGCCAGTCTCTGTGCTGATTTCGCACCGATTCCCGGAAGATGGGAAAGCTGCTCGATCAGCTTATTGATATGACTGCTGTAGTATTCCATCAGAATGGAAGACCTCCGCCAAGTCCGCCCAGACCACCTGTCAGTTTAGACATAACAGCTGTAGATTCTTCTTCCACTTTGCGAAGTGCTTCGTTTGTAGCTGCAACGATGAGATCTTCCAGCATTTCGATGTCATCCGGATCTACAACTTCCTCCTGAAGCTTTACTTTTGTCACCTCTCTCTTACCGGAGATAGTTACCTCTACAGCTCCGCCTCCTGCAGTAGCCGTAAATTCTTTCTCTTCCAGAGCTTTCTGGTTCTCTTCCATCTGGCGCTGCATTTTCTGCGCCTGTTTCATAAGATTATTCATATTTCCCGGCATACCCATTCCCGGGAATCCTCCACGTTTTGCCATTTGTGATGTCCTCCTTGCTATTTATTGCCTTATTATTTACTGCCTTTTCCTGTCCGGAGAATATTTAGTTACTGTTCACTCCGTTCACAGTAACGTAGCCAAAATTCATTCCAGATTGC
>ENA-OZBR01001357-OZBR01001357.1-human-gut-metagenome-genome-assembly--contig:-NODE-1357-length-9560-cov-4.727933_pt1 | contig 9560 bp, 9 predicted proteins | sample MGYA00243981_ERZ653524 | MGnify/ENA primary metagenome ERZ653524 (study PRJEB26926, sample SAMN06165084) | human gut metagenome | biome: ENVO:00009003; feature: ENVO:2100002; material: ENVO:00002003...
GATGTGTATAAGAGACAGATAATACATCATAATATGAGAAAAAACGGAGCTCAAATGAGCTCCGTTTTGTTTTTTAAGTCTTAAATATTGACGGATTATGCCGTGTCTTATTTCAAAAACTTGATGATTTCAAGTGCGGCGTTAATGTCGCCCTCAACCTTAAGTTTGCCTGTTGTGAAAGCTACGATTGGGTCAAGTTTGCCGTTTATAAGTTTTATGAAATTTGTGCCGTTCATAATGAGAATTGCGTTTCTGTCGTAATACTCATAAGGCTCAACATGTACCTTGCCGTCCTTAATTTCTATATAGAAAATACCATTAACGGATTTGCCCTCGATATTAATTTGAAATGCGAGGGTGCCCGGCACGGAAGAAACATCAATATCATAAAACTTGTTTCTTGCCGCTTCAACGATTGATTCATATGTCATTGCCACAATAAATACCTCCGATAATTTGATGATACAATTTTACCATATTTTGCCTGCAATATCAAGGCATTTAGAAAAGCAATATAACTGTAAATTTGACAAAAAGATTTATTTTACCGTATATCCTGCGTCCTCAATTGCCTTTTTAACGGCTTGCATATCGGGCTCTGCCGTGCAGGTTATAACTGCATTGTTATTCTCGTGGCTCGGCTTTGCCTCCTGTATTTCGGGGAACGCTTCGAGAATCTTTTTAACCGTTGCCTCGCAGTGAGGGCACATCATACCTTCGATATTGATTGTTTTTATGATAGTTTGTGACATGGTTGAAAACTCCTTTAAATCTAAATCAATTTTTTTATTTTTTCTGTCATGCTTTGCGCTGTGGATATTGACAAGATTGAGTCGCAATGCATTTGTGACAACGCAAAAACTTGAGAGGCTCATCGCCGCCGCACCAAACATCGGGTTAAGCGTCCAGCCGGTAAGCGGAATCCAACAGCCTGCGGCAAGCGGAATACCTATTACATTATATATAAACGCCCAAAACAGATTTTCGTGAATGTTGGTGAGCGTTTTACGGCTGAGGCGAATAGCCGTCGGAACATCCGAAAGCCTGCTGTTCATCAAAACGACATCTGCGGCGTCGATTGCAATATCGGTGCCTGCGTCAATAGCGATGCCTATATCGGCACGAGTAAGCGCCGGAGCATCGTTTATACCGTCGCCGACCATTGCGACCTTGCCGTATTCCATAAGGCGGCGGATAACACCCTCCTTGCCGTCGGGCAGAACATCGGAAATAACGGCATCAACACCGACCTGCTTTCCGATAACCTCGGCGGTGCGATGATTGTCGCCAGTGAGCATAACAACCTTGATGCCCATTTTTTGAAGTTCTGCGACAGCGGCAGGGCTGTCCTCCTTAATAACATCGGCAACTGCGATAATGCCGAGTAATTTGTTATTTTTCATAAACAGCATCGGCGTTTTTCCCTGCGAGGCAAGCTCATTTGCTTTTTGCCCGACATCGGAGGGCATATTATCAATCTTTGACGAAATAAACTTAAAAGCGCCGCCGATTAACTCGTCATCGCCCATATTTGCGCTGAGTCCGTTACCTGCGATAGCCTTAAAATCGCTGACAGGCATTGCGGCAACATTATTTTTTGCGCCGTATTCCGTGATTGCCTTTGCAAGCGGGTGCTCACTGTTTGACTCGAGCGAGCAGGCAACCGTCATAAGCTCCTCCTCGGTACAACCGAGCGGCACTATATCGGTAACCTTCGGCTTGCCTTGAGTGATTGTGCCGGTTTTGTCGAGAGCGACAATTTGTATTCTGCCCGTTTCTTCAAGCGATGCGGCGGTTTTAAACAAAATGCCGTTTTTTGCGCCCTTACCGTTTCCGACCATAACGGCCACCGGAGTTGCCAAACCGAGCGCACACGGACAACTGATTACGAGCACCGAAATCGCCCTTGCAAGCGAAAAGCCGAATGATTTGCCGACAGCAATCCATACTATGAATGTAACAACGGCTATACAGATTACGGCAGGGACAAACACGCCGGAAACCTTGTCTGCGATTTTTGCAATCGGCGCCTTTGTAGCGGCGGCATCGCTGACCATTTTGATTATCTGCGAAAGTGTTGTATCCTCCCCTACTCTTGAAGCCTCGCATTTGATGAATCCCGACTGATTGATTGTGGCGGCTGAAACGGTGTCGCCCTGCACCTTATCGACCGGGATGCTTTCACCGGTGAGTGCAGATTCGTCAACGGCGGTTGAGCCGTCGATAATAACAGCATCAACCGGTATGCTTTCGCCGGGGCGAACAACAAATATATCGCCCTTTTTAACCTGCTCGACCGGGAGTATTTTTTCAATGCCGTCAACGATGACATTTGCCGTTTTAGGTGTGAGCGACATAAGTCCCTTAAGTGCATCTGTTGTTTTGCCCTTTGAATGAGCCTCGAGCATTTTGCCGACCGTAATAAGCGTCAAAATCATTGCGGCGGATTCGAAATAAAATTCGTCCATATAGGACATTGCCTTTTGCATATCCCCTGCCGCTTGGGCAACAGTCATTGCAAAAAGCGCATAGGTGCTGTATGCAAACGAGGCGCCCGAGCCGAGGGCAACAAGCGTGTCCATATTAGGTGATTTGTGAATAATTCCCTTAAAGCCGTTTATAAAAAACTTTTGATTAATTACCATTATAATAATGGCAAAAAGCATTTCTGCAAGACCCATTGCAACATGGTTGCCGTTCATAAACGATGGAAGTTTCCACCCCCACATCATATGCCCCATTGATATATACATGAGCGGGAGCAAAAACACAATTGAGGCAATCAGTCGGTTGCGAATTTTCGGCGTTTCGGTGTCCTTAAGCGGCTCATCGTCTGCAACGGCACCGGTTTTTTTGCCGTCTTTAAGTGACGCGCCGTAGCCTGCCGCCTCAACGGCGGCGATAATATCGGACGGAGCGGCAGTGCCGTCAACGCCCATTGAATTTGTAAGCAGGCTGACCGCACACGAGGTTACGCCGTCAACAGCGTTTACCGCTTTTTCCACCCTTGCGGAGCAGGCGGCACAGCTCATACCTGTTACATTATACTGTGTCATAAAATCACCTCAAATACTTTATTTCATAAGTTTTTGAAGAGTATTAAGCAAATCATCGACAGTTTCGGTTTTGCCGGCTTTAATATCATCGGTAACGCAGGTTTTTATATGCTCCGACAAAAGCTGCTTGTTGAATGAATTAAGTGCGGCTGTTGCAGCGGCAACCTGTGTGATAATATCGGTGCAATAGGCATCGTTTTCAACCATACCCTTTATGCCGCGGATTTGACCCTCGATTCTGTTAAGACGATTTATAAGCAATTTATGCTCTTCGTCACTGCGCTGTTTTGTTTTGTGACAGCAACAGTCTTTTTTATCTTCCATAAATTCCACATCCTTATGCCACAATAATATACCCTTAGGGGGTATTTGTCAAGAGCAAAATTTAAAATAACTGCGGCAATGCGGCTCAGATTGATTTTGTATTTTTTTAGGAAAGTCAAAAAAAGTCAAAAAAATTTCAAAAAAGTTATTGACTTTTATTGACCTTTGTGATATAACAACAATTGAAGGACAAAGAAAGTCAAAGTCAGAGAATTGAATTAACAGTGACTGTTGACCTAATGCCTACCCAACTGAAAGAAGATGATTAAAAAATGAAAATGTCCGATATAATAACCGATATGATTCTTGATATGTTTGACGATTCGACATCAAGCGTGCAAATCCAACGAAACGATTTAGCAAACAGAATCGGCTGTGTTCCGAGTCAGATAAATTATGTCATAACATCAAGATTCACACCGGAGGCAGGATACAGAATCGAAAGCCGCAGAGGCGGCGGCGGATATATTTTAATCACCCGTGCAGACAGCAAGCAAACAGCGTTGATGGGGCTTGTAAACAGTATCGGCGATGAAATTGACGAACGCACCGCCAAGGCAAACCTTTATAACTGCCACTATCAAAAACTGATTGACGACAAAGCAACTAACATGATGGCCGCCGTGATGAACGAAAGCAACTTTAAAGGACTGTCGCCGCAGGCGGCAAACCAAGTAAGGGCAAAGCAATTAAAGCAAATGCTCCTTGCATACATTAATTGACGACACTATACAATAATATAGGAGGAAATAATTATGAAATGCACACATTGCCACGAAAAAGAGGCAAACACACATATTAAAAGAACAATCAACGGAGTCACACAGGAAATGTATCTTTGTGAAGACTGTGCAAAAGAACTCGGTGTAATGGACGAATTTGCATTTGAGCCGTTGAGCATGGACAATTTCTTCGGAAACCTTTTGGGTGCGGGAGTTTCGGCACTCAATTCGCTTACGGGAATCGACAGATGCTCAAGCTGCGGAACATCATTCACCGACATTATCAATTCGGGCAGAGTAGGCTGCGCAGACTGCTATACAAAGTTTGAAGATAAGCTCGAGCCGAGCATTGAAAAGCTGCACGGCAGAACAAAGCATATCGGCAAATTTGTGACATACAGTGAAGAGGCAGAGCCGAAAAAAGATGACAGTGCTCCGAAAAAATCTGAGCCGAAGAGCGAGATTGAAAAGCTCAAAGAGGATTTGAAGCTCGCCGTTAAGGAGCAGCGTTTTGAGGACGCGGCTGTTATACGCGACAAAATCAAGGATTTAACACAGGAGGGCTGATAAATGAGCAAATGGTACCAAGGCAACGGTAAAAATTCGGATGTAGTATTGTATTCAAAGGTGAGATTGGCAAGAAACCTTGCGGATATGCCGTTTCCGAACAGAATGAGCAAGGAAATAAAGCGGTCGGCGACAAAAAAAATTTACGCAACGCTGAAAAGCAGCGAAGTTGCGCAGGAATTTGATGTAATCGACCTGTCGGCAGTGAGCAAAATCAAAGCCGTGTCATATGCGGAAAAGCAACTGATAAGCGCAGATTTTGCAAAGCAACGCGAAACATCCGCATTTATGCTGTCAAAAGATGAAGATGTGTCGATAATGATTTGCGAGGAAGATCATATCAAAATCAACTCGTTCGCACCGGGTCAAGACCTTGACGCGGCATACGAAAAAGCAGACAAAATCGACGATATATTTATCGACAATCTTAAAATCGCATTTTCAAATAAATTGGGATTTTTGACGGCGTCGCCCATCAATTTGGGCACCGGGCTTAAGGCATCGTTTGCACTGCACCTGCCTGCGCTTGCACAAAGCAACGCGATTTACAAGCTTTCGGCGATGGTCGGAAAGCTTGGCTTGTCACTGCGGCCGCTTTATCAAAACGGCAACGGCGACATATACATTTTGTCAAACCAAATCTCTCTCGGCATAACCGAAAAGGGCGCGATTGACAACGCAAACGCAATTTGCGACCAAATCGTAAAGCAGGAGAGAGGCGCAAGAGATCAACTCAAAGATAATTTTGAGTTTGAAGATAAATTATACAGAACTTTGGGCATACTTAAATCGGCAAGACGACTTGACACGCCCGAGTTTTTAAACAGCATATCGCTTGTTCGACTCGGAATATCGCTTGGATATTTTGACATTGAATACAAAACAATAGGCGAAATGCTTTACACCCTGCAAAACGCATCGCTCATCGACAGCGCAAAAACGCCGCTGACAGAGCAAATGTGCGAAAAGCTCAGGGCAGAAATTGTAAGAGAGAAAATAGATTAAGGCGGATAAAAAATCCGTCCAACAGGAGGGATTATTATGTATAGATTTAATTCTTTCACACAAAAAGCAAATGAGGTACTTAACCTCGCAATAAAGGCCGCAGAAAACTACGGTCACAACTATGTAGGCAGTGAGCATATTTTGGTCGGCCTGCTTAAAGAGGGTACCGGCTTGGGTGCCGCAACACTTAACGAAAACGGAATAACACTTGACGATGTCGACAGGCTTATCAAAGAAGAAATCGGAGTCGGAAACCCGACAAGGCTTTCACCCGATGACTTCACACCGAGGTCAAAAAGAATCATCGAGCTTTCGTTCCAAATTGCAAGAGGTATGATGCACTCGTTCGTGGGAACGGAGCATCTATTAATATCGCTTGTTAAGGAAAGCGACTCGTATGCAGTAAGATTCATTAACGAGCTTGGCGTTGATGTCAACCAACTTCTCGAAAATCTGATTGAATCGCTCAACAGCGGCGAAAGCGACGCAAAGCAAGGCACAAAGGGCGCAAGAAAAGGCAAAACAAAGACCCCTACCCTTGACGAATTCGGCAAAGATTTGACCGAGCTTGCAAAGCAGGGCAAAATCGACCCGGTTATCGGCAGGGACGAAGAAATCAAAAGAGTTATCCAAATCCTTTCGCGTAGGAGCAAAAACAACCCTTGCCTTATCGGTGAGCCGGGTGTCGGCAAAACCGCTATCGCAGAAGGTTTGGCACTTAAAATCGTTCAAAACGAGGTGCCCGAACTTTTGAAAGGTAAAAAGATTGTTGCACTTGATTTGACATCAATGGTTGCAGGCACAAAATACCGCGGCGACTTTGAGGAAAGAATCAAAAAAGCAATGGACGAGGTTATTGCCGCAAAGGACATTATCCTTTTCATTGACGAGGTGCACACAATTATGGGCGCAGGTGCCGCAGAGGGCGCAGTTGACGCCGCAAACATTCTTAAGCCGGCACTCGCAAGGGGCGAAATTCAGGTTATCGGCGCAACCACAATCAACGAATACAGAAAGAATATTGAAAAAGACGCCGCACTTGAAAGAAGATTCCAGCCCGTCACCGTAGGTGAGCCGACAGAGGACGAGGCAATCGAGATTTTAAGAGGTCTTCGCGACAAATACGAGGCACACCACAAGGTAAAAATCACCGACGAGGCAATTAACAGCGCAGTTAAACTTTCGTCAAGATATATCGCAGACAGGTATTTGCCCGACAAGGCAATCGACCTTGTTGATGAGGCAGCGTCGGCAGTAAGACTCAACGCGCAAACTGCGCCGCAGAACCTTAAGGACATGGAAACGGAAATCAAACGCCTTGAGCAGGAAAAGCAATCCGCTATCACTGCACAAGACTATGAAAACGCCGCAAAAATCCGTGACAAGCAAAAGAGTCTTCAGGATTTGCTTGACGGCGAAAAGGACAAGTGGAAGAACTCGTCCTCTCATGAAGTAAAATCCGTTACAGCAGAGGACATTGCCGAGGTTGTATCAAGTTGGACAAAAATTCCCGTAAGTCAGCTTACAAAAGAGGAAAGCGAAAGACTGCTTAACCTTGAAAAGATTTTACACGAAAGAGTTGTCGGTCAGGACAAGGCTGTTTCGGCAATTGCAAAAGCAATCCGCCGCGGCAGAGTAGGGCTCAAAAACCCGAAAAGACCGATTGGCTCGTTTATCTTTCTCGGTCCTACCGGTGTAGGTAAAACAGAGCTTTGCAAAACGCTTGCGGAGGCTATGTTCGGCGACGAAAACGCTATAATCAAGCTTGATATGTCGGAATACATGGAAAAGCACACGGTATCTAAACTTATCGGCTCGCCTCCGGGATATGTAGGCTTTGACGAGGGCGGTCAATTGACCGAAAAAATTCGCCGCAAGCCGTACAGCGTAGTTCTTTTTGATGAAATTGAAAAGGCTCATCCCGATGTTTTCAACATTCTTCTTCAAATTCTTGAAGACGGTGTTTTGACAGACTCACAGGGCAGAAAAGTTTCGTTCAAAAATGCTATTATCATTATGACATCAAATGTCGGCGCAAGCAAAATCACCGACCCTCAAAGGTCGCTTGGATTTGGCGAAAAGGGCGACGAGCACAAGACAATTGAAGAGCTTGTAACTGCCGACCTCAAAAAGACATTTAAGCCCGAATTTCTCAACAGGCTTGACGGAATCATCGTATTCAATCAGCTTGAAAAGGCAGACATTGAGGAAATTGCAAGGAGAATGCTCAAGACTCTTACAAAGAGAGTTAAGGACATGGACATTGACATTTCCTTTACCGACAGCGCAGTTTCGGCACTTGCCGACGAGGGATTTGACAAGGTTTACGGTGCAAGACCGCTCAGACGCGCAATTCAATCAAAGATTGAGGACACATTGAGCGAACTTATACTCGAAAGCAAAGTTAAAGCCGGCGACAAATGCGAAGTCGACTTTGCAAACAATGAATTTGTATTTTCGGCAAACGGCAATGTTATCGGCGAGGAAAAAGCCGACATCAAGACTGACACAAAATCCGACAGTGAGTCTGCAGAAGATGCAAACAAAGTCGAACAAGTTGACGGCGAACAAACCGAAAACTAAGTAAAACAACGACGCTCGGAGCTTTTAAGCCCCGAGCGCCTTTTGTTTTTTATTCAATTAGCAACCGCAACCGCAGTCGTTGCAGCCGCAGCCGCCGAAGCCTCCACAGCCGCCGCAAAGAATAAGGATAATGATAAGGATAATAATCCAAGAGCCACATCCGTTATTACAGTTATTGCAACCCATAAACGAACCTCCCTTCCCTTTTCTAACTCATACTATGAAAAGGAGGTTTGTTGTGTTACAACAAAGTCAGATGCGAACATCTTTGTTTCAGACTATTCCGCCGTTTACACCGAGAATTTGACCCGTAACATACGGATTTTCGGCAAAAAAGAGGACAGCCGACGCGATTTCATTGGGAGTGCCGAAGCGACCGAGCGGAACCTGCTCGGCAAGTTCATTTTTATCAAAACACTCGTTCATACGGGTGTCGATAATTCCGGGAGCAACGCAATTGACGGTTATGCCCGACGGCGCAAGCTCCTGAGACAGTGCCTTTGTAAGCCCGATGACGGCTGATTTTGTCATGGAATACAGCGTTTCGCACGATGCGCCGCACTGCCCCCACATTGACGAAACATTTATGATTGCGCCGCTGTGTTTTTTTATCATAGAAAGCGCGGCATATTTTGAGCAAAAATAAACGGCGCGCTCGTTAACGGAGGTTATGGTTTCATAATCCTCGGGTGTGACATCGTTTATCATTTTGATAAGCGAAACTCCTGCGTTATTGACAAGAACATCGACAGAGCCGACCGTATCAAAAAGATTTTTAATATCGTCAAGATTTTTTAAATCGCATTTGACGGCGGTAGCACAATCAATATCGGGCACGGATTTGTTATATGTGGTATAAACATCATAGCCTTTTTGGCTGAACAAAAGTGCACACGCCCTGCCTATTCCTGTGGCGCCGCCTGTGATAAGAGCTTTTTTCATACAATTGATTCCTTTATTAAGACAATACTGCGGAGATTATCCGCCAAAATACAATCATAGCCGAACGTACAGTTAAATATTAACACTAATTATTGAAATTTTCAATCAATTAGTATATAATTATCAAACAATAATTTAAAGTTGGTGACAAAATGGATAAAGAATTTTACACTATTTCTGTTTATGTAGACAAGGACGAAAACTTAATCGGTATCCCTTGCGGTGAAAGCGACAAATATGGCATTGCCGATATTGACACGGTTATGCTGCTTAAAGCACCGTACACCGACAAGGCACTTGAAAACTATATTAACCTGTCTCTTATACACATCTGACGCTGCCGACGAAGCTAGAAGTGTAG
>ENA-OZBR01001377-OZBR01001377.1-human-gut-metagenome-genome-assembly--contig:-NODE-1377-length-9434-cov-4.767566_pt1 | contig 9434 bp, 7 predicted proteins | sample MGYA00243981_ERZ653524 | MGnify/ENA primary metagenome ERZ653524 (study PRJEB26926, sample SAMN06165084) | human gut metagenome | biome: ENVO:00009003; feature: ENVO:2100002; material: ENVO:00002003...
AAATATTTGTGACAACAGGTGTGATCAAAGATGGATTTGGATCTATGAAAGCATCAGATACTTATTATGAATCAGGAACTGGAAGTACCACATATCATCCATTTTCAATTAAGAAGAGATCTGCGGTGGAATTTAACATTTCAGCGATCGATCGAAACAGTGGGATCACTTATGCACACATCGAAAAGAAAGAAAACGGACAATGGAAAAGAATCGATGATACGGTAAAGATCAAGCCAGCATCTTATGATGATGATTTTGTTCATGGATTGACTAAAGGTGAATATCGCCTGGCGATCAAAGCACCGACAATACAGTTAAATGCAGTCTCATATACAAGCAGTTCTAAAAGTAAAAAGGTAGCATATAAGAAATCAAAGGCAAAGAAGATCAAACTGGATGGACAAACATCGAATATATATACAACAGGAGAGAAAACTTCAAGATGGTATAAAATAAGTATTACATCTACAAAGAAGAAAAGAATTCTGAATCTTGGAAAGAACACGGTTTCAGGAGGATACAAGTTTACAATTTATAAAAAGGGAAAGAAAAAAGCAATTAAAACAATTAAGGTAACAGGAAATGCAAATGCGAAGATAGCGAAAATGCCAAAGAAAAAAGGAACATATTATATCAGAATCTCAAAGCTTACAAAGAAAACAAATGGAACGTATGAAATAGGGTATTATTAATCCAAATCAAAATATAAGGAGGAATTTCTATGGCAAGAAGGGGAATCAAGAAAATGGGAGCAGTTCTGATAGCAGCAGGTTTAAGCATTGCAATGTGTAGCCCATCAGTATCTGCAAATGTAAGGACAAATATTAATACAGACAAGATAACACAGAAAAAGACAGCCAGATATGTTGAACCAGAAGAATGGAACAAAGAGGAATTGACTGCATATCAGTTTGATTCAGAAGTAGATATGATGAAATATCTGGTGAGCGGTGGAATGCATTTATATAATAAGAATTATAAAGGCAGTGACCGCTGGGTAAAGATTAAAGTTGCAGATCCAGGGCTGTTTATGGTTGGTGTCGTAAGTAACGATGAGACAAAAATACCAGTATATGATGCGTCAAAGAAAAGAATTATAGTAAATAATTTAAATGATGGCGGGGACAAAGAATATGTAGGTATCGTGAAAACAGGAGATGAATTTTATGTAAAACTGCCAGAGAAGATAGACAAAGTGATCATTTTAACTGGTGTGATCAAAACCGAATTTACTTCTATGGCGAATCAGAAAAGTTATTATGAACTTGGAAAAGGGACAACAACCTATCATCCATTTTCCGTAGCGAAACGCTCAAAAGTACAATTTGATATTACATCCATCGGAAAGAAACATGAAAAAGTTGGAGTATACATTGAGAAAAATGTAAATGGGACATGGAAAAAAGTCGGATATGGCACAACGGTAAAACCAGATAAATATGACAGTGCATTGCTCTATGGATTAGAGGCAGGAAAATATCGTCTGGCATTAAAAACACCAAAAGATCAGATCATTAATGTAGAATATACAAGGGACAAATCAAAGAAAAAGGCAGCCTATAAGAAATCAAAAGCGATCAATCTAAAATCAGATATTGACAGTATATATACTTCCACAGAAAAAGCAGCGCGTTGGTATAAGGCTTCTGTTTCATCTACCAAAAAAAGAAAAGCAGTTACATTGTCCAAAGATTCTGTGGGTGGAGGTTTTAAATTCTGTATTTATCAAAAAGGAAAACGGTTAAAAACAGTAAAAGTCACAAAGAATGATAAAGTTAAGACAGTAAAACTTCCAAAGAAAAAAGGAGCATATTATGTGAAAGTTACGAAACTTACAAGCAAAACAACGGGGGCATATTATTTGGGAACGTATACATATTAAGAATCACAAGGAGGGAAACTGGATGAAAAAAATGAAAAGTAGGTCATTTCGTATTCTTATGGCAGCAGTCATATCAGCAGCGATGCTGTGTCCGCAGGTTAAAGTATCAGCAGCGGATGGCTTAGTATCAAAAGCAGCTACATCATATTTTCCGAGTAAAACAGTAATGAAGAAAACAGCAAGAAAAACAGAGCCGGAAGAATGGAATCAAAAAGAAATTAAAGCATACAAATTTGGAACTCTTGAAGATGCCTTATATTATGCGCTGACTGGCGGGATCAAATATTATGATCAGAATTATTTTAAAAATCCAGATCTGATCAAGCTCACTCCAGTAGAATCAGGAGCTTTAGGACTGGCAGTTGTTGGGGATAATAAACAGGAAGCAATTCTATATGATTCCAATAAAAAAATGATCAAGAAATTGCCACTGTCCTATGTAAAGGCGCAGGTAAATGCAGGAGAAACTTATTATATAGAGTTTCCAAAGAACTGTAAAGAAGGATTGATCACAGCTTACGTATTACAAAATGAATGTGGTGGGTTAGCAAAAAACGACCTCAATATGCAAAAAGGTGAAGAAAAAGAAACTTATCACACATTTAAAATGACAAAAAGAGGATTTGCAGGTTTTGTTGTTGCATCCATGGTAGAAGATGGTGGAAATACAAGCTATAAAGTTCAGAAAAATGAAAAAGGAAAATGGATCACAATCGGAAGAACAAAGTCATTTAAACCAACAAACGAAGACGAAACACAGATTGCAGTAGGTTATGGACTTAGTAAAGGAAATTACCGTCTAGTATTGAAGGCTCCAAAAGAGCAGCTCAATACAATGTTGTATACGACAAAAAATTATGCCAAAAAGAAAGTTGCCTATAAGAAATCCAAAGCAAAGAATCTAAATGCAACAGAGATGTATACAATGAATGAAAAAGCAGCCCGTTGGTATAAAGTATCTGTAAAATCTAGCAAAAAGCAAAGCAAATTGAAGATTTTAACAGTTGCAGATCAAGGTGGATTTAAGTTTACGATCTATGAGAGAGGTAAGAAAAAACCAGTTAAGACAGTAAAAACATCTGCAAAACACTTAGAAAAGACAGTAAAACTTCCAAAGAAAAAAGGAATGTATTATGTCAAAGTAAGCAAGCGTACTAAGAAGACAAATGGATACTATGAGATTAAGAAATAACGGTTAGAATAGAACGTCAAAAAAGGAATTGTCAGAAAAGACAGTTCCTTTTTTTCTTAATGAAAAAAAAACTCACTTACTATTCTTGAAACGAAATTAAAAAAATTATAAACTATAGGTTAGGAAATACTAACCTAGAAGGATGAAATAAATGAAACTAAAAAAGTTAATATGCATAGTGATGGTCAGTGTTTTAGGGGTACTATCATTCGCCGGATGTGCCAAGAAACAGGACGAAAAGAAGACAGAAACAAGTAGTGAAGCAAGTACACAGGAAGCAAGTGCGCAAGTTTTTGCCATGGATACCTATATGAATCTGAAAGCATATGGAAAGAATGCGCAAAAAGCAGTGGATGATGCTAAGAGTGAGATTGAGCGATTAGATCAGCTATGGTCAGCAGTAGATAAAAACAGTGAGATCTATCAGCTGAATCAGAAGAAAAAAATGAAAGTATCTGATGAGACATTAGAATTGATCGAATTTGCAAAGAAAAAATCAAAAGAATCAAACGATGCTTTTGATATTTCTATCTATCCGATCGTGGAATTATGGGGATTTCCGACACAGAAATATCGTGTGCCATCGGACAGTGAAATTCAGAAACTTCTGAAAAACGTAAATAGTCAGAAAATCAAAATTAATAAGAAAACAAATGTTGTGACATTAGAGAAGAATATGAAGATTGATCTTGGAGGAATTGCTAAAGGATACACATCACAAAGAATTGCAAAAATCTATAAAAAGGATGGTGTGAAAAGCGGTGTGATCAGTCTTGGTGGTAACGTACAGGCAATCGGAACAAAAACAGATGGAAGCCGATGGAAAGTCGGAGTGCAGTCACCAGATGATACAGAAAGTATGATCGGTGCATATGAAGCTGCTGATGAAGCAGTCATTACATCTGGAGCATATGAAAGATACTTTGAGAAAGATGGGAAAACATATCATCATATCATTGATCCAGCAACTGGAAAACCATCCGAAAAAGATCTGAAATCAGTAACGATTATCAGTAAAAATGGTACATTATCTGATACATTGTCAACAACATTGTTTGTTATGGGGAAGGATAAAGCTATTTCTTACTGGAAGGAACACAGCAAAGAATTCAATATGATCCTTGTTGATGAAAATAATAAGGTATATATTTCACAGGGAATCAAAGATCATTTTAGTTCAGATAGTGATTTTACAGTAATAAAAAAGTAAAACGTTAACAGATAGAAAGAGAGAAGGAAAAACAAAAATGAAGATCATTGATCAGTTAAAGAAAGTCAATCTGATTCAGTTTGTGCCTGCGATTTTTGTGATCAGTCTGGTTGGAAACAGTGTTTTTGGATATACGGCACCAAAGTCAGAAAAATCAAAAAATAATTCTGAAAATCAGGTAGAAGCTGCAACGACACAAGCGAAAAAGAAAACAAAGAAAGCAAATGCTGGGGATATTGATCTAAGCAAGATCAAGGATGGAACTTATGAAGGACAGGCAAACGGATATCGTGGTTTGGTAAAGGTTTCAGTTACTGTAAAAGATCATAAGATCACAGCGATCAAAGTATTAAGTAATTCCGATGATGCCGCATTTTTCAATCGTGCATCAGCAGGTGTGATCAAAAATATTCTGGCAAAGCAGTCATTAAAAGTTGATGTTGTCAGTGGAGCAACTTACAGTTCAAATGGAATCATTAAGGCAGTAAAAAATGCGTTAACAGGGGAAGAAGATAAATCATCCGCAAAAGCAGGCGGATCTTCTGCGAAATCTGCAGGAAGTGTTGGTACAGCGGATGAATCAGGAACATACAAAGATGGTACATTTATTGGAACAGCATCTGGATATCATGGCACTGTAAAAGTTTCTGTGACGATCAAAAAGAATAAGATCAAATCAATTAAAATTTTGGAAAATCATGATGATGCAGCGTATTTTAACCGTGCAAAAGGTATTTTACTTCCATTGATGGTTAAGAAGCAGAGCACAAATGTAGATGCTGTCAGTGGGGCTACATTTAGTTCCAATGGTATTATCAAAGCCGTGCGTAATGCGTTAAGCAAAGCGGCCGTTAATAAATCATCTAGTGACAGTAGTTCTACATCTACAACAAAGGACACAACGAAGAAAGATACAACAGAGAAAGTATCAAGAACATACAAAGATGGTGTTTACGAAGGAACTGGAACAGGATTCAGAGGAAAGATCACTGTCAGTGTTCGTATCAAGAAGAGCAAGATCGTAGAGATCAAACTTGTGAAAAATGAGAAAGATGATGCAGCATATTTTGAACGTGCATGGTCTGAAGTGCCATTTAGTATTATCGCGGTACAATCAGCTAATACAGATAAAGTTGATGCAGTTAGTGGTGCTACATATAGTTCAAAAGGTATCATGGAAGCAGTCAGAGATGCATTAAAGAAAGCATTGGCGAAAAAAGATACGGAAACTACAGTAGAAACAAATAATACGAACAATAGTACAAATGATAATAATACGAATACTGATAATTCATCTGAGGATAATACAACAACTGTACCAACAACACCGACAGATCAAACGTATACAGGAAGTGCAGTATGTGAGCCAGATGAAGATGGAGATTTTGACGCATATGATCTTACTTTAGAAGTTGTAGTTTCATCTGATGGAAAAGTAAAAGGAATCCAAAATATAAAATGGTCAGATAAAAGCATGCAATCATGGTATAAGGATGCGGAAAAAAAGATAGTTCCTCAATTGATCGCAAATGGTTTGGATACATCAAAAAATTATGACGTGGTAACAGGAGCAACATGTTCAAGCAATGCATTGATCAATGCATACAAGAACGCAATTTCAAAGATAAACCAATAGGTAGAGGAACAAAAAAGAGATATGAAACAATTAAAAAAATACAAGTATTTCTTAATGAGACTTCTAAACCTTGTGCTGATCGTTGGAGTATGTTTTGCATATCATAATATTGCAACGATCCGGGCAGAAAAAGAAGCGAAGATCACAGCTGAGAACAGTGGTTCGGGTTCATGGAAAGATGGAATCTATGAAGGCAGTGGTCAGGGATTCGGTGGTCAGATCGTTGTGAGTGTAACCATAAAAAATGGTTCCATCAGCGATATTCAGATCAAGGAAGCGAAAAATGAAGACAGTGCATATTTTAATAATGCAAAAAAAATCATAGATACAATGAAACAAAAGCAGACAGCCGATGTTGATGTAGCCAGCGGAGCGACGTACAGTTCGAAAGGTATCATTGCAGCGGTACGAAATGCTTTGAAGGAGGCGTCATAATGAACCTTAGACAAAAGAGAGATATAAGACGTCTCACCCGGCAGATCATCCAGATCATCTTTTTCCTATGGATGCCGGCATTATATACATCAGCATTTTCTGGTGTGAGGTATGTGATCGAACAGATCAGGGCAGGCAAGCCGATCGAGCAGAATGCATTTCTTGTAATGCTGATCGCATTATGTGGATTTACCATTTTATTTGGCAGATTCTTCTGCGGATATGCCTGTGCATTTGGAACCTTGGGGGATGGAATGTATGCCCTATCCCAATGGGTTCAGAAAAAAGTAAAAAAGAAGCTTCCGTGGGTATCAGAAGAAACAGGACGGAAACTTCAGAAAATGAAATATATAGTGTTATTAGTCTTAATGCTGATTTATGCATTAGGATTTACAAAAAAGTTCCATGGAACCAGTCCTTGGGAAGTATTTTCCATGTTGTACACAGGTAAGATTCCAGACGCCAGTTATTTAGCCGGATGGGTCATCTTTGTACTTATACTGGTAGGTATGTGCCTTAAAGAAAGATTTTTCTGCCAATATCTATGTCCAATGGGAGCTATCTTTGCATGGTTACCGACATTGCCGTTTTCCGTACTCGACAGAGACCGAAGCAACTGCATTCCAAAGTGCCGTGCATGCGAGATCAAGTGCCCTGTAGATCATCAGATCAAAAGGGACCAGAAGAATGGTGGGGAATGTATCCACTGTATGCAATGTGTAGATGTGTGTCCGAAGCAGAACATTCATCTGTGTTCAGGCAAGAAATTAAAAGGAAATGAAATCCTTATTATTCTCCTGAAACTTGTATTGTTTATTGGGGTTTGTATTTTTGCACAAAGTTTGTAAGACAATTGACGAAATAAGAAGGTGTCCAATCCCTTATAAAGGCACCTTTTTTAAAAAACAATAGTTAGTAGAAACTAACTTAATGTGAAAAATTCTCAATTATGGTCAGAACATGCAAAAATCAAGATAAATATACAAAGATATTTCAGTACTTATACCTTTGTATGAAGCTATTAATTTTTATAACTTGAAGGAGGTTCACATGAGAAAAGGAATGTGGAAAAAAGGTTTAACAGTAGCTATGGCTGCTGCAATGTTGGCAGGACCTGTAAGTGTGCCAGCAGTATTTAACAATGGCGTGGCGGTTGTTAAAGCAGATGAAACAAATAAGGGACAAGATGTCTATGTGTTGATGAATATCCCATATGCTGATTTTTATAAGGCAGAATTAAATAATACTGTAAAAGTAGATGCGACAACTTCAGCAACAAAGACAAAAACAAAAAGTACATTAGCCAATGGATCTTATCATGCAGACAATACTGGAGAGCATATTTCAGGAATCACTTATCCTGTAAAGATCAAAGCAGGAACAGATCTATCTAAATTAACAAAAATTACAGACGCTTCTAAAGTTTCAATTACAGTAAATATGAAAGGAAAAGAAACAACAACAGAATATAAAGGCAAAGATGCTTTATTTGAAAGTGCAGATTATTCATATTATGAATTAGGTACAACAGCACCAGCGTACTATAAAGAATTAACTGTAAATGAAAATGGATCTTATTCTTTTGGCAAGACTACAGCAACTGAAAAAACAGTAAAAGGTGCAGCAATTGAGAAGTTTAAGACATCATCTAAGTATGGAGATTATCAATTAAATTTAAACTTTGATAAGGTTGCGGATAGTGATCAGATCAGTGGGAATACGAAAGTTCTTGCAGCAGTGATCACAACAATTGATGGAACACAATATGGATTAAGACATGTAGAAAATATCTGGAAAGGGACAGAATTTGCATGGGGAACAGGATTTACAACACAGTCTCATGGTTGCCCAATTTCTGGAGAACATTATGCATCTATGATGGGAAAAACAATTGATGCAGTAACATATTATACAGAAAATGGTGTAGTGAAATATGATATTGATGATACATATGTACCATATAAGTTTGATACAAGTGCATTTAAAGTTGAAAATGCAGATGTAACTTCCGGAAGTGCAAAAGTAACTGTGCCAACATTACCAGAAGCGTATGATGCAGAATATGCAGTAGAAGGGTTAACAAACGTCAGTGTTGAAAATGGAACATTAAAATATAATGCAACAGGTGTCAAACCAGGACAGTATACATTAAATGTAACAGATAAAAGCTCAAAATATGTACCATTTAGCACAAGTTTTACTTTAACTACAGATAATGTTGTAGCAGCATATAACAATGATGTTAAAGCACCTGCATTAGTGGCAGCAAAAGATGTGCAGGCAGATGATTTTGCAAACTTTGTAAAAAATATTCAGAAAGTTTCTGTGAACGGAAAAGAGTATGCAGCATCAGGAAAAGGAGCTGTAAAATTGATCAATGCAGATGGAACATTGGTGACAACAGCAGATGCATTAAAAGCAGAAGGTACATATAACATTGTTGTAACAGCGACTGGATATAATAAGACATTAGAATTTACATATACAAACAAGTCAGATACAACAGCAACAAAGCCAGCTGTAAAACCAGTCAAAAAAGTAACAGTTAAGAAACAGACAGCAAAAGTAAAAGCAGGAAAGAAAAAATTAACAGTTACATGGAAGAAAGACAAAAACGTATCTGGATACCAGATTAAGATCGCAACTAAGAAAAACTTCAAAGGTGCAAAGACATACACAGTAAAATCTTACAAGACATATAAGAAAGTCATCAAGAAGTTAAAAGCAAAGAAAAAATATTTTGTAAAAGTACGTGCATACAAGACAGTAGGAAAATCTAAAGTTTACGGTGCATACAGTGCAGTAAGATCTTGCAAAGTGAAATAATGAAAAAATAAATAGTAGCGTATAGTTTTTCTGAAAAATAAAAACACGAGATTGCCATAGAAGGTAGCAGTCTCGTGTTTTGTTGTTATCTAATCATAAAGTTTTTAAATTATCTAAATCCAAATCATATTTATGAGGTATATCAGATCGTAATAGTGTTTTGATGGAATCTTTCTTCAAACGATTATTAATCGTAACATAAGATTTATCACTGTCTCTTATACACATCTGACGCTGCCGACGAAGCTAG
>ENA-OZBR01001381-OZBR01001381.1-human-gut-metagenome-genome-assembly--contig:-NODE-1381-length-9427-cov-9.414319_pt1 | contig 9427 bp, 5 predicted proteins | sample MGYA00243981_ERZ653524 | MGnify/ENA primary metagenome ERZ653524 (study PRJEB26926, sample SAMN06165084) | human gut metagenome | biome: ENVO:00009003; feature: ENVO:2100002; material: ENVO:00002003...
AGCCCGAAGCAGGCCGTGGTCAAGGAAGCCGAAGCCGCAACCAAGGTTGCCGCTGCCGAGGCTCCGGAAGCCGCCGCTGAAGAGGCTACCGCTGAGAACGCCGAGTGAATCGCTCTTAGCTGATTGAAGGCCGGGAATCGCAAGGTTCCCGGCCTTTGTCATGTCTGCTGCCAAGACTGTCGTGCCACATGCCTCACTATGCCAGCCATTTGCTATGCTCAATGCCGTGAGACTACGCATCGATTTGGCATATGACGGTACCGGCTTCTACGGATGGGCGAAACAGCCCGAAATACGTACGGTACAGGGCGAAATCGAACGCGTGCTGCATACCATTCTTCGCGTACCGGAAGGAGACCCGACCGAACCGCTGCGCCTTACCGTGGCCGGACGAACCGACACCGGCGTGCACGCCTCGCATCAGGTATGCCATCTGGACGTCAACGAGGACGTGCTCAAACGCTGCGTCGGCCACATGGACGTGCCGCCCGTCATCGCGCTTACCCGCAGACTTCAGCGCATGCTGCCGGCCGATATCGCAATCCGCGGCATCGCACCCGCTCCGGACGGTTTCGACGCGCGTTTCTCCGCGTTGGAACGTACCTACGTGTACCGAATCGCCGATAGGTCAAGCGAGGTGGACCCCCGTACCAGAAACTTCGTATTGCATATCGACGATGAATTTGACCTCAAAGCCATGAACGAAGCCGCTGCGATGACGATCGGCCTGCACGATTTCGGCTCGTTCGCCACCCCGAATCCGGGCGGCACCACCATACGCGAGGTGAAGACCGCGTATTGGCGTCGCGTACCGCAGCGGACGCTTATCGACGACGGCATGACGATGGGGGAGCGGTACCGTACACCGACCGTGGAATCGGGCCTCGTCTGCTTCGTGATCGTCGCCGACGCGTTTGCACGCAATATGGTGCGCTCCCTCGTCAACGGCTGCGTGCAGGTCGGTATCGGCAAACGTTCCCTCGACTGGTTTGCAGGAAAAATGGCGGCTCCGCTGCGCGAAGGCTCCACAGGACCGATCGCGCCGCAAGGACTGACGCTGGAGCATATCGAATATCCGGCCGACGACCAGCTGGCGGTCCGCGCCGAAGCCATTCGCGCCAAGCGCACACTGTAGCTTTATTGCGATTGTCATAGCCATGTTACGGGCGATTGTCATGTCCATTGCCGAGACATTGTCGTAACAGACCGTTTCGTTTTCCGGAAACGCTGGTTCGTTAGGTTTTTCTTCCATCAAGGCACGATGCCTCAGATTGGCATGCGTTCGCATGGGGTGGAAGGGAGCGTGGAACGATGATTGAATCCGCCGCACGAAGGTTGGCTTCGGAACTGGTCGATCGTCGGGAGTCGATCAACCGGGAGCTGAGCCGTAATGGCGTACGGTTCGGCATCTACAAGAACGGCGAGTACCATGACCGGCTGTTTCCGTACGATCCGATTCCGCGCATCATCGAATCGGACGAATTCGACAGAATGGAAGCCGGACTGAAACAGCGCGTCAACGCGTTGAACGCCTACCTGCGCGACATCTACTCCGACAAGCAGGCCATCAAGGACGGCATCGTGCCGGAAGAATACGTGTACACGTCCGCGGGATACTTTCCGCAAGTCAACGGCGTGACACCTCCGGGCGGCGTGTTCGCGCACATCGCCGGCGAGGACCTGGTGCAGGGGCAGGACGGGCAATGGTGGGTGCTGGAAGACAATCTGCGCATTCCATCCGGTGCCAGCTATCCGCTGTTCGCCCGCGATATCGAACGCAGAATCACGCCCAGCCTGTTCCGCAACGTACGTGTGCGCGACAATCGCGATTATCCACGACTGCTGCGCCAATCCATGGATTTCGTCTCCACCGACGGCATAGCAGTGGTGCTCACCCCCGGCAGGTACAATTCCGCGTTCTTCGAACATGCATACCTGGCCGAGAAAACCGGCGCGGCGCTCGCGTTCCCCGAAGACCTCGAAGTCGTGGACAACAAAGTGTACTTCCTCGACTATGCCGGCAGGAAACACCGCGTCGGCGTGGTCTACCGCCGTCTGTCCGACGAATATCTCGACCCGTTCGCATTCAACCCGGATTCCGTGATCGGCGTGCCGGGAATCCTATCCGCCTACAGGTCGGGCAATGTGGCGATCGTCAACGCTCCGGGCAACGGCGCGGCCGACGACAAGGCCATCTACTATTTCGTGCCGAACATGATCCGCTATTATCTCGGCGAAGAGCCGATCCTGCACAATGCGCCGACCTACATGCCGATGTTCGACAAGGACCGCAAGGAAGTACTCGACCGGCTCGGCGAACTGGTCATCAAGGATGTGGCGGAAGCGGGCGGCTACGGCGTCGTGTTCGGCTCGTCGCTCGACCGGTCGCGGCGAGAGGAACTGGCCGAACGCATCAAGGCCGAACCGCGCCGGTTCATCGCGCAGGAGGTCATCCAATTCAAGGACATCGACGTGGTGGACCCCGAAACCGGACAGATGAGCCCACGTAAATGCGACCTGCGCGCCTTCGTGGTGACCGGCAAGAACACGCACGTATGGTATTCGGGACTGACACGCTACTCGTCCATACCGGGCCAGATGATCGTCAACTCATCACAGGGCGGCGGTTTCAAGGACACCTGGGTACTGGCCAAAGAGACCGGCGTGGAGCATGATTACGCACCCGGCTCGGAGGTCGTGCGCGTGCTGGAACAGTCCCGCAAGCACTCGCTGGCACTCGTCACCGCGTCGAAGGCCGACAACCTGTTCTGGCTCGGCCGCTACACGGAACGCGTATTCACCACGCTGAGCCAATTCTTCCCCTTCTACGACCGTGTGATGGACACGGATGTGGACGCGTTCCGACCGTTCGCCCGCGCGCTCGACCTGCCGGAGGATTTCGAGGATTTCGACGCGTTCATCCACAGCTTCCTGTACGACGAGAAGAATCCGGATTCCGTACGCAGCGCCATCGTCTACGCGTTCAACAACGCGGTGATTCTGCGCCCCGAACTTGGTTCTCGCTCGTTGCAGCAGGTGGAGTTGGCCATGAGCTCCATAGTGGAGGCATCCGAATACGGCGGCATGGACGCGGACATCTTCAAACACCGCGACATTGCGGACAACATGCTCGCCTTCTGGGGAGGTGTGGAGAATTCCCCCGTCGAACCGACTCTGAAATCGTTCATTTTCGTGGGCAAATATCTGGAACGTCTGGATCTGTACACACGATTCGGATATTCCGTGGAAGAGCTCAAGGCGCCGCTCGCCAAACTGGGCAGCTACATCCTGCCGTTGAACGGTCTGCCGGTACCGCAATGCTTCGCCGAAGGATTGCGCTGGCTGGTCGGCCAGCTGCCGCAGCGGGGATATGCGGAGCTTGCGGAAAAACTGGGGATGCTGCTGAAAGATTTCGATGGGCGCATCTCCACGAAGGATCTGAAGGATCTGGGCATGCTCAACACGATGGACATGGACGCCGCGCGACTGTGAAGAATACGTGCCACAGCCATCGCACGGTGCGTGTATAACGGCTAGAACAAGGCCCACGGCGTGGAAAACGCCGAAGGAACGACAATAATCGCTGAGGAGACGATGTGAAGAAACTGGTGTTTGACTATGAGATGAAGCTCTCATTCAGCTCGCCCGTGACCGACCATCGCTTCCAACTGCGCTGCATTCCAGCCACCGGCCCACGCCAGCAGGTGATCGACGTGGCAGTCAAAATCGAACCGGATGTGGAACTCGAAACCACCATCGATTCCTTCGATTCCGTGGTGATGACCGGATTCATTCCCGAACCGCACACCATGTTCAACTACTCGGTGACCGGCATCGCCTTCGTGGACAACGCGCATATCAAATCCGAAATCTACAAGCCGCTGTACCGCTTCAATTCGGCGTTGACAGTGCCGGGGCCGGCCATCGAAGCGTTGATCGGCATCTGCCGTGAACGCATCGCGTCCCTGCCTGCCGACTGCACGCCGATCGACCAAGCCCGTGAGGTGATGGACGAGGTGTTCAAAACGTTCGTCTACACGCCGGCCTCCACCACCATCCGCACCACCGCCGAGGAAGCGTTCGCTCAACGCAAGGGCGTATGCCAGGATTACGCGCACGTCATGCTGTCCGTGTGCCGGCACGTCGGACTCACTGCCCGATACATCGCGGGATTGCTCGGCGGCGAGGGCGCCACGCACGCATGGGTCGAAATCTACCATGATGGACGTTGGGTCGGTTTGGACCCCACACACAACCGTATGGTCGACGACAACTACATCACCATCGCCCATGGCCGCGATTACCGCGACTGCATGCTCGACATCGGCATCTTCTCCGGCTGCGACGTCAAGCAGGACCAGCGGGTCAACGCTTCCGTGCACGAGCAGGGATACTGATTCCCCGACGTTTTCTCGATGCCGGATTCCGTATTTCGGCAGATGCAAAGCAGATAAACAAAAAAGGCCGAAACGCCATTGTTTCAACCTTCATTGCATGCGGATAAGGCGAGATTCGAACTCGCGGAGGGGTTCGCCCTCACACGCTTTCGAGGCGTGCTCCTTAGACCGCTCGGACACTTATCCATTCGTCACCTGAAAACAAGCAACTTGATAATTGTGCCACAGTGGTGGCGATTGTCAAATCGGACTGGCTGCAACGGTGTGATTTCCGGCGTGTCTTGCTTTGCGCCCGACTGTGCGTCCTTAGGCGAACAGCGCTTCGTCGAAGGAAGGATAGCCCCAATCAAGCGCCAATTCGACACGGTCCGCAATCAGACCGGCAAGCACGCCCAGGGATTGCGCTCGCGAATCCGTCGACTGTTTTGCATTGGTGACGCGTGACTGGGAATGATCGTTCGCGGCATTGGAGCTTCCGGCGATTGCCGTTATCTCGCTTCGCGCGCAGTTCATTTCGATGGTGGCGTCGGTCGGTGCCGTAAGGCCGGTGGCGGAATCGAGCATCGTGTCGGGGTGGGCGAGCAAGGCGGTGGCCTCGTACGTTTTCCTACGATCGTCAATGGCGCCCGAGAAGGATGCGAACCGTTGCGATGTGGTCTTATGACGATCGCTGATATCCAGCGTCGCATGGCCGCTGTTGCGGGCCGCCAGCACTTCCATGGCGAATCCGGCACGGTCTTCGTCCTGCGCGGCGGTGGCAAGGGACTTGGAATCGACGTCAAGCGATTCGACATCGTCAAAACGCGACAGCGTGATCGGCGCGACGGCCACCGACAGTTGATCGCCCAGTGCGCGAGCCATATGACGTGCCTGCGCGCTGCGCAACGTGCCTTCGGCAAAACGCGCCGGACATTGCGCCGCGGTGTTCGTCCATGCGGAGACCGCCTGCTGCGCCGAGAAATAGCGGCGGATGATGTGCTGATGCTGGTCGTGTGCGATCTTGTTATCGGCGGTGGCATCGAAATAGGCCTTCTCGCACGGGCTTTGCCGTTGTTCGGCTTCAGCCCTGCCTGCGATCCTGGGCATGGAGCATGCCGTCAGCGCCGGCATGAGGATAGCGGTGCAAAGCAATGCGCAGACGCGTTTCGCGATAAAAGAAACCGAGCGGAAAGAAGGGGTACGTGTCTGCATGAATCATTAGACTAATATCTGACTGTGACCATTGGGCCATGCGCTCGGAATAACTTCATATAGGAGGTCTTGGAAATATGGAACTGGACCTGGCAGGAATGCACCAGCTCGCCGCTGGGCAGGGAATCGATCCCGAGACGCTGGATGCCGCACTCTCGGAAGCATTGCGACTGGCATATCTGAAAACCCCTCACGCTGCGAAGCACGCTCGCGTCGAGCTTGATCCGCGTGCGGGAAGCTTCACCGTATGGGCCCAGGACGAGATTCCTGGCGAGCCGACTGAAGACGATCCCCACCCCGCGCCGACTCTGGGCGAGGAATACGACGACACTCCGCACGATTTCGGCCGACTGGCCGCTGCGACCGCTCGTCAGGTGATCAGCCAGCTGTTCCGCAAGGCCGAGGATGACAAGGTGTTCGGCGCGTTCTCCGGCCAGAAGGGCAAGCTCATCACCGGCATCGTGCAACAGGACGTCAAGGACACATCCAACGTGCACGTGGCCGTCGGCGACGTCGAAGCCCTGCTGCCGCGCCGCGAGCAGGTGCCCGGCGAACGCTACCGTCACGGCGAACGTATCCGCGTGTACGTGGTGAACGTGGCCCGTGGTCTGAAGGGCCCGGAAATCGTGGTGTCCCGTTCCCATCCGGAGCTGGTCCGCCGCCTGTTCGAACGTGAGGTTCCGGAACTGGTTTCGGGAGCCGTGTCGATTATGGCCATCGCCCGCGAGGCGGGCGCCCGCACCAAGATCGCCGTCCGTGCCAACACCGAAGGCGTCAACCCGAAGGGCGCGCTGATCGGCCCCGGCGGAGCCCGAGTGCGCGCCGTCATGGAGAACCTCGGTCCTGAGAAAATCGATATCGTCGACTGGTCCGCGGATCCGGCGAAATTCGTCGCCGCGGCGCTGTCTCCGGCCGTCGCCACCGGTGTGCAGGTGATCAGCGAGAAGAACAAGACGGCCATCGCCTTCATCCACGATGACCAGCTGTCCCTGGCCATCGGCAAGGAAGGCCAGAACGCACGACTGGCAGCCAAGCTGACCGGCTGGAAGATCGGCATCGAATCCGCCGAGGCCCATGCCAAGAAAGTCGCCGCCGAAAAGGCCGCCCAGGCTGCGGCCGAGGCTGCTGCTCCGGAAGCCGAATAGGCCGCCGGGCTCGAAGGCGAATGATCTTCAGGGCGCATTATTTCCTGATACGAGCCGCGTCAGCAATGGCGCGGCTCGCTGCGTCTACGCTATCCAGCGCTATGAGTATGCTTGATTGGCGTATGTGGGCTGGCGCAGTGTGCGCGAAATCGCCCACACCAGAGACGAGGTAACACGATCATGGTCGCACGATGAGACAGGGTAGGCTTGCCGTCATCACCAACTGACCACGCCCATGCACGCGCGTGGTCACAGAATAGGAGTAATTAGTGGCGAAACCACGCGTATACGAACTGGCTAAGGTTTTGAATGTCGATAGCAAAACCGTGCTTGAGAAGCTTAAGGACATGGGAGAATTCGTCAAGTCCGCTTCTTCTACGATTGAACCGCCGGTAGCCCGGCGTCTGAAGGCAGAGTTCGCCAAGGACAACGCCAAGGGCGATTCCAAGCCCGTGCAGCAGCGCCGCCCGGCCGCACCTTCGGCCCCGGCTTCCGCTTCATCTTCCGCACCGACTCCGGCCGCTCCCGCACGTCAGGCATCGCCTGCCTCGGCACATCAGCAGGCTCCGACTCCGGGTGCACCGACACCGCGTCCGCAGGGCGGCGCACGCCCCGGCATGCCGACCCCCGGCCGCCACGGTCAGAACGACAACCGTGAGAATGGTCGCGATAATCGCGAAGGCCGTGAGAACGGTCGTCAGAGTCGCCCGAACGATCGCCGTAACAACGATCGTCGTAACAACCAGGGCCGTCCGAACAATAGCCAGCCGGTTCAGCACCAGAACAACCGCGGCAATGCTTCGGCTCCGCGCCCGCACGCTCAGGGCGGCGCCGGTGCCAATGGCGGCAATGCCGCTTCAAATGCGATTCCGCGCCCGCACGCTCAGGGCCCGCGCCCGGGCAACAACCCGTTCTCCCGCAAGCAGGGTATGCACACCCCGACGCCGGGTGATATTCCGCGTCCGCATCCGATGGCTCGTCCGACTGCTGATAACGGTCGTGGCGGTCGTCCGGGCCGTCCCGGCCAAGGCCAGGGGCAGGGCCGCGGCTTCCGTGGCGGTCGTCCGGGCCAAGGTGGTCAGGGCGGTCCGCGTCCCGGCCAGTGGGGCCACAACCGTCCGGGTCAGGGCGGCGGCTCCCAGGGTGCCGGTCAGGGCGGCGCACGCGGCGGCTTCCGTGGGGGCCAAGGCGGCGGCAATAACTTCCAGGGCGGCGGTGCACCGAGCAACGGTCCCGCACGTGGCGGCGGTCGCGGCGGTCGCGGCGGTGCCGCAGGCGCATTCGGACGTCAGGGCGGCAAGTCCTCAAAGGCCCGTAAGAACCGTCTGGCAAAGCGCCATGAGTATGAGGAGCTGAAAGCACCGACCATCGGCGGCGTTCGCATCCCCAACGGCAACGGCCAGACCATCCGTCTGCGTCAGGGCGCGTCCCTGGCCGATTTGGCGGAGAAGATCAACGTCAACCAGGCCGCGCTGGTCACCGTGCTCTTCCACCTGGGTCAGATGGCTACCGCCACCCAGTCCTTGGATGAGGAGACCTTCCAGATTCTGGGCGAAGAGATCGGCTGGAACATCCAGCTCGTCTCCGCAGAAGAGGAAGACAAGGAACTGCTCCAGCAGTTCGACATCAACCTTGACGAGGAAGAACTGCAGGATGACGAGGATCTCAAGCCTCGCCCGCCGGTCGTTACCGTCATGGGCCACGTCGACCACGGTAAGACACGACTGCTGGATACCATCCGCAAGACCAACGTCATCGCACGTGAGGCCGGCGGCATTACCCAGCGCATCGGTGCCTACCAGGTCACCGTGAACCTTGAAGGCGAACCGCGCAAGATCACCTTCCTCGATACCCCTGGCCACGAGGCGTTCACCGCCATGCGTGCCCGTGGTGCCGAGCTCACTGACGTCGCGATCCTCGTGGTCGCCGCCGACGATGGTGTGATGCCCCAGACCGTTGAGGCCATCAACCACGCTCAGGCCGCCAAGGTGCCGATCGTCGTGGCCGTCAACAAGATCGATGTGCCCGGTGCCAACCCGGAGAAGGTCCGCGGCCAGCTCACCGAGTTCGGCTTGGTCCCTGAAGAGTATGGTGGCGACACCATGTTCGTCGACATCTCCGCCAAGCAGAACCTGCACGTCGACAAGCTGCTCGAAGCCGTGCTGCTCACGGCTGACGCTGAGCTGGACCTCCGCGCCAACCCCGACATGGACGCCCGTGGTGCCACCGTCGAAGCCCGACTCGACAAGGGTCGTGGTGCCGTGGCCACTGTGCTGGTTCAGCAGGGTACGCTCCACGTGGGCGATGCCATCGTGGCCGGCACTTCGTACGGCCGCGTGCGTGCCATGCTCGACGAGAACGGTCAGCCGATGGAAGCGGCCGGTCCGTCCACACCTGTTCAGGTGCTGGGCTTGACCTCCGTGCCCACCGCCGGTGACCTCTTCCTGGTCGCCTCCGATGATCGTGCCGCTCGCCAGATTGCCGAGAAGCGTCAGGCCACCGAGCGTGCCGCCCAGCTGGCCAAGCGTCGCAAGGTCGTCTCCCTCGAGGACTTCAAGAAGAAGTTCGCCGAGTCCGAGATCGACATGCTCAATATTGTCATCAAGGGCGATTCGTCCGGTTCTGTCGAGGCGCTCGAGGATTCCTTGATGAAGATCGAGGTGTCCGACGAGGTCGGCATCCAGGTGATCCACC
>ENA-OZBR01001392-OZBR01001392.1-human-gut-metagenome-genome-assembly--contig:-NODE-1392-length-9385-cov-12.286388_pt1 | contig 9385 bp, 4 predicted proteins | sample MGYA00243981_ERZ653524 | MGnify/ENA primary metagenome ERZ653524 (study PRJEB26926, sample SAMN06165084) | human gut metagenome | biome: ENVO:00009003; feature: ENVO:2100002; material: ENVO:00002003...
AGATGTGTATAAGAGACAGTTTCAAGACCGATCCCTTCAACCGGGCTTGGGTATTTCTCCGTGTCATTAATATGAATTTTACTAAATGGTGGACCCAGTAGGACTCGAACCTACGACCGATCGGTTATGAGCCGATAGCTCTAACCAACTGAGCTATGGGTCCAGTTCTTTAAATGGTAGCGGCGGAGGGATTCGAACCCCCGACCTATCGGGTATGAACCGATTGCTCTAGCCAGCTGAGCCACACCGCCATATGTTCCTAATGAATCTATTTAGTATTAAAAGTTATTCTGGTGGAGCTAAGCGGGATCGAACCGCTGACCTCCTGCGTGCAAAACAGGCGCTCTCCCAGCTGAGCTATAGCCCCAAAAAAATGGTACCCCGGGCCGGAGTCGAACCGGCACGGCTTCATCAGCCATGGGATTTTAAGTCCCACGTGTCTACCTATTCCACCACCGAGGCATCAAATAAAAAGTTGGTGTCCCGTAGCAGATTCGAACCGCTGACCCCTTGATTAAAAGTCAAGTGCTCTACCAGCTGAGCTAACGGGACAAGATGGTGCCGAAAATAGGACTTGAACCCACAACCTACTGATTACAAGTCAGTTGCTCTACCAATTGAGCTATTTCGGCAAATTTAATAATATAAAATGGTGGAGGTTAACGGGCTCGAACCGCTGACCCTCTGCTTGTAAGGCAGATGCTCTCCCAACTGAGCTAAACCTCCATAAATTAGCCTAGCAACTTCCTACTCTCGCACAACTAAATGTACTACCATCGGCGTTATAGTGCTTAACTACTGTGTTCGGTATGGGAACAGGTGTATCCACTATGCCATCATCACTAGACCAAAATGGCGCCCGCACTAGGACTTGAACCTAGGACCCCTTGATTAACAGTCAAGTGCTCTAACCAACTGAGCTATGAGGGCGTGTATAAAATAAAAAAAGAGATAGCTTGGCAGCTTCCTACTCTCGCACAACTAAATGTACTACCATCGGCGTTATAGTGCTTAACTGCTGTGTTCGGTATGGGAACAGGTGTATCCACTATGCCATCACCACCAAACTAAATCTTTCAAAACTAGATAAAATCATCAAAAGAACTTAGGTTAAGTCCTCGACCTATTAGTACTAGTCAGCTCCACGCATCACTGCGCTTCCACACCTAGCCTATCAACCTTATAGTCTATAAGGGGTCTTACCATTTCTGTGGGAAATCTAATCTTAGAGGAGGCTTCACGCTTAGATGCTTTCAGCGTTTATCCGTTCCATACGTAGCTACCCAGCTTATAGCCCTGGCAGGCTAACTGGTACACCAGTGGTATGTCCATCCCGGTCCTCTCGTACTAAGGACAGCTCTCTTCAAATTTCCAACGCCCACGACAGATAGGGACCAAACTGTCTCACGACGTTTTGAACCCAGCTCGCGTGCCGCTTTAATGGGCGAACAGCCCAACCCTTGGAAGCTTATCCACCTCCAGGATGCGACGAGCCGACATCGAGGTGCCAAACCACGCCGTCGCTGTGAACGCTTGGGCGTGATCAGCCTGTTATCCCCAGGGTAGCTTTTATCCGTTGAGTCACGGCCCTTCCACGCGGTACCGTAAGATCACTAACTCCGACTTTCGTCCCTGCTCGACTTGTTTGTCTTGCAGTCAAGCTCCCTTCTGCGTTTACACTCTGCGAATGATTTCCAACCATTCTGAGGGAACCTTCGAGCGCCTCCGTTACTCTTTAGGAGGCGACCGCCCCAGTCAAACTGCCCAACTGACACTGTCCTTTGTAATCCACTTACACTAGTTAGATACTCGATAGGCAAAGGGTGGTATCCCAACGTCGACTCCACCAAGACTAACGTCCTAGCTTCATAGTCTCCCACCTATCCTGTACATTACATACCAAATATCAATATCAACCTACAGTAAAGCTCCATGGGGTCTTTCCGTCTAATCGCGGGTAGCCGGCATTTTCACCGGCAGTTTGATTTCACCGAGTCCCCTGTTGAGACAGTGCCCAAAGACATTACACCTTTCGTGCGGGTCAGAACTTACCTGACAAGGAATTTCGCTACCTTAGGACCGTTATAGTTACGGCCGCCGTTTACTGGGGCTTCAATTCAAGGCTTCGATTGCTCTAACCTCTCCTTTTAACCTTCCAGCACCGGGCAGGTGTCAGCTCATATACTTCACCTTACGGTTTTGCATAAACCTGTGTTTTTGTTAAACAGTTGCTTGGGCTTCTTTTCTGTGGCTCACTTTTACATGAGCTCCCCTTATTGCGAACTTACGGGGCCAACTTGCAGAGTTCCTTAACAAGGGTTTTCTCGCGCGTCTTAGAATTCTCTTCCTACCCACCTGTGTCGGTTTACGGTACTGGTAGTATAATGATTAACCCTAGAAGCTTTTCTTGGAAGCTTGACTTCGTTATCCTTTACCTGTCATATCTTGATTTCTAGATGCGGATTTGCCTACATCCCCTCTTGATATCTCGTATTCAATCCACTAAGAATCGGATCCTAGCCTTCTTCGTCACTCCATCAGTCATTATACTAGTTCTGGAATATACACCAGATATCCATCAGCTACGCCTCTCGGCCTCACCTTAGGCCCAGACTTACCCAGGGCGGACGACCCTTCCCCTGGAAACCTTGGGTTTTTGACGGACAGGATTCTCACCTGTCTTTTCGTTACTCACACCGGCATTCTCACTTCCATATAGTCCACAAGTCCTCTCGATCTTGCTTCTTCCCATTATGGAACGCTCCCCTACCACTCAATACTTTCGTATCGAATCCGCAAATTCGGTAATATGCTTAGCCCCGGTACATTTTCGGCGCGGAGTCACTCGACTAGTGAGCTATTACGCACTCTTTAAATGATGGCTGCTTCTAAGCCAACATCCTAGTTGTTTAGGCATCTCTACATCCTTCTCCACTTAGCATATATTTTGGGACCTTATTTGGCGGTCTGGACTCTTTTCCTTTTGACCACGGACCTTATCACTCGCAGTCTGACTGCTAAACGCGTTTTATGACATTCGGAGTTTGATTAATGTCAGTATCCCGAGGTGGGACCATCTACTATTCAGTGCTCTACCTTCATAAAACTCTTGTTTAACGCTAGCCCTAAAGTTATTTCGGGGAGAACCAGCTATATCCCAGCTCGATTGGAATTTCACCCCTAGCCACAAGTCATCCAAGCCTTTTTCAACAGGCCCTAGTTCGGTCCTCCATTTGATTTTACTCAAACTTCAACCTGCTCATGGCTAGCTCGCCGGGTTTCGGGTCTACAGCATTCAACTTACCGCCCTATTAAGACTCGCTTTCGCTTCGGCTCCGTCCCTTTAGACTTAACCTTGCTAAATACCGTAACTCGCCGGTTCATTCTACAAAAGGCACGCCATCAGACTTTAACGTCCTCTGACTACTTGTAAGCACACAGTTTCAGGTTCTCTTTCACTCCCCTCCCGGGGTTCTTTTCACCTTTCCCTCACGGTACTGGTTCGCTATCGGTCACTAGCTAGTATTTAACCTTACGAGATGGTCCTCGCTTCTTCCGACAAGATTTCTCGTGTCTCGCCGTACTCTTTCTCACTAATTCCATTCTTGATTTCAATTACAGGACTTTCACCTTCTTCGGTCCACCTTCCCAGAGTGGTTCATTTATCAAAAATTTCATATGCCGTGAATTTGGGTTCCTTCCCTTTCGCTCGTCGCTACTGAGAAAATCGCTTTTGCTTTCTTTTCCTCCAGCTACTAAGATATTTCAATTCGCTGGGTCTTGCCTACCTTTCGGTATACCATGTCTTCTTCATGGTGAGTTGCCTCATTCGGATATCTACGGATCATTGCTTACTTACTGCTACCCGTAGCGTTTCGCCGTTAGTTGCGTCCTTCTTCGCCTTCTAGTGCCTAGGCATCCACTGTGCGCCCTTTTTTCCTTAACCTAAGTTTTTTTCTTTTGATTAATTTTATCTACTTTTCAAAGATCTCTTTTTTCTGAGAAACTTATGGTCTCTCAAAACTGAACATGACTCTTAATGCCAAACTTACAACTTTTTATCATTTTTTTCTCCTTAGAAAGGAGGTGATCCATCCCCACGTTCTCGTAGGGATACCTTGTTACGACTTAACCCCAATCATCTGTCCTACCTTAGACGGCTCCTTCCTTGCGGTTCGGCCACCGGCTTCGGGTATTACAAACTCTCATGGTTTGACGGGCGGTGTGTACAAATCCCGGGAACGTATTCACCGCGACACTCTGCTTCGCGATTACTAGCGATTCCAACTTCATGAAGTCGAGTTGCAGACTTCAATCCGAACTGAGACTGCTTTTCTGAGGTTTGCTTACTCTCGCGAGCTCGCTTCTCTTTGTGTCAGCCATTGTAGCACGTTTGTAGCCCAGGTCATAAAGGGCATGATGATTTGACGTCATCCCCGCCTTCCTCCGGTTTATCACCGGCAGTCTCGCTAGAGTCCCCAACTTAATGATGGTAACTAGCAATAAGGGTTGCGCTCGTTGCAGGACTTAACCTAACATCTCACGACACGAGCTGACGACAACCATGCACCACCTGTATCCCGGTTAACCTCCTCTATATCTCTATAGATTTGCCGAGTATGTCAAGACCTGGTAAGGTTCTTCGCGTATCGTCGAATTAAACAACATGCTCCACCGCTTGTGCGGGATCCCGTCAATTCCTTTAAGTTTCATACTTGCGTACGTACTACTCAGGCGGAGTACTTAATGCGTTAACTTCAGCACAGCCTTCTGGCTACACTTAGTACTCATCGTTTAGGGCGTGGACTACCAGGGTATCTAATCCTGTTTGCTCCCCACGCTTTCGTGCATGAGCGTCAGTCGCATCCCAGGGGGCTGCCTTCGCCATTGGTGTTCTTCCAAATATCTACGCATTTCACTGCTACACTTGGAATTCCACCCCCCTCTGATGAACTCTAGTCCTGCAGTCACAAATGCAATTCCCAGGTTAAGCCCGGGGATTTCACATCTGTCTTACAGAACCGCCTGCGCACGCTTTACGCCCAGTAATTCCGATTAACGCTTGCACCCTACGTATTACCGCGGCTGCTGGCACGTAGTTAGCCGGTGCTTATTCTTCAGGTACCGTCAGCAGACCATGGTATTAACACGGTCCTTTTCGTCCCTGACAAAAGCAGTTTACAACCCGAAGGCCTTCATCCTGCACGCGGCATGGCTGGATCAGGGTTGCCCCCATTGTCCAAAATTCCCCACTGCTGCCTCCCGTAGGAGTCTGGGCCGTGTCTCAGTCCCAGTGTGGCTGGTCGTCCTCTCAGACCAGCTACCGATCGTCGCCTTGGTGAGCCTTTACCTCACCAACTAGCTAATCGGGCATCGGCCGCTCCAATTGCGCGAGGTCTTGCGATCCCCCGCTTTCACCCTCAGGTCTCATGCGGTATTAGCCACCCTTTCGAGCAGTTATCCCCCACAACAGGACACGTTCCGATGTATTACTCACCCGTGCGCCACTCGCCACCCGGGAGCAAGCTCCCTGTGCTGCCGTTCGACTTGCATGTGTAAAGCATGCCGCCAGCGTTCAATCTGAGCCAGGATCAAACTCTTTAGTTCAATCTCTGTTTGTCGCTCTTCGCCGGAATTGAAAGAGAAGGAATTAACCTTCGTCTTTCGGCTTTTCCTTCAAAGCGCGAACTTCGTAAGTTTTTTGAGTGCTTTTGAAAGTCACTCCTGAAACTGCCGATGTTCACACTTATCGGTTCGTTGATCAAATTTTTAAAGAGCATCGCTTCATCGGAAGCGAAGGATTGAAAGTATATCCATGCTTTCCTGCGTTGTCAAGACGAATCTCAACTTTTTTTCTTCGCAGGCAGCGTTCGAAAACACAACCCTCTCATAAATAGCAAAAACCCCGGTCTCTTTCGAAACCGGGGTTTTTGGAATGGTGAGCCTGACGATGTCCTACTTTCACTGGAAATACAACCAACTATCATCGGCGATAAGGTGTTTCACTGTCCTGTTCGGAATGGGAAGGAGTGGGACCACCTCTCTATGGTCATCAGGCAAAGGCTTTGCTGCGCGAGCAGCGAATTCTTTACTTGGTCAGAAACAAAGCTGAGCTGTGATTCATTGACTCAGAAATTCTCTTGACGACATTCAGTCAAAAAAGCTTCACGGTTATAGGATCAAGCTTCACGAGCAATTAGTAATGGTTAGCTGAGTGCCTCACAGCACTTACACACCCATCCTATCAACGTCCTGGTCTCGAACGACTCTTTAGGGAGGTCTAGCCTCCAGGAAGACTTATCTTCAGGCAAGTTTCCCGCTTAGATGCTTTCAGCGGTTATCTCTTCCCCACATAGCTACCCGGCGATGCCACTGGCGTGACAACCGGTACACCAGAGGTGAGTCCACTCCGGTCCTCTCGTACTAGGAGCAGCCCCCGTCAATCTTCCAGCGCCCACGGCAGATAGGGACAAAACTGTCTCACGACGTTTTAAACCCAGCTCACGTACCTCTTTAAATGGCGAACAGCCATACCCTTGGGACCGGCTACAGCCCCAGGATGAGATGAGCCGACATCGAGGTGCCAAACACCGCCGTCGATATGAACTCTTGGGCGGTATCAGCCTGTTATCCCCAGAGTACCTTTTATCCGTTGAGCGATGGCCCTTCCATACAGAGCCACCGGATCACTATGACCTACTTTCGTATCTGCTCGACTTGTGGGTCTCGCAGTCAAGCACGCTTTTGCCATTGCACTATCAGCACGATTTCCGACCGTACCTAGCGTACCTTCGCACTCCTCCGTTACCCTTTAGGAGGAGACCGCCCCAGTCAAACTGCCTACCATGCACGGTCCCCGGACAGGATGACTGTCCCAGGTTAGAACCTCAAACAAATCAGGGCGGTATTTCAAGGACGCCTCCACCACAACTGGCGTTGTGGTTTCACAGGCTCCCGCCTATCCTACACAGATCGGTTCAAAGTCCAATGCAAAGCTACAGTAAAGGTTCATGGGGTCTTTCCGTCTAGCCGCGGGGAGATTGCATCATCACAAACACTTCAACTTCACTGAGTCTCAGGAGGAGACAGTGTGGCCATCGTTATGCCATTCGTGCAGGTCGGAACTTGCCCGACAAGGAATTTCGCTACCTTAGGACCGTTATAGTTACGGCCGCCGTTTACTGGGACTTCGATCAGGAGCTTGCACCCCATCAATTAATCTTCCAGCACCGGGCAGGCATCACACCCTATACGTCGACTTTCGTCTTTGCAGAGTGCTGTGTTTTTAATAAACAGTCGCAGCCACCGATTATCTGAGACCTCTTCGCGCTCGGGGTGTTTCTCCCTCCACGCTACAAAGGCACACCTTATCCCGAAGTTACGGTGTCAATTTGCCGAGTTCCTTCTCCTGAGTTCTCTCAAGCGCCTGAGCATATTCAGCTCGCCCACCAGTGTCGGTTTGCGGTACGGTCCCGCTGAACTGGAGCTTAGAGGCTTTTCCTGGAAGCACATCCAATCACTTCGCTCAAAAGAGAGCTCGATGCTTTGCCTCGGAGATTCGCTGACGGATTTGCCTGTCAGCCTCCTACGCTCGCAAACCGGGATATCCAACACCCGGATGATCTTCAATACTCCGTCCCCCCTTCGCATTCAGCGGTGGTCAAGGAATATTAACCTTGTTCCCATCAGTTACGCTTCTCAGCCTCACCTTAGGGGCCGACTCACCCTGCTCCGATGAACGTAGAGCAGGAAACCTTGGGCTTACGGCGAGCGGGCTTTTCACCCGCTTTAACGTTACTCATGTCAGCATTCGCACTTCTGATACCTCCAGCAACCCTTACGAGTCACCTTCGCAGGCTTACAGAACGCTCCCCTACCACTCACACACAAGTGTGAATCCGCGGCTTCGGTTATTGACTTAGCCCCGTTACATCTTCCGCGCAGAAAGACTCGATCAGTGAGCTATTACGCTTTCTTTGAAGGATGGCTGCTTCTAAGCCAACTTCCTGACTGTCTTAGCCTTTCCACTTCGTTTTCCACTTAGTCAATATTAGGGACCTTAGCCGGCGGTCTGGGTTGTTTCCCTCTTGAGTCCGGACGTTAGCACCCGGTGCTCTGTCTCCCGTGCTCAAACTTCCAAGTATTCGGAGTTTGCCATGGTTTGGTAAGACGCCATGTCCCCCTAGCCATAACAGTGCTCTACCCCCTGGAGTCATACACGAGGCACTACCTCAATAGTTTTCGGGGAGAACCAGCTATCTCCAGATTTGTTTAGCCTTTCACCCCTATCCACAGCTCATCCGCTAATTTTGCAACACTAGTCGGTTCGGTCCTCCAGTGTGTGTTACCACACCTTCAACCTGGCCATGGATAGATCATCTGGTTTCGGGTCTACGCCTAACGACTGAACGCTCTGTTCGAACTCGCTTTCGCTGCGCCTCCCCTATACGGTTAAGCTCGCCATTAAACGTAAGTCGCTGACCCATTATGCAAAAGGTACGCAGTCACCCCTTAACGAGGCTCCTACTGTTTGTATGTATGCGGTTTCAGGATCTATTTCACTCCCCTCCCGGGGTTCTTTTAACCTTTCCTTCACAGTACTGGTACGCTATCGGTCGATCACGAGTATTTAGCCTTGGAGGATGGTCCCCCCATCTTCGAGCAGGATGTCACGTGTCCCGCTCTACTTATCGCACACTTAGTACCACAGCTGCCTTTTCCAGTAAGGGGCTATCACCCTCTATGGCCGGACTTTCCAGACCGTTCCCGTAAGTTGGCTGCTATCGAGTGCTGGGCTGATCCGATTTCGCTCGCCGCTACTTTCGGAATCTCGGTTGATTTCTTTTCCTGAAGCTACTTAGATGTTTCAGTTCGCTTCGTTCGCCTCCCATCCCTATATATTCAGGATGGGATACCTGCAAAGCAGGTGAGTTCCCTCATTCGGACATCTGTGGATCAAAGCTTATTTGCCAGCTCCCCACAGCTTTTCGCAGGCTGTCACGTCCTTCATCGCCTGTGATCGCCAAGGCATCCACCACATACACTTAGTCGCTTGATCCTATAACCCTGAGGCCTTTTGCCCTCAAAGTCACAAGCAACCTATAACGTATACGCTGATTTCTCTGATTATGTCGGTTCTTGAGAACTTCAATGAATCAATGAATGCAATCACAACCCGTCTGTCAACGTCCGCCGCCATCTCATCACGGCAGCTTCTTTTGACAGAACGCTTTGTTTCTTTCCAAATTTTTAAAGAGCAATCTAGTTTCAACGAAACTGATAAGTGTGAACACCGAGTCAACTTCAAGAGGATTTCTTGCATCTCTCTATAAAGGAGGTGATCCAGCCGCACCTTCCGGTACGGCTACCTTGTTACGACTTCACC
>ENA-OZBR01001393-OZBR01001393.1-human-gut-metagenome-genome-assembly--contig:-NODE-1393-length-9377-cov-4.033147_pt1 | contig 9377 bp, 9 predicted proteins | sample MGYA00243981_ERZ653524 | MGnify/ENA primary metagenome ERZ653524 (study PRJEB26926, sample SAMN06165084) | human gut metagenome | biome: ENVO:00009003; feature: ENVO:2100002; material: ENVO:00002003...
CGCCTATATGGAACAGTTGCTGACCGGGGAACCCTGGGAAGGCGCCCCCTTGACTGCGGAACAGGTGGAACTTTGCGAACGCGCCATGCGTATGTTGGACGGGGTGAAAGAGATGATTGAGAGAGATCATCCCGGCGCCGTGTTTTATCTGATCTCCACGGAACAAAGAGTGTTTTACCGCAACCTGTTCGGGACTGCGTACTATTCCGGACAGTGGGACGCCTTGTTTGAAGTGAATTGCCCCGATGCCGGCTTCATGCTGGTGGCGGACTGGAAATTTGGCCGTGTGGAGGTGGATTCCGCCGAGGCCAATCGCCAGCTTGAGGCCCTTGTCCCTTTGGTGGCCCAAAAGGAGCAGAATGACAACGTCATTCATCAAGGCATTTACGCCGCTGTTATCCAGCCGCGGGTAGCCGGTCCCGCATCCGTGGCATTTTATGATACCGAAGCGATTGACCAGGCCGAACAACGTTCTCTCGCCGTCGCCAAGGCGGCTATAGCCCCGGACGCCCCGCGCTATTGCAGCGAGGAAGCTTGCCGGTATTGCCGGGCCAAGGCTGTGTGTCACGAGGCAGCGGCCCTGGTGGAGCAGGCGTCTTTGATTACTACGGAGAGGGATAAGTGGGAGTTGTTTTCCCCTGCCGAGAAGGTGAAGGCTTACCGCCTGGCGAAGACGGCAAAGAAATGGGCGGCGGCTGTGGATTACCGGTTTGAACAGGATGTGGCCGCCGGCCTGATTCCCGGTTTTGAGATGGCGCCCGGACGCACCAGTTTCACGGTAACGGATCCTTCCGGGGCGTTTTCCGCGTTGAATGCCGTGTTCCCGGACGAGGTGACGGCGGAAGCGTTTGCCGGATGCTGCAAAGTCGGCATCACGGAACTGGACAGACTGGTGCACGCGGTCCGTAAAGCGGCGGATCCGAAGGCGACCACGAAGGCCAGCCGCGAATGGCTGCGGCAGTTGCTGGCGAAGTATGGCGAATCGAAAACCACGAAGGGTTCCGTGAAGGAAGTGGAAGGAGGTGCGGCATGATGACTACATTGACCATTACCTTGCCCCACACGCCGCGGGAACTCTCGCCTAACGCCAAGACTCCCCTCACGCAGAGGGGGGCCATTGTGGCAAACAAGAAGAAGGTGTCTGCCAAACAACGTGCCCGGACGATGGCGTGGGCAATCACTTGGGAAGCCCTGAAAGGACAGAAGTTTGTACCCACTCACTACCGGGTAATCTGGTATTTCAAGGGAGACGCGCCCGATGATGATAATGTCCTGACGCGCTGTAAATATTATAAGGACGGGGCGTGCAAGGCCATGAAGATTGACGACGGCCCCCTGCGTTGCCTGGGGATTGACCGGATTCATGACTTTGGCCGCGCCGGACAGGTGGAAATCGTGTTTGAAAGGAGGGACAATGAAAACGCCTAAATGCCCTATTTGCGGTGTACCGTTGAAACCCATTCGAGGATATGATGTCCATGGAATAACAACCGACTGGGTTGCTGGTTGCTACAATTGTTTCTTCCAGAGTTCCCATTTTTGGAAAACCAAGAAGGCATGTATTGAAGATATGGATAGGCTTGTTTCCCTGTTTCCTCCAATCATGAGGGTCTGGCCGGGGGACAAGTTAAAAGTAGAGGATGGAAGCATTTGTGAAGTGATAAACGTTAATAAAAATCTAGCAATGATGGACGTGAGGAGAGGTGAAGGAAGACCAGTATTCACGATTGCAGATACTCATGTCATTAGATGGCCCTGGGAACTCGATCAGAAAGGAGGGGACGCATGAAGATCATGCCCTTGACGCCATGCCAAAAGGCGCGCATCGGCTATTGGAAGGCATACAAAAGACTTGCGGAATTCCGCCGGGAGTATGCCGACTATGAGTGCTTGTGTTATATGCCGTGGAGGCACGAGCTGCGCAGAGCGCCCCTGACCGGAAAAAAATATCATCTTGGAGAGCTGGCGCTCGCCGCAAAGCATGCTCATTTGATTTTGGATGCTTGGGAAAAGAGGCAAATCCTTAGGAAAGGAAGCCGACAAGAAGATTGAATGCCTGTGGATGAACTACAACCCCCAACTGACGCTTTTTTGATATGCCAACACGATTGATCAGAGATGCTATTTTGACATCAGGGCGCGTCGCCTCCCTATCCTGGGAAGCGGAGGTGTTCTACCGACGCCTGATGTCTGTGGCAGACGATTACGGCCTTTATGACGCCAGGACGCCCATTCTCCGTTCTGCGCTGTATCCTCTCCAACTCGACAAGATGAGCGAGTGCAATATTCAACGCTGCCTCTCCGCGTGTGAGGCCGCGGGGCTTATTCTGCTTTATTCTCACAATGAGAAGCCATACTTGATGATTCTGGGGTTCGACCAGCAGGGGAAGTCCATGCCCAAATGGCCGCTTCCGAACGGTTACGAAGTGCTGAAAGTTTCCGACAAGAAATACGAACTGCGGAAATTCGTAACAGGTCGTAACGATTCGCCTCAACCCGTTACTTATGCGAATGCGTATTCGGATACGAAGAAACAAGAAAACAATGCAGGGGGAGATAACACGGTGGTTTTTAGTGAGCCGCCCACTGATCCTGCCTCCCCTATCCCGAACCGGGAACGCTTGAACGATGTCCGGGGGATGCGCTGCGCCGACAACCATGCAGACCTGGGATCTTCTCCCGGTGCTGCCCGGTTCATGGCTGCCACCCTTGCAATCAACCCATCCTGGTCCCGGACTTTGCCAACCGCCCTTGAGCAGGCCGCCGCACTTGAGGCTTACCGGTCCGCGCAGGGGCGAGTGACGCCGCGGGATATGGAGATGCTCAAGGCTTACTACGCCAGCGGCTTGACGCATGACCGGAGCAATAAGGCTTTTTGGCGTCCGGACAGCCGTAAAAAGTTTTGGGAGTGCTTCGGCGACGTTTTGACGCATGCCGACAGGTGGGCTAAGGAGACGCGTTGGAAGCCCGTCTCCGCCCGCAAGAAACCGAAACCCGAAGAACCACGGCAGCCGGAAGGGCCCGTTGTGGATACCGACACGGCGGCGGAAGAACTGCGGGAATGGAGACAAGAATTAGGATTGGGAGGTGAGGCATGAAGCAGTCGGAGTTAAAATTGATGTCTATCATGTCTGCTGCTTTTTCACGGCTGAAAATGTCTCCGGTTCAGATAGCCATTCTTTCCTGTATCGGTCTTAATCCCGGCATTCGGTTCGGAGAAATTGCCAACCGCGTTTCCGTATCTTCCAGCCGTCTGTGCTTTCACTTGAATACCCTTTGCGGTGCAGGAGACGTTTCTACCTCCCAATATGGTGGCAGATTCAAAAAAGGTTATTTCCTCACGGCACAAGGGCGTAAACGATTGGAAGACGCGATCACACGAACGATGAAAGATCATGCCTAAGAGAGATAAAACATCTATTGCCACAGAGAAGAAGAAGGAATTTGCCAGGCTCTTGGTTGAGTCAAAATTGTCCAAAGCGGACGCATATCGTAAAGCTTACAAGCGCAAGGACATGAGTAATGACGCGGCCAGTAAGGCGGCTTCTCGTTTGTCCAAAGATGGCGAAGTTTTGCGAATGATTGATGAATTGAATGCCCAGTTGGACAGATCAGCGATTGCCACCAAGCAGGAATGCCTTGAGTTTCTTACTGCTGTGTTGCGTACACCGATTGGAGAAGTAGGAGAAGATTCTCCTTTATGCCAGGAGGTTGCCTACACAGATTCAGGGATGCGCAAGAAGATGCCCGGCAAGATTGAGGCGGTGAGGGAGCTTTCCAAGCTGGCCGGTTACAATGAGCCGGAACCGGTAGATGTTCCCGGCCTGTCGCAGATTGCCGCGGTGCTTGCCGGAACGCAACAGGAGCATCTTGTACATCCTGATAATGGCAAAGCCGCTCCGATTGAGTTTGACGGGATAGATGCCGCACCGGAAGAAAAAGAACACCGCCCAGGGTTAATGGACGGTGTGAAGGATGAACCGTTGGTTTAGGGATGAAATTTTATATTTGATTTCACATAGTTTAACATATCATCCTCACTTTGAAATGGGGAAATAAGAAGATATTTTTCTACAAAATCATCTTTATAGATATTAGAAGGAAAATACTGAAGAACTCTTTCAACATCATCTTTTTTATTTATCATCAATAACGATATATATAAAAGAGATAAAAAATTGGGAGGTATTTGAGAAACCATCATCCATAAATCATTTTTTAAGATATTTCTATAATCCTCATCCCATTGAGAATCCTCTATGATACATATTGTTTTCTTTAATGCCGAATAACAAGTAGAAGCTACAGGAGCCATAATGACTGAATAATGAGAAACTAGAGCAACTTCCTCACCAATTTCTTTATCTGTTGGCATTTTTTCTATATTCCCCTCGAACCAAGATTTTATTGTTAAAAAATGACGTTGATAATCCTTCAAAACATTTATACCTTTTGATTCTTTTTTATCTATTCCGATCATATCGTATAACACACATAAATTTTTTACAGAATCGCGTATTAATCCTGTATAATTAAGAACCATAGAATCTACTCTATCTTTCCTCATTTCGGAAATCTGTTTATTAAAATCATTTTGTTGCTCAAATATTGTATAAATCAATACAACAAATGCTAATCCCGCAAACAAGGCATTTAATCCTCCATACATATCTCCACTGATCCCGAAACGGGAGGTTTCTGGAAAATTGATTCCTTCAAACAACCTGTCCGCTATACCAAGGCTTATCCATGTGATGAAAGGCCATGCAATAAAAAGTACGGAAACAATGATGAGCACGCCACACATACAATTCCGCTTTGAACGTTTCTTTTTTGACAAAGACTTTTGATCTGCCATAGAGGAAAATGTAATCCTTTCATATCCCGATTGTCAAAGTATTTCACTAATCTAACCATGTAGATTTAGTCAAGTTACGGTTGTATTCATCCTTCAGCTTTTTGTTGTAATGATGGTACATGATTCGATGCGCTTTCAACGGAGGCGAGCTTTCTCCTACTTCTGCCGTCCGGGCGGATTTAGATAATTTTCACCGTGGGGCTTCCAGGATTGAGAATCTGGACCTGGGCCAGATGGGCGGCGTTTCCCGGCGCCGCGGGTTCCGGCGCGTGGCTGCCGCTTTGGAGGGTTCCGTGATTTTGCCTTATGTTTATTCCACCAATGACCGTTTTCTTGTGGAGGTGTCTCCTTCCCTGTTGCGCGTGTTGTCTGCCGAGGGGGATGTGGTTGTCTCCCTGCCTTCCGTATGGAGCCAGGACGATGTTTCCTCTTTGCGCCACAAACAGGTGAACAGCATGTTGTTTCTGGCCTGCCCCACGCATGAGCTGATGGTGCTAAAACGGGATGACGAGGGCGCGTTTTCCCTGGCTCCCTATGAGTTTAAGGCCCGCCCCTGGCGGTATGAGGAGTTTCGGGATTTTCCGGTGCGCCTGACGTTGGATGAGGGGTGTTACAGGGTGTCTTTCGGGGATCATGCGTCCGATCCGGATGCGGCGGTTAACGAGGGGGATGTGATGCGCGTCCAGGTGACGGTGCCCCAGCAGACCGGGTTCAGCACGGGGGCCGTGGTTCGCCAGGGTTGGGTGATTGCCAAGGCGTTTACGGCAGCCAGCACTTTCACGGCTGGGAAAAAGCTCTGCCTCAATGAGGGGAGTTATTGGTCCTGGTGGACGTGCGACAGGGATTTTAACGGGGCGGCGGATTTTGTGGATGGCCTGACGTCTCCGGCGGATTATCCGGAGCATTTTCATAAAGGTGTTGTCTGCCACAGTAATATAATTACCTGCAAGGGGAGTTGGACGTTTTATTGTTATAAGGAGTGGTACGGCACGTATGCCGTGGAGCGGCGTTTTCCGAATGAGGATTGGCAGCTGCTTGGTACGTCCAATTCCCCGGTGGGGGCCGCTTCCAATTTGCAGCTGACCGGGGACGAGGCGGGGGAGGAGTGTTATTTACGCCTGATGTTGTATGAGTCCCAGCTTTCCAACGGTTCCGATCCCAGCCAGGGGTTTCCGGCTGATTCCTGCGGGAATAAGCTGGTGGTGGATGCTTATAAGAAGGATGTGGTGCTGCGGCTGCATTCCCTGTCTACCAGCGACGTGCGCAAGTTGACGCTGCCTTTGGGGAGTGATTTTTGCGATTTTTTCGAGAAGATGGGCCTGCCGGTTTTTTCCGCATTGTTGGTTGATGGGGCCAGGGTGGACGGCGGGTTTGAGGTGTCCAGGGAGGGACGGATGCTGACGGTGAAGCCCGATGGGGTGACGACGGATGATGTCGGCGCCGGGAGCATGGTGCGCCTGGAATGGGAGCAGGCAGAGGTGAGTTTGGACCGGTTTGCGGAGGGGTCGATTGAGATGTATCGTTTTTTTCTTCCGGCGGGTACAGTCGTGTCGATGCAGGGGTTTGTCTGCGTTTATGCAGGACAGACGGTTCGACTGAATTCGACGTTGAATGTGTGTTCTTTTTGCGAGGGTAATGGCGGTTCTTATTCGTTGAGGTCTGTGTTTTCCACGATGGAGAAGGCGTCTTTTACGGTGCTGGAGGACGGGGTTTATGTGGTGAGGATGGAGACCTGGACCGGAGGTTCCGTCAGTCAACGGGCCAGAGCGCAGCTGGAGGTGCCGGCCTGTACGGCATGGATGGAGGCGGAGGTGACCGAGGTGACGGCTTCCGCGGAGTATTCTCTTTGGGATAATGTGTCCGCGGTTCCGGAGGGTGTACCCCCGTCCGGGGAGTCGTTGATGTGGAGTTTCGCGGCGTTCCGGGGGGTGTACGGGTTTCCTTCCCTGGTGGATGTGTTTCAGCAGCGACTGGTGCTGGCCGCTACGCAGGCCCAGCCGCAGACGGTGTGGTTGAGCAAGACGGATGACCTCAACAGTTTCGAGGTGGGGAAGCAGGATGATTCCGCGCTGGCTTTGACGTTGAGCACCACAACACAGAACAGGATTTGCTGGCTGATGGCACAGAGTTCCCGGCTGCTGTTGGGGACGGCGGACGCGGAGTGGGCGGTGTCCGGCGGCCAGGGGGTGATGACTTACGCCAATGCGCGGGCGGATAGCCACGGGTTTGTGGGTTCTTCCGATGTGCCGGCCCTGATGGCGACCGATAAGGTGCTGTATGTGGAGAGGGGCGGCGGACGGGTGTATCAGTACGGGTATGATTATGAGAGCGACGGGTTTGTGTCCCGCGATTTGACGGTGTTTGCCGATCATGTGCTGGCCGACGGCGGTGGGTGCCGGGGTGTTGCTTTTGTGCGCAAGCCGGAGCCGCGGGCGGTGTTTGTGCGCCGGGACGGGGCACTGGCGCTGATGACTTATAATAGCATGCACCAGGTTCACGCCTGGCACCGGTACACGACAGAAGGAGTGTTCGAGGGGGTAGCCGTTTTGCCCAATGGGGATCAGGCGGATTTGCTGTTTGCCCTGGTGGAGCGGGAGGATGGACGGTTTATTGAGGTGCTGGCGCCGGGTAATGAGTTTCAGGATCCAGGAGGTAGGGATTTTGTGTCTGTGTTAGAGACTAACGCCCTGATTTCTCTTGAAGCTGCTGGACGCCGCCAGCATAGCGGCGGAGTGATGTTTTTCTTTGGCTCTGACGCACTGGTGGATGGTGTTGAGGTAAGCATCGACGGAACCCGCTGGGATGTACTGGACCGTTCCCCGTCTTCGTTTTTAACAAGGGGATGGCATTCTCTAGTTTCTGATGGATGCTGGAATTACGATTCCATGGTGGGCATCCGCGTTTCCGGCAACCGCGATTTCAATTTATTAGCTATTCAGGCATAATGGATAATAATATAGAGATTCTAAAAGAACGACTTTCCGAACGCGTGTGGAGGTTAAATCACCTTTACTGGATTATCAATAAAGAGGGCAAGATGCAAAGGTTCCAGTTGAATTGGGCCCAGCGGCGGCTGCATGAGCGGTTATGGTACAGGAATGATATTCTGAAAGCGCGCCAGCTGGGAATTTCCACGTATGTGGCCATGCTGATGCTGGACATGTGCCTGTTCCGATCCAATTTCCATTGCGGCATCATTGATAAGACTTTGGTGGATGGGACTGGCAAGATTGGTAAAATTGAGTTGGCTTACAGGAGTTTGGATTATGTACCGGATGCTCCCACGGAAGAAGACCTTGCCCTGGCCGAATTAGGACGCCTCATTAAAGGGGAGATTCAAGCCAGACCTTCCCAAACGACGGTATCTTTTTCTAATGGGAGTAAAATTACAGCCGGCACATCTCTCCGTGGCGGCACATTTCAGTTTTTGCATGTCTCAGAACTTGGATACGTCGCGGCCCACGCCCCTCTGCGGGCCCGCGAGATTGTGACAGGGGCCATGAATGCCGTTTCCAAAGATGGAGTGATTGTTCGAGAATCCACCCATGAGGGAGGAAAGTTTGGCCTCAATTACGAGATGACCAAGACGTCCATGGAAATGGTCGGCAAACATCTTTCTTCCCTGGATTGGAAGTTTTTTTTCTTCCCCTGGTGGAAAAATCCGGAGTATTTCCTTGAGGCTGATGATGAACAGGGAGGCGGTTTTCCGGAGGATTTGCAAAAGTATTTCGAGGATTTGAGGTTAAGGTGCGGTATTTCCCTGAATGATGCCCAAAAGCGTTGGTACGCCTCCCAATACAAGACATTTGGAGGATTGGTCCGTCAGGAATATCCCTCTACACCGGAAGAGGCGTTTCAGTCATTGGTGGAAGGATCTATTTATGGCTCATACATTGATATGTTGAGATCCAAAGGGAGGTTGTGCGGAGAATTTGAAAAGGACGACCTGGCTCCCTATTACGTGTCCTGGGATATTGGCATGGCTGATTATATGGTTCTCTGGCTCTGGCAGGTGAGGGGAGACGGCAAGTTTTACGTGATGGATTGCTTGCAGGCCAATGAAAAGCCCTTGGAGTGGTATATCAATTTCATCCGAACGAAGTGGGAAGTGATGTTTGGACCCATTTACAAACATCTGGTTCCCCACGACGCAGGGAGGAGAGATCCCCACGGGATTACCTTTGACGTGTATTTGAGGAGAGCAGGGTTCAATGTGTCCGTAGTGCCGCGCATTTCCGATGTGTGGAATGGTATTTTTGCGGTACGGCGCCTCCTGAATCATTGCATTTTTCATGAGCGATGCTCCCGGCCCCTGAAAATTGACGGAGTGGAATATATGTCTGGCGTAAATGCCCTGGAGAATTATCAGAAGGCCCCGGCAGGAGCACATGGTGTTGAACGGGATACCCCCCTGCATAATAGATGTTCTCACGCAGCGGACGCCTTTAGGACATTTGCGGAAGCTTATGAACTGTCTCTTATACACATCTCCGAGCCCACGAGACCGTACTAGATCTCG